>Ga0065711_1033614_pt1 | contig 25147 bp, 14 predicted proteins | sample Hoacrofraction12_FD_59098 | JGI IMG/M metagenome (GOLD analysis project Ga0065711, IMG submission 59098) | Hoatzin crop microbial communities from Cojedes, Venezuela - Epithelial fraction 12 v2 (version 2) | ecosystem: Host-associated > Birds > Digestive system > Esophagus > Crop | place...
CCCCCCCGCAGCATCCCCGGGAGACGCGGGGCTGTCGGGGACGGCCACGGCCGCAGGTCGGCCTCTCGCTGGGAGCCGGCGCGGCTGAGACTTGCCGCGGGGGGAGCGGGACGGACAGGGTTTCTTCCGTCGGGGTGGGAAAACGTAGCCTCCATCGGGAATGGTTCCGTCAGGTTCTGCTGGGCGGCTGAGATGTGCGGCCGGCAAGCAGAACCTGGCACCCGAAATCCGATTTTCTCCCTTCTCAGCTCTTTTCGCGGGATGAATCATTCCTCTCGGTGGGGCTCCAGCGCAGCTGGCAAGCGGAGCTACAACCCTGAGCAGCGCAGGTGTGAACGCTGTGCTGTTGGACTCGCCGCACACTAGCGTCATGCCTGGGTGGCGGAGAACGTGCTTTAGTGATTTTTGTTCAAAATACTACGGATTTAGTTTCTCCAAAACTTTTAATTCTTTTTAAAAACCGTTGACAGAGATCAAACCCGTTGTTGACTCAACAGCCTCTTTTGGCACTGGGAGGGCTGAGAAAGCCACTCTCCAGGGGCCTTCTGCTGCTTCTGCAGACGGATGGGAAAGGACAAAACTCACTATACCTTGCTGGATCTGCAGTGACACGAAGGAAGATTAAGTGTTAGAGCTACTAAATACAGAGTAAAAAAAAAATTAAATAAATAAACTCTGCAACCTTTTAGGCAATTTTCTAAAATTGTCACAAGAAAACCTGGAGCTTCGCTTTAGCTCTTGCTTAAGAAATTGGCACTACTTTTCCACATTTAAGCTAAGTTATATTTAATATTGGAGGGAGAATTTAGCTTTTGTCACCACTGAATTCTAAACAGCATGACTAAAGCTGTGATGCTGAGGCAATGTGTTGCTTGCACAAACTCTGCTTTCCTAAGCAATGCCTCCTACAATTTGTATAAACGAAGGACCAAGTTGCACAAGTACTTGTACACGTGCCTGTTGAAGCTGCTGGTCCAGAAATGCGGATATTTTCTGTGAAAAAAAGCAGTTATCTGATTTGCTTGTTTAGCTTATGCTCATTGCTTCACCGACATAGGGGTGTGTGCATATACGTGCAAATCCATCAGCACAAATTATATGTATAATATGGTATCGATGTGCATGTATGTATTTACGTGCATGCAGTCCGTACGCATTAGCTATTTAAGTAAACATATGTGCAGGTATCTGCATAATAATCACAGCAGCCCAAAACCACCATCAGCTGCCCACAACTCCGCGGCACCACGCAGGCGCTGGGGGCTTGGCACAGAGCAGCACCGGTGCTGGAACGGGAAGACGTCGGGCTGTGGCTGGGAGCAGCGGAGGGGCGGGTGGGCGTTATCTCCCGCCAGCTCTGCTGTGCGTGGTGGAGTCAGGCAGGGAGGAGGTGCGAGCAGCCGGGAAAGACGCCTTAACCCATTGAAACAGAAATTGTCAGAGCTCACTTGAGATTTTACTATTTTAAATTCAAAAGAATGAAATTTTACTATGCTTTCTACACTACTGCCTGCAATAGGCAGACCCAAAGCAGAGAGGAGTTTCCAGAGTATCTTGTTTATCGGCCAGGAGTTGCATTTGGCTGTCTGGCTCCTGCGTAACTCAGGATTTAGAGGATATAATATCCTCTCCCAGCTATTACATCTTTAGCAAATGTTCTTGAATTTCATCTGGTGTGAACTGAAGTTGCTCACCAGAGATCTGTGTGGAAAAAGACCTATCACTGAGCTGGGGGAAGTTTCATCAGCCAAAGATGCACCTGTACCTATAGGTGCACTGGTGATACAGTCTTCAATGTTGATCCAACATTTCGTGCACGCTTACAACTTCCTTTCAAATCAAAGGAATGCATTAGGAGATCAGGAACATTTTCAATGGTAGTAAAAATAATATCGTTCTGTGGTGGGGTGGCATGTGAGACTGAAACCCCCACGCTAGTAGACTCCAGTGGGCTGGGAAGAGGTGGGGCAGGAGCGGGCAACGGGATGACTGCTTTGCTGCGGCGCGTGGAGCAGGTCATTCATAGCAGCACCAGGCCAGAGCAGCAATCATGTAATGGGGACGTTCATGGTATGTTATAAAATTCCATCCACTGCCATCAACATTTTTTGAGCCTGAGATAAAAACCTTTAACATTTATAGGTTATTAGCATCCTTTTTTTACTTTCTGTAGGCAGTTTGCATATAAATCTCATTTCAAGAATAGTCCATTAAAACCACAACTGTCACTTGCTGAGAGATTTGGGGAGGATTTTTTTCATTCTGAAATCATCTTTGTAATGGCTTTTGTGCTTTTCCTTCAGAGCTTTGTATCATTTTTCTTTTTTTTATTCACCTGTTAAAATTGCACTTCTCTCTCACCACTGGCAGATTGGAAGTAATGGAATTTAAGTGAAAAAAATCTTTGCAGTTCCTGATTTTAGAAATGTATGTTTTACTAGCTCTTTCCTTTCATTGCCGTGCACTCTATTTCCTTTTCAAAATACACGGACCCACCGTTCTGCCGAATGATATTTATTTAAAAATAGACGTCACTCAGGCATTCACAGATTCTCTCATCTAAGAGATACTTGACATAAAGAGATAAAATATAATTAACACCAAAAGGAAGTAAAAAAATATAGACACAGATGTACCGCAGAGGTTTGGGTTATAAACCCACCCCAGCAAAACCCTCCCATTATGGCTGGGCTCTAAAACAGGCGACAAGAGGTAGCGATAGAGGTGGAGGAGGCTGGAAGTCACTGTGCATTAGGCCAATTTAGCGAAGTAGCTGGATATGTTCTTAACTGTAGAAGTATGCTCAAGTGGAGCTATATTTAGGAGCAGGGCTGAACGTATGCTTAAGGTCCATCAGTTGTATTCACAGAATCACAGAATGTTAGGGGTTGGAAGGGACCTCTGTGGGTCATCTAGTCCAACCCCCCTGCCAAAGCCAAAATGCTTTACTGCACAGGGATGGACAAAGGTGCGGCTGTATATACATAGATATACTGAGGAAGCAAGGGAGAGAACTGGTATAATCGATTTATCCAGCACAGAAAAATCCTTGCAGACTAGGCTGGGTTGTGCTGTTTGCATTTCAAATAAAAAAAAATATGAGCAACTGGAAAATTATTAGAAAAGCAATACAGGAATTACGTCTGGGAAACTTTCTTAAGCTGGGCAGAAGGCAACAGGAGGGTTAGAAACAGCTGGCGATGTCTTACAGGAGGAAAAGTTTTCTGATAATAGATAGCTTTTAATCTTTCAGGTAAGGTTATAAAAACCACAGTGGCTGGAAACTGAGTCTATGAGAAATCAGGGTAGAGGTAAGGTGCACATTTTTAACAGTGAGGATGATTAATGCCTGATGCAATTGATTTTGGGTTGTAATAGATTTGCCATCATTTGCAGTCTGAAGCCAAGGCTGAATGCATTTCTTAAAGACTGTGCCTCCGCTCATCCCCAGCTCTGTCTTGATTCAGATGGCACCAAAGAGCATTCTGTAGGCTGCGCTGTGGGAAAAGCCATTTTAGACGGTTACAGTTATCCCCGCTGGCCTTAAAACCTAGTTAAGTTTTTGTTGACTTGGGACTGTGATGGATGGTATTAATTAACCATCTATAACAGAACGAACAGTGCTCCCAGTATCTCTGTTGCTTTTTTCTCTGTAATGAGTGCGATATGGTTCCTACATCAGCCATTGATCACTCTCTGGGTGAAATTACGAAGTAATTGATGCTACCAGAAGACATTTCCACAAATTTTCCTTTTTTTATTTTCATTATTCATACTGAGCCTGACTTCATTTAAACCAGTGGTAAAAGATGAAAGATGAATTCTAGCGAAGACCAAAAGCAAAGGGAATAGGATTTTTGTAAATATGATTTCCTGGTGGACTGTCTTTGTTCATTTTGTGGCTTTTATCTTATAAAATATTATCTTATATTTTCAGATATTCATAGTTATATACTAAAATTTAGTATCATTATTTTTAATACAGCAAGAGCTCCCATGATGAAAAACTACTAAAGTTCAGTGACATCTGAAGCAAGATAAAGAACAAAAAAGAAAAAATAACCCTGATTTAGACAATGGCACAATTTGGGTATATTATTTGTATTCTCTGAGTGTGCACAGCTACATCCCAGGTGAACATCTGTCCTGAGAAAATTATCAAGATGAAAAAAGCAATCTTAATTTTCTAATATTAAACATTTCAAGGTTTTTATTTTGTCTTTTGTCAACTGTATTACCAAACTGCAAATAAAAATCAGGTGGGCTTAATTCCCAAAGAAGCCACTGTAATTTTGTCTCTGGCTTAAACAGTATTACAATTTGCTCTATGGAGTAATTTGAAAGCAAATTTCTTTTTGGTGATCTTGTTTCTCTGTTTCTCTAACCCACTGTATAGTACTAGGACCTATGAATTTTATATTGAGTGTGTCAATTACAGGCGGTTTTAGTTAATAGTTTTTATTGAAACATTTGCAATCAACATCATTTATCTTAGGATTTTACCGTGTTCATTAACTTAGCGTGAGATGATTGTCTTCCACAAAATGTAAGTAAGACTTAAAATAAAATGCTCCTTTAGAATTAACAGGTCTCATTCGTCTCTGTAGCAGAGCATCAACAATAGAGATTAGACCATTCTTTATTAAATACCTATTGCAATAATCCTTAGGGCTATTAGTGCTATTACAGAGCACAGAGGAACAGCTGATGAAGACATCAGTCTGCTGACACAAGAGTTGTACTGGAGCTGACAAAGAAAAACTGAAGTGTATTCTTCTGTCCACCGTGAGACAGCAATAGCTATTTATTCTGAACTGTGAGTAGCCATCTACATGCTGAGCAGCGGCATTTCATTCCACAGTGTGTCTAGATTTATCATCCTCTTGGATTCTCCTTCTCCAACACACTTAAGGAGGGTCAAAGAAGAAATATGCACTTTTTCAAGTCCGGAGAGCATCAAGCACCCCCTGTAATGTCTTTATGACCCCCATTCTTCTGGCTGAAACACTGCAAATCAAAGGAGGGAACATACAGATCAAAAAGTATACGCTCCAATAAATCAAGGCAAATACCCCAAATTCAGCAAAAGGTCATAGCCACAGTGGATTGGCGCAGCGTGCAGCCGTGCAACAAAAATCGCCTGTGAAAAGGAAGGGGATAGGACCCTGACAGCTTCGCACGGGGCAGGCCCAGGATCTGATCAGTCCTGGCGAACCGGTCAGTCTGGGGTTCGTCTGGGGAACAGCACAGCTCTGGACCCCTCTCAGGGAGAGCTTGTGTTAAAAGTCACAGTGAGGACTAAGCAGTGGCTGGGATACTTACTGGGAGCCAACAGTTTGTCCCAGTGGTCCTTGTGTTGGTAAACCAGTAACTCCACCCAGTGAGAATTTCTGTATATTATTTTGGCAGGGTTGGTCAATCAGAAGACTAACTTTCAAGACACGTTAAAAGACTATTTTTTCCTTGGGGATTCAGCAGAGGTAACTGTATACAGGCCAGTCTTCATGAAACATAAAATGTGTATTGATCTGAGACAAAAAGAGTTGCCGTAGGGAGCAGTGGGTTCCCAAATGTCAGAGCAGAAAACAAAGCCAAGGATAGAAACTATCAATTGTAAGATTGTCTCGCTGCTTTCATCAAAGAAAATATTGCACATCAAATTATCTGGTATTTCTGAATTGTTTGTTGCACATAGGCTGTACTGATTACACTAATTACCTGCAATAACGATACCCAGCTCCGGACCTGAATTTTAATTTTGGAATAATTTTCAACTACTTCTTGTTGCTGCTGTGGCCTTCATAGTTAAAGATAACTAGCCAATGCAATTCTTTTTAGTACTATTGACCGAGATCTGTGGCCTGAAGAGGGATGGTCTATTTTATTTTAGCTGTAGCTCTATCCAAACATACAAGATAATCTTGAGAATTATAGTTGCACAAAAACTTAACATCAGTTTTTGCTTGGACAGACCATGAGGCAGTTTCCTTCCTTGGGTGGTTAAATCTATTAATTATGTCCCACTAATTTATGTTGTCGCAGTGTCAGGTCCCCATCTAGCAGCACGGGGACTGGCTTGTCCCTGTCAGGTCCTACCCACATGTGATGGCCACACCCCACAGGTTCGGTGCTGGTGCCGCAGAGCTGATGTCAAAAGCCATGTCACAGTCATCTCTTCTTGATATAGTGAGGTCTGGGTTCTTGATTCTTATTGCACTGGAAAGGTTTTCCAAAATGATGAGCAAAGAAAAGAAAATTAAAGGTTTAGAGAGCAGAAAGACACTCTGACACTTGGCAAAGGACTCGAGAATGTTTTCAAAAGTATGTTTGACTGGTGTTTTGTCTTATTGACATATTTCTTGGTAATGAAGCTGTTTGATTCAAGCAGGCAGTGCTGGAAAATCCCACTGGGGGAGCACTGCAGGAGCGCTCCTCACACCTGGGAGAGGAGCGATGGGGGGAAGGAGCAGGGGGCCTCATGTAACCAGCTACCTGTAAGACATTGTTACGAAGCTGTTGCTTGCTACTTCATAGCAGTTAGTTGCTGCCTTCCTACAAATGTCACTGCCTGTTAGAGGCAAAATTACTAAATTCAGAAGGTAATGGGCTCAAGTCTGAACCAAACACTAAGTGGAGATTTAGCCCTAGATATGTTATGGATTGTTTCTGTGCATTTTTAAAAAGCATTCTGATCTTCAGTTAAGCCTGGTAAATATTTGATTGCAGAATAAATTAGAATAAAGATGTTACAGTATCCTTGGTAATCCTGGCTGTGTGGACAGGAGCTGTTCTTTGCTCTGCTTTGATTAAAATGCTGATGTGGTTCTCTGGAATTAATGGATTTATGTGTGCTTTTCACAAACTGGTTTTTAGTTCCAGGTATGTTGCAGTGACATTCAAGCAAAGATTTATCGGAAAATAAACATGAAGCACCCACTGTTTGTGCAAGTTTTGACAGAAAATGTTGTGTAAAGATAACAAATTGTGTTTGCTGCAAGTGAAGGAGAGCAATGGCAACTGGTTTTCCTGCCATCCCTGTTCAACAAATTTCCACCTACTGCATCTATCTTTATTTGATAACATATTCGTAGACCTGAATTGTGGTCCATTTGCTACATGCTGTAGAGAACTGCAAGTTTTGCTTTAAATCTCAGCCAAATGAGTATTATAGGACACAACACAACTCCCAATTAAAAAAAAAGCCCCAAACCTCTAACCATTGACTGTTGACATTAAAGTGAGATTTCCCACTATCATTAACTTCAAGATCAAATTTGTCCTTTAAAGCTAAAAGAGCCAACCCTGGTTTCTAAGTCTCCTATTAACAACTGCAGCTGCCTCAATTCTGTTTAAATCCAGATCTCATTTTATTCATGCATGCACAGAATAAGGCCAAATCCTCAGGGACAAGAGTTCCCAGGGCAGAAGTGATCCAATGACCCAGTTGTACATACATCATCTCTAATCAGACAGAGCAGGGTAGGAAAATTAAAAAATGAATGTTTGTATTAAAATCTTGAAGTTTGGGGACCTTTTTTATTTCATGGATCTTAGGTGCAATTTAATGGGCATGCATTTGGTTTTGATAATACTTCATACAAAGTACAGCCAGTGCTCTCCACAGACTCTTTTTTCAGGATGCAGAAATTAATCATTTAAGGTTATTTGCACATCACTATGCACAGATACTCCTATCTCCATTCAGCCTGCATTTTGTGTACTGTCAGGTCACACAGAGAATAAATAACACTCAAGTAACATTCATTGTTTTTGGCAGGCTGCTTTCCAACCTGCCTTGCTAAAACTTCAATAGGGCCACCACAGGCCTACCCAGACACAAGCGAAGAAGTGGTGTTAACTGCAGAAATGAAAGGCCTGCTTGTGAATCCAGAGTCTACTAGTGTCCGGAAACCTCACCTTCGAGAAAGCTCTGAAGAACTATCCTTTCAAAAAGCCTTTTTCTCTTTATTCTTGCAACTGTGATTTCTAAGCATTTCTTAATCTTATTAAGTAATAAATTAAATTAAAACTAATAGTGGCTACACAAAACATTGTGATCAAATTTACAAATAAATTACCCTGGTCACATTATTATGATGATTAAAATTTGCACTTCATTTTCAGCTAGAAACAACTCCAGCAAACAAAGCCTACAATTTAACAAAACTACTATAACTTTATTTTCTTTTTAAGTAAATCCTGCTTTGTTCAGAGCTTTTGCAGGAAAAGGCAGAATAACACAAGCAGAATATACTATGTGCCCCTACTTAGGAAAGAGCAGATTAGATCTTGAAGGATTTATTACATGCTGCTCAATGGAAGAGACAAGACAGTCAGCTTTTTTTTTCTTTTAAATTAACTAATTATCCTCATAAGGACCTTAAATTCCCTAGTCAGTGGAAAGAAGCATGTACTTCAATTACTTGGATATTTTCCCTCTCTGCTGCTCTCTGGAGCCATCTACTTCTTTGCACTGATACAGTCCGCTCAAAGTCTGTGGACCACAAGTGGGCCACACAACACAGGAATATTTCCAAAATAATTAACATGGTCCTTGGAATTTTTTTAAAGTGATTAAAAGAAGAAATTCGAAGTGTTGAGAAATAATACTAAAGGGAATTCAGTTCTTTCAGAAAGACTTGACCATGACACTTCCACCTTCTTCCATCTTAGAGCTGGTGTCACTGACACTAAAAAACACTTGGAAAAATCTCTGGTCATGCAAGTTTGACTCTTCAGGAAAATGCTTGAGGATTGTAGGCATCTTTTTTGCACCTTGGTGGCCTTTATTCCTGTACATATATGAGTTTAAATGCTACCCAAGCTTATATTTTGAATAAATAAAATTATCTAGGGAGGAAGGGAGGGAGTGGAAGGGTCTAACAGAAGAGTATGATGGACATCAGAGTATAGCTTTCTGATTAAGATTATGCAGCAAAAATTTATAATCTCTTATGTATCAAGTTCATTTTGGAGTTAACTAAAATTCCCTTAAAAAAATAATATCTTTGTAAGTAATATTAAATTGGTCTCAAAGACATTCCCCAGAGATCTCAAAGTAGAGAAGCTGTCCCTTAGAGGCACCTCAGGAACACAGCAATGAGCAGCTGTTAGACCTCTCTCCTGGGTAAGCCGGCTCTCCTGCCTCCTGTCACAAGCTTGAGCAGATAGGTAGGCAGAAAGAGGGTAACTTCATGCTTTTTCTTGTATTTTAAAACCTGTGATGATGTAGTATTGTCAATATATGCTAGAGAAAAACAAGAAAGAGAAGTTTGAAAGCAGTTGTTTGAGAAAGGCCAGGTTTAGCATTGATCAGAGAATTAGAGGTCACACTATGTTAAACAATCTGATTTTCATTCCTGGTCCAAAAATCTACGTTTCTTAAAAATTTATGTTTCTAAAATGTTCAGAACTTTGTGACTCACCATTGCTTCAAGAGTGGTTAAACTAAGACCTGCTTCCATAAAATATTCTGCATTTGGATGAAACAGTATTTTTTGAGAGAAGTCCTGTTGTGAAAACCTCTTAAGCTTCTCAGACCAAAATCAAGTCTCTGGTCCTGAAACAGAACCATTTAAGTCAGTGGGGTTTCATCAGTGCTGCTGGGAATAGAATCTGTCCATTAGCATGTTTAAAGCTTTTGCTCCCTGCCAGAGTGCTGCCTTAATTCACTTTTATGAATAAACTTCAATTTCAATACTCAAAATCAATTTAATGTTGCAGCCAAATTAAATTATTTCAATAGCAATGTTAAGAAACAGAAAGGGCTAAGTAAGTGCTGATTAAATATAACTAAATAAGGCTATTATTTATTTTTTAAACTTCCAAATGTGTGCTAACTGTTTGTAATGGAGCATATGGCCCCTTCTTGGCACTAGATATCAGCTAGCTCTGCTTTAGTTGAATACAAATGCTGGGAATCAGCCAAAGATCACCAGTTCTAGCTGAAGAATGACATGGAACCCATCCCACAGAAGCAGAGGAAGAAGAAACAGGCTTCCTTTAGCCATCTTTATAAGCCCTTAAAAGATGAAGTGGAATTTGTGAGCTTACCTAGTGAAATGGATTTTTTCTGATACCAGAATTAGCTGGAGAGTTGATCTGGAAGGAAGATTAAAGCTTTATTTGATGATCTGGATGGCCCTATTCACTCTACTTAAAATGAAACCAGTCCGAGAGACAATGAAGTGGTCAGAGCTGGTATTTGCATGGAAGAAGGTGAGATAAAGCTACTCTGTTCGAGGGGAAAGATAGAAAATGTAGTAACATAGTCTAGAATGAATGTAAGAACTAACAGAGACGTGACAAAAGAGCACGACAAACAGCCCTAGAGAAAGGCAGAGATCACAGTGATGTGCTTAGATGGTGACTCCTTTAAAACCACTTAAAATCGAACAACTGGAATTGCTTTGCAGGAACACAGGAGTTACGCTCAGCCTCGCTGATGATTCATCTAATTCAGGCTTCACCTGAGACTTCAGATGAAAGTTGCTTTATTTGATCTGGGTTTTGCAATTCCTAGGCAGGTGAAGGCTGTGTGCACCGCAAAATAGAACTGAAGATTAGTTATGATGTGAAGCAGCTCCTGGGAGGACTCAGGTAATTTATTGACTGGTCTGTGCTTGCCATCTAGTGGTAGCACACAGCCAGAATTTTTGTTCTGATGCGTGAGAGCAGACAAGAGCTGAAACCTTCTGCCTCAGGAGCAGACCTCTCCCACGCAGAAATGTGACTGCTTTCTGGCAGATGGTGGTGACAGGGGAACTAGGGGCAGAAATTTTGCAGCCCTTGACCCATCAGCCTTAGGACTAGATCATTAATGAGTTAACAAGGATTATTCAATAATTGATCTGTCCTTCCCTTTTAGTATTCTGGTCATTGCTCCAGTCTTTTGATCTTACAGCAACGAAATATTGTAGGGATCTGAGATTATGGTCTAACAGCTTGTAAACCATGCTTGTAAGACCCTCAGCCAAGGGCTCTCCAGATTTCTAGAGACATCAGCTATGCTTCACAGCATCCCTGTATGAAGACATGTGATTATCTTCCAGCCAGGAGACTGAACTACAAAGAAATTAGCAACTCATAAAAAATTGTGCAGCGAATATATACCATTCTAGCAAAAGAACATATATACTTAAACGTAAGCTATAAGACTAGTTTACTCTCTCAAAACATTTCAGGGAAGTGTGAATAAAGTATTAAGTAAAAGGATTAACTTTATTCCTCAGTTATGTCATGCAGTAAATACAAGGGGATGCATTAATATAAATGTATTTCATCAGAAGAAATTATATACAGCATGATACCTAACCATACATGTTATTTACCTGGATTTCTTGCTATATAGTTAAGAAAATAGTAATTATATATCGATTTTTTTATCAGTATTCAGGAAGTTTAAAATGATTCCTACATCCCAACTACACAGCAAATGTTTTCAGGTTTTACTATAAAAACATAGCTAGGAATTAAGAGTTGGGGTTTTCCTAGTGTCTCTGTGATTCAGGAGCATCACTCAGTTTAGCTGTTCCTGGGATTTTCCCTCCTAAGTCACACAGATTTTTCTTTTTAAACCCCTTTCACAAGCCACAATGAATGAAAACAAAGCAATACAAATTATATAGAGGACAAATCCCAGATGACTAAAACAAAGATTAATGAAATCGAATTTTTACTATGTAGTGCTAATCATATTAACACTAATATGATTCTGAAAAGTGTACCTATACAATAACACCACATATATACAAAAATATGTGTAAGAAAAATTTTAAAAAATTACATGCTATTAGCTATGGTCCCTTCTTTTTAAAAAAAATTATTGAATCTTCTATTTATTGAGCAGCTGTGGCTATATTCACTCATTCATTCATCCACTCATTCAGTTGTTATTTGTTTGATTAATTATTCAATCAATTGTTCACTGAATGACCGTGTATGACCTATGTTTTACAATTGACCTCAAAAAGTGAGGCAGCTGAATGCATCCGGTAGAAAATAGAAAAAGGCATTGCAAGGTTCACAACAATTATCCAGGGTTCAAAGCCAAAAACTATTTCTTCTAGTCCATTGTCATATTCCGGGCGGCACCCGAATGCCGGTGGTATCCAAAGCTGCAAGAAAAGAACGCAAGGCCAGCATTAATCACCAGCGATATGAGGGACGAGCCCTTAATGACCGGGACCCCACCAAACTGCAATTTGGTTTCAGAAATCCCTAGGAAAACCCTCCCTGTTGCTACTGGGGCACACTGGTGGAAGAGAGTTTCAGCTTTCTGCTGCTGCTACAGTTTTTGTACTGTGACTAAAACAAGCCTCGGCTCCCAGATTTCATGATTAAATAAATTTCATTCCCCAAAGGCACATTCACTTATTCTTCCAGAAGAAGTAAAATTTACTTCCTACAAACCACAGAACCATGTAATTTTAATACACTTATCAGGCTTGAAAGGCTGGGAAACTTTTGGATATTAACTTGTGAATTATGTTCAAAATGTCTTACCGAAAGATTGCATAGGAATAAAAACACAGCAATGTTCTTCAGAACTCTCCTCTTGCTGCTAGTAACTGAGGTTCTACTGTAAAATGAGAAATCTGAGGCTGAATGTATGACTGAATTATTTTCCTGATTCATTTCTTCTTTGGCACTGCCATGACCATCATTTTCTCTCCTGCAGACACTGCCCTTAAACAGGCAGGGCACCTCTCCGCTGTCACGAGCGGCTCTGCCATTGTAAATCTCTTTGTATGAGGGGGCAAGTGACAAAGTGCTCCCCCGAGATATAGTCACTATGCGAAGAGTTTTAATGTTGTCGTTCACCTTTTCCTGCTCACGATGTACGGATTCAATGATAAAGAGGTTCTGAATATATTTCTCAATGATAACCAGGACGGAGTAGGGCAGGTTATACCACGTGTATTTTGGATGAGCCTGGGCACAGATAATGGCGAGGATCGAGCCCCAGGAGAGGAGCCAAGACCCTGCAGCTGTGCCCACCAGCAGCTCCGCATCAAGTTTTCGAGCAGGATTTTTTGAATTATCTAACGATCTATCTTCCAGTCTGTAGATGAGCAGGGCAACAATTCCAGCTGTACACATGAGAGCCAACACAAAGATCGCATGCAAGTAAAACATGGTAAGTGCTAACTCGCTTTTGATTTTTGAACGTCCAATCTGAATTAAATACACAACAACTATGGCTATGGTGCTAGTTAACACGATTAGTCCAAAAATCATTCCAACAGTTATGCCATGGAATTTGAATGGAGTTTTGTGTTGCTGGTGGTGCTCGACTTTGCGGCCAATGTTCTTCCACAGGACATAGAGCATCGTGGATGCTAGGATGTGGTACTCTATATTAAAGGGGTATAGATAATATATTCCTTGAGAAAATATTGAACAGAGAGTTGTTGTTGTGCAATTGCATTGAGGTGCATGATCATCTAAAACTAAAGGAGAGGGAGAGATTAGTTATGTGCATTAGAAGGATTTCTTGTTTAAAGTGAATAAATAAACCATAAATAAAATAATAAAACATGAAAGGTAAGGTTTCAGTCAAACAACACATCATGCCACCAGTTAGCCACCTACGAAACAGTCTCATCGGTGAAGTCATTAACCTAACAAAGCTTTTGCCCATGCACTGAAGCATGATCTCTGACTTCGCTGCTCAGCTGCTGAGCAATAATCACATCATGAACAAATGCTGCACCAAAATGCACTCAACTTCTGCATGGTCTTGGTAAAAATACTTCTTTATAATGTGAATATCCAAGATTCCAAGGGCTTTGAGGCCTCAGCCACTCGGCTTAGGAGGGTTTTATAGAAGCCTGGGGATCTGTGGATCAGATCAAGAACAAGCTTAACAAGGAAAGAACTCAGTTCTACTCTCATTTTTATCAGTTGTTTACACTAGTGTGGTTTCTGATACCAAAACTATTAAAAAGCTGTTTATGTCTAGGAAAGAGGTAAACTACAGATACTTTCACTCAATGTCCCAGTATAGTTTTAAGGTTAAAAAATATTTAAAATCAATCTTCTCCTTTTGAGAGGAACCTATGAAATCATTCTCTCTCTGCAGTGCAGTTACCTGCATTGTAACCTCCTAAGGCATCTCAATGAGCAATTGCTCATATTTGTAAGATAAATCTATTTAATGTGCATTTATAACCTAAGCAAATAATTTCAGAAATCAGAAATTTCCACGGTGGCAGAAAAAAAAGATCCTTATTTTTACAATGTGTTTATTTATAAATATATAAACATACATGCTGAAGAGCACATTTTTAGGTGCTGATCTTAGATATGTGCCTGGAAGTTTTTTCTTTTGTTTTCCACAATTTTAGAAGAGAAGAGGAGAGAAGAAAGTTGGTATTTTTTTGTCTCAATCACAAACTGTTAAAAGAAGAAAAAAAATTGCTCTTGCAGTGGATTGAATGTTAATGCCAAACTTGTCTTGGGGATCACGACTTCACTGCCCCCTGTTTCAGATGCTATTTCTGACTATTCATAATTGTGTAACAATTCTGGCAGCAGAATAATAGGAAATAATACAAAGAAACTGCTTCTATTTGACAAGTAGAAACATGAAGAAGAGCCACTAACTTGTAATTTGCCTACCCTCTACTAACGCTCCATGATTACAAAATCTCTGAACTATCAATTCAGCTACCTCATTATTAATGGAAACTAGACAGTTTCCATAGATACATCTAAAAGGTAACAGTTGCAAATAGATGTAAAATTTGGGGCATAATTTTAGACACAGTTATACTGAAAATGCTATTTTACAAATTTTAAAATGAAGTTTTCACTTCTATGGGAGCTTTGACAGGAATTAAAAATGTCTAACATTTTTAAATTTATATAAACTATAAATAGGCAAAAAAAGAAATCAGTTCAGGCTTTGGCTTTGTAGATGCAAAATCAGGAGTTTTCTGGATACAGGCACTATTGAATTCACTGGGTGGGAAAACATACATTTTCCTCTTCAAAAGCTGTCTGTCTTTTCCCTCATAAACACAATCAAAACTTACGAGCTGTACCGACAAATTTGCATGGGAAGATAATTACTTACAGCTACTGAGAACTTTTATTTCCTCTTTAAAGTTAAGCACTCCTAATTTCCCCATGCTTCAGTGGCGCTTGAAAGCAGAAGGCATCCCCAGCAGTTATACTCAATGTTTGTTGACTATAACTTGCATCATCTTACCAATGGAGAAAATGGTTCATTATAAAAAAAGAACCACCCAGAGCAAAATCCTTGTCTTGTAAAGCAACACTAATGGATAACCCCCATCCCTCTGAGCCATTCCACTGAATCCCATAGGACCACACACCACCTGTAACCATCCTTCTGGGAAGGATCTGCAGGATTATCCATGCTTGTTTTGCTACAAACAACTTACAAAATAGCAAACTCTGTTTTTAACACTGCTATGTTCAATTTACTTCTAAGATTTACTAACAAAGGGGTTCCTCAGTGATGTTACTCCTCAAACAAAATGTTTTTTTAAATATGTTTGTTCGGAACTTCCAACATTTATTTTTCTCTGGATCTCATCCAAAGGGGAGGTGAGTAAACAGAAAACTATGGCCTGAATCCCATACATGATAACGACAATGACCATACAACATTTTAGTTGTGACCTGATTATGTGTCAGCTCACTGCCATGTGCTCTAGAATGACTGAGTAGCCCTGAATGACCCACCTCTGTCCTACAGAGGTGCAGTATCTTGTATAAGAGCGTGTTACAGAAGGAATTTCAAAAGGTACCCACCCGTTTGCTTACCTATTGTTATGTTCCCAAAACCAAGCGTGATTAGCCTTTCCTTATGTTCATTCAGTTGATGTTTTGACTCGGTCAGCACTCCGTTTGTCCACAGGAGTAAATTTGTGAACACAGAATGGATAACTCCAAACCTACAACATAAAGTAATTATTGAAGGAATCTGAACAGAGTATATACCTCCATATATGTTAAATAAAATGGATTAGCTTTCTGTAGACATGCAACGTGGCACTATTTAGTTGTCTCCGCAGGGAAAATAAAATCATAACCGATCTCTCTAAAGATGTTCCTCAGTGGAGCACAACGGGTGTTAGACTTCAAAAGTTTTACAGAATCATGATGGCTTAATAGCATTAATAACCATTGTTTAATGCTTAATAGCATTAACAACTATTAATAGCATACTGTTGTTATTTGTTATGCTCATTTAATCGTTTTGCAAACTGCATTTCACAGCCTTCTGCGGGGCTCCTTCTGACTCATTGTGGCTGGTCTTTCTTCACAGATGCCACCACATTCTCTAACTTCTAGTCCATGCATTTTTGTCTCCTGGAGAGAGCTGAAGCCAACAGAGGGCTTTATCCCATTCAGACTACTGGTACAGTGAGGGCAGGTCTCCACGTGTTTTTGAGACCTCTGGTTTCTGACAAGCCAGGCATTTTTCTCCTGCACCTGAGTCTGGTAATATTCCTTCACCAAGAAACAGTTCTTCATTACTGCACCGTTCTCACTGACAGACTTGCAGTTAGGCATTTTTTAAATTCTGCTTATAAACAGACCTGATTTCACCAGCTGACACTGCAAAGCCTTCTGTGATCTCTCTCCTCATTGATGTGAGGCTTGAACACTTGCCCAAGAGAGCAAAACAAAACGAGAACCTTCTCCATAAATGATGTTTCGGAGTAAATGTGTTTTACTTCCTATAGAAACTGGTCAGCTCATTGATAATTTGAGTCCTTTAAGTCACCATGTTTGTTTATTTACCTTCTATGTACAGATAATCTACATTAATTCACCTTCTCACAAAACCAAAAATACATCAGAACTGGCTCTGCTGCCTCAAAGACCAGCCCTCAGTTCTATGAGAAATGTGTGTGTTCAGGTGTTCAGAGGGCACATCAGTTAAGCTGCCAGAACCAAGTTCTGGTGTCAGAAATGTGCACAACTCTTACTGATTTGGGTATATGGGATATTATATTTCCCAGAGAATTTGCATGTCTGCATCTAGCTGCAAAAGGTGCTTTCCATAAAAATCAATATAAAATACTGCAGGTATATTGTACCGACTGCACGTTGCTAACACAGATTCCCTTTCAGTAGCTAAATAAAGAAAACACAACATAGTACACAGTCCTAAGACATATACATGGGGCTTCCTTCCTTCAAAAAAAGAAGTGACACTGCGGTATCATACCTCTCATGTTAAAAATATACTTATTCTGTGACTGTTGAAAATTATAAAATATAAGCATAGTTTAAATGAGAAAACAATAATTCAGACTAATGATTATCTTCTTACTTGGGTAAACGATGTTACTTTTTATTTATATTAACACAATTAAGAGGAGAATCAAACTCTGTAAGTTTTCAGTGCCCCTCAAACAGTAAACCTGTAGGTTAAAGCACTTGTAGACCTACACCTATTAGCATTCCAGATGAGGATCACATCCACTTTACCTTTCAAGTGTTTTGAAAGACTGGATAATATCCTTTGCATGGCACCAAAGAAAGTACACCTAAATGAAAGGAATACAGAGAAACATCATTACACTAATAAGCATGTGTGACACTCAAAAAGGAAAGTGCATCTGCAGATGGAAATTCTGATGATTTAAACTGGGGTAACTCCATCTCCACCCATGTGAAACAACTTACGATCTGCTCTGATGCTCATCCAGAACCTCTCTGGCGTGATGAACCTAAGATTTCTTATACGCAGAGGCAGTGGCTCAGCAGTAGAAAGTCTCTGTATGACTCACCAAAACATATCTCGTGGCTGTATCTGGAGAGACTTTTATTTCAAAGGAAATAAAACTACCAGCTGTGGACAGCAGTATGACTGCTGCAGGCCGTGGTGATGTGAAGTTTGAATAATTTATTAAATTTATGAAATTCCAGGGAGGGAGAGAGCTAAGTGAAAGGATGCCAGACTTGATTAATAAAACCAACAACAGACACTCAGAAAGCAAGAGACAAGGTTGTACCTTCAGCCTGAGGGACAAGCGCATTAGGAACACATGCAGTTGAACTCAAGTATGGTGCAGAAAGCACAAGCTGGAGAATAAGACCGATAACAGTGTTGAGTTAGCAAGTAAAGGGGAAAGAAGTATTTAAAAGTGGGCATCTCTGTTTGTGGGAGGATAATGGAAACCTCAGGATACAGATTCTTGCTGATACAAAACCAGTTCCAAGTGCTGGTAAGTGCAAGTAGAATGATATCAATATCCTCAGGCATGTTAGCATGAAACCAGGAGTCCTGTTTACTCAGAATAGCTCCTAGGATACTGAACTTGACAGTAGGTGAACTGTCAGGAGAGAAATGCTCCCAAAGATTTCTCTTAGAAACCTGTCTGGTTTGATGTTCCATAAACGGTCTGAAAAGTGCAAAGAACTCTGGGTTCTTCTTCAGCAATTACAGTAAGTGGAAGTCCATTTTACCACTGTGCCTATTAAGGTGGGTACCCTACACCATAGCTGGTGGTGTCCGAGACACTCAGTATCTGATTTTTTAATAAACGAGGAAAATGCAGTTCTTTGCGAGTCGCCTACACCGCCCAGCAATAACATGTTCACTCATCCCTCTAATGAAGTGTTTATCATAGGGAGGTGTGGCCACTGCAAAACCCCAGGTGTAGATACTACAAGATATCAGGGAGGTTTCAAATTCAATCAAACAAATTTAAATTAGCACCTTAGTCTCATCTAATGCCATGTTCAATATTCCATTCTGGGATAGATGCAGTAAAATATAGCAGCAGATGTGAAAGTATTCTTCAAAACTTAAAAAATCATAAGTTTTGAAGATCTATTCAGACACTAGAGTCAAGAAAGTGGGGGGAATAGGAAGAGAAAAGTCAGTAAGTTAAAGAAATAGCATAAAATCCAATTTTTGCTCACAGAGTACTCGTTGCCCCAAAGGCACTTCTGCCTGTGAAAGAGCATAATGCACAGCCTGTCTTGGAAGGGCAGCTACCTGTTAGTTCATTGCTCACACAGGTGCAGTATGTATATATTTATTAATTTAATGGCACATATGAGGATGCTTCGTTAGAGTAAAATACAACAGAATCTGACACATATTCTGTAGAAAACAAATCCTTAGGTTTTTAGATGACACATAATTAGGAATGCTGTCTGCTGTAATTTCATCCTGTGTTTCAAGGACATGAGAAGCTTCATCTTAGGTTTTCTGAACCCACATGAGTCTTACGGCTGAGCAATTTCAGTCCGCAAAGCCTGAATTTTCACATAAAAATGATATACCTGCACAAGAATTTAGCCCTCAAAAGTATCCTGTGATATGCTTAGAAATTAAATTAGTGTAAAATTCTCTGATTGTGAGAAGATGAAAGATATATTTAGTAAAAAATGCAGATATAACAAAACTGCAGCCAGTGACTTTTACCTGTAAGATGGTGTGCACAGCATGTGTAACAGGAAAAATGCCTTCAGTAGGTGATAAGCAGTTTGAAAAATCAATATAATATCCCATTTTAAAAGAGTCCAGAATTAAAGTAATCACTGCAAATAATGTAATCCCACCTACAAATGAAAAAGATATTAGAAAACATCAGTGTACAGTTATAGTGTCTAGAGACGATTTGTACCACTATGCTAAAATCTGCTTAGGGAAATATAAGTTGACGAATATCCGTGTTCCTGTTTAGGGAAATAAAAGTAAACCGATGTTCATGAAGATAATTGACTCTATGCAGTAAGTCCTTCTAATTTGTGAAAGTCTCTGCCCCATGTACTGGTAAAGGACATCCCCGTACACGCCTTGCCCGGTCAGTGCGGAGGAGCCAGCCCAGCAGTGGCTGGGACCCGGAGATGCTCGGCACCGTGCGGACGGCTCCTTGCAAGGTCAGCCTCTCAAGTAACGGTAGCACTGAAATGGCTATACAGTACATGAATTAATGCTCTGCACAGCCACACAGCAAACTATACAATTCCAGGGAGCTGAACAATCATGTTACAGTCTCCAGGTCCAAGAGCTCGGCAGTGGGAAGTAACACAATCACTCGGTATCCCTTCCACGGCTTCATGAGGTCACGCTTGGACTCAGAGATGAGCTGCAGGGTTTGTTTTCCTAGAAAGGAACCAAAGATTTAATTTCAGTATCCATTATTTTCACACACACACACACAAAAAAGCCTTAATATGTTTCTCTAAATATGTATTTGTATCCTAAAGGACTTTCAAATACCATGTTTCCCCTTCTTTAATTTTTTATTTTCCTTTCAGGAATATAAATGTTTGCTACAAACCTAGTCTGGAAAGCTATATGGTAACACAACATATATTATTAATTATTGGGTTTATACCTGTATGACTAAGCACAACTGGAAATAAAATTATTGAACCAAACTCTACAGTCTTCATTTGCTTTGGTTTTTTGCTCTCTAGGCTGTTATTCAAGCAAGTTACCACTGGATTTAGTTTGGGTTTATCTGAATTAGGACTAGATAAAAATCTATCCATGGACCTTAACTAGACCATAAGATATAGATCAGCATCAGTATCTTCATCTTGCTTTGTAATTCCTCACGGAGCAAATATCACTAGTGTTGACTTTGATGAATGTTTATCTTTTATAAGGGCCCACCTAACTCCCTTATAAGCACCACATGTTCCAACTGACTTCTGTTAATAAAATAAAGCTAATTTAATAGTATATTTAACTAATAATACATTTATTATAAAAGCTGTGTTGTTAAAAATAAAGTATAAATTATAAAAACACAGTGTATTTTTGTTTATTATTTCACTGATCCTTTAAAATTAAACAAAAAAAATATTTCAGAAAATTTTTTAACCACAGACAGTTTGCTTCCCCCTCAACTTTCGCCCTCATATTTCAAAAACTAAAACATCTGCTTTGTATTTCATGGATGTGTATAATCCTGTACATCTTTTTATTTATGTTTATTATGTCAGCTAATTTGTGTTATTTCTAACACATGTGAGAGGACTGGAGCCCACATTTAAATAGGTATGCCATCTTCATTACGTATAAATGTAAATGGCATCACAAAATTCAAAATTCTAGGCTACTCTTGAGATCGAGTGATATGTTTCCTTCTTTATTTAAATCTTTTCAATAATTCTAAAATAAAACAGAATTGTTAGTTCTTCTGAAATTACCTGAGGTAATTTGACCTCCTGTCAGCACGGTGTTGGACTAGATGACCTCCAGAAGTCCCTTCCTACCCAAATTATTCTCTGATTGGTTCTGCGATCCATGGTTTATTTAGAAAGTATGCAGGAAACTCAGCCTGTTTCACTCGTTCTCTGAAAGATGTCAAAGATGACTTACTGTGTATTGTGTTTCAATAACAAGGAAAATGCTATCTCCTGAAGCAAAAAGATTATAAAAATCTTCCACACCTACTCTACAGTGAATTGTTATGCCTATGTTAACTTCACAGAGAATTTTAGAAAGGTCTTTCTTTCCCCATTCATGAAACCAGTAAGGTACTTTTCCAATTAATTCATGGTGCGTGATCAAGCCCTGAGGAATTGCTTTAGTGAAGTAGTAATGTCAGAGCAAAATGAGTGGAAATGTAATTTATAATGTAAAAGTTCTGCATCCTTGGTTCCCTTACTCATGAGTGTGGCTCAGCAGAATAGGACCATAAGGGAGTTGTCAACTAGAGGAAACTGGAAGAGCGAAGGCAAGGCAAGGCAAAGCAAGGGGCTCAGGTTTAAATTCACTAAAATAAAACGAAAATGCGTCTTAGATTATTGATCTGTATCCTGCACCATACGTGCACCTTGCCTTTTCAGGGATGACCTGTATTGTAGTTCCACTGGGTCTTGCTTGCATTTCACAAGGTCACTGTTTCAGCTGCGTAGTTTTACACTTTCACATCAATGTCCAGCAGGCCACTGGGGTGGGGGGGAGGGGGTGAGGACACAAAAAAAACCCCAACCAACAAAAAAAGCCCCACAAAGTTTCTTTCACATCAAGCATTTTGATTTATGCCTTAGTATCTCCCTTCTTGTTTCCTTTACTTTCATCAGAGATTTCATGGGCCTCAGTCTGTTCCCACAGAAATCAATAGTTTTGCCATTGTCCTCCAGAGATTCGAAGATTTTATAAGGTTCATTTCTTTTAATGTTCAATTATTTCACTTATTCAAATGATAATCTAAATGTTTCTGGCAATCGCTCAGGTGACCGCACTGCAAGCATACACAGTGTATGAAGTCTGCCAAGAGCTTTGCAAGCTGACTAGCTGTTCATCCTTTAAACAGAAGCTTTGCTGCTGGAGAACATAATAAAATGAAGACATTTGTGAAGTCAATTGATTTTCTTTGGAGTTCTCTGCCTCACTTGGTTGAACCTCCAAATAATGGTCGGAGACCTTTTCCTAACAGGAGAGTGTACTCAGGGGAATAACATTTGGAGTAAGTTAAGGAAAGGACTTCCTAAGCATCCCTATGGTTATTTGGGTCAGGATAATTGTACCTCACTAAAGACAAAGCTCTCCTTGAAACTTGTCCCACATTCACACCATAAGAGCGGTTCTTGGGTCTACCACAGAAGTGGGAAGACAGCTGTGCCCTAGGGCTCACACAGCTGCAAAAATGCTCAAGGCAAGCTTTCTGTGCACAATTCTTGTGAACTAGCTGTCCTTCTAGCATTGTTCACCCTGTGCAAGGACTCAGTTACAGGAAGTTTGCGTTAAGTCACTCTTTTTCAACATTTGTCAGAGCAAAATGCTCTAAGTAGACCGCTACCACCACTTTCACTAAAATTATATTCACAGTTTGAAGGGAATGATGAAAATATACTCATTTTCTACTGGTTAGTCCATGGACATCTCTCTAACGATGAGAGTAAGGAGATATTCTTCAAAAACAGCTGATGGAGCTAGTCAAAAATTGCAGAGAGCTTTCTGTGGAAAGACTGGATGAAGATTTGTCTTCCTCCTTTTCAGACTTCCAGTCTTTCAGATAGAAGATGTATACGACAGAACCATTGATGCGGAGGAGGGCAAGGGAGATCTTGGCAGAGGGGTTGCCACCTGAGATTTTCCTTTGCTCAGATAAGTTTTCTTTTACCAACAGAGTATAAAGAACTTCTACAGGCTTGTTGTAACTACAAGAAACTCCTAAGAATAGGAAAGTGTAGGGCCTTCCCTAAGGGCGAAGTTGTTGAATTGCAGCCTAGACAACCAAGAGAAGCCGTGGAAGCCGCACCGCTTGAGAAGCTAGTACAAAGGGCCATCCTGTGCTGGTAAAAGAAATGGAGAAGGTAACCTAGTAGTTCATTCCAGTATCTTATTCCTAAGTTTCTGTGACTCCTTATATCCTGTAGGACAAATGAAATGCTGTGATCACTGCGCCAAAAGAAAAAGGGCAGGGGGTCCTGGTGTACTTACCCATGTTAAGCCGTATTTATTCCATACTTAGGAGAAGAAAGCTACCCTTCAAGTAACAAAAGCATAGCTTGGTCCAAAACAGGATCAAATTAAGCCTTGCATTAATGAATTGCAGGAGGTTGTAAGCCACATAAGCTAATATATGAAAAAAGCCCGAGAGCTGAATATTGTTTTGGCAAACATTGAATAATCAAGGAGAACAACTCAACAGTTGGTACATGAACTGCATACATTTCAGGAAACAGTCTGCAGACTGTGGCTGTAAAATGTTAGACATTAAAAAAAATATTTTCCCTGAGCAATTTATACAGCATCATTGTTAGCAGCTGCAAAGAAAAACAGAAGAGAGTTAAGCCCTCAGAACAAACTAAACTTCCACAACACAACCTTACTTTTCAAAATAATCAGGTTTTAGATGTTCTTGGGATTTTCCTGTAGGTATTTCATTAGCTGCTGCTGTTGTAATTAACTGTTGTCTCACTGCTAGCAAGACAGAAATATCTTATGGAAAAGCTGTCTTATAACATTCCACTTTACATACTTACTTTCCAACCTATCATTTACAGTGTCGAGACTGGAAAAGTGGTCGGCAAAACTGGGCTTGCCTATGACTCTACACGGTGGATGCGGGTTGTTGCTTTTTCTCGGGACCCAGAATCGCAGCATTCCCGTCACCGTGACTCTGTGACTTGCTCCCCCCACCACCTTCTCTCAGTAAACCTTTATATCCCCACCCCAGTACGCAACATAATAAGGAAATAAGATGAAATAAGGGATATCACATCCCACCGCTATGCTTGCCAACTTGTATACTTTTCCTGCAAGCTAATGCTAGCTTTAGGTTCCTTGCTTAGATGTTTTACGTGCTCATCTACAAACTGATCTGGCCAGGGGTTTTGTCCTCATCTGTCTAACTCCAGATGTTTCTAAGGCATCATGGTATACATATAAATGGGAATCTCAGATATACATTGGTTAGAGAGCACATGAGGACCTTTCTAACTGGTACTAGCCTAAAGTAAGTTGCATTATATTGCTTGGAAAAAGTGGTAATTCCTCCAAGAGAATTGCATGATAGCAACATAACTGCCTCTTCCATTAGCTATATTTTATTTTTCAAGTGATGCCAAGCCAGCCTGGTACGGGAAAAAAGGCGCTGGAGCTTTCAGAACTGTAAATGGTAGGCTGGAAGGTGAGGATGTTCAGCAAACAGCTTCCCCACACAATCTCCTAGCACATTCAGCTTAGGCATATATTTACTTTAGAGCGTGTGCGTTAAATTCAGGCATACCAGGGTGCCTCCTGGTAGGGATGGAGAGGGTAAGCCAACGGCACCAGAGACGGGCGACAGCACGGACGTCCCGCGCGTGGTGCCACCAGCCAGTACTTACACCTCAGCCAGCGGGCTCCGGCGTGCGTGTCCTTGTCCCGGATCAGCCTCCTCTGCGTGCAGCTCCTGCAGAGGTACCACAGCATCCACAGCAGCTGGATGAGCATCAGCGTGATCAGGTAGGAGAGCAGGTGGCTCTTGCTGATGCCCACGGCGTGCACGGCCCAGGCGAAGGTGAGCAGCAGCCCGGCCAGGAAGAGGTTGATGCCGTACTGGCTGCTGAGGATCTCGGCGTTTTTCTGCGGGTAGCTGCCGCCCGCCGCGGGGGAACCGCCGCCTTTCTCCATCTCCCACGCCGCCGGCCGGGCGCTGCGAGCGGGCAGCCCCGCGGACGTCGCCTGGCCCGGCCCCCGTCG
>Ga0065711_1033615_pt1 | contig 25145 bp, 10 predicted proteins | sample Hoacrofraction12_FD_59098 | JGI IMG/M metagenome (GOLD analysis project Ga0065711, IMG submission 59098) | Hoatzin crop microbial communities from Cojedes, Venezuela - Epithelial fraction 12 v2 (version 2) | ecosystem: Host-associated > Birds > Digestive system > Esophagus > Crop | place...
GTAGTTGTCCAGAACTCCAGCAGCAGGGTACAGAGGTCTTTGAAAAGAATAAGAATAATAATAAAAAAGTGTTCATTTTTAGGTGTTAATCCTTCTGGTTTTAAACTCTGCCCTGTTTTTTCTGGTTTTGTTGTCAGGGAAACAGCAATTAACACCTTTTTTTCCCTCACTAAGCAGTTACTTCTGCTTCTTTACTACTCTGTTTAGTACTTTAGGTTAGAAAATCACTGATTTATAATGAGACTTTTGGCCTCCTAGTATCCAAAGGGAGAGTGATGTTTTCTGAACATTGTACAAGATAATTCTGGCACAAATATTCTAAATATGAATTTGATACTGCTCCCCTTTCACTAAAGAATGCGTGAGTGAAATTTTGGTTAATGTCAGTCAAGACAAAGCGTTAGCCTCTAAAGAGATTGTGCTGAGTCCTTCTACATTTTTCTCTAAAGTAGAATGAATTCGAATAAAAGATTCAAACCAGGCATTTATATTAAGTAGAATCAAATATTTTTTTTTCAGTGTTGCAGGAATCTGGTCTCCGTAGTACCCTGTTGATTTTAGGAGGGTCACAAATACTCAGTTGCTTGTAGAGTTGGAATTTTCATTAAACTAAAGCAGTATTCACATGCCAGACAATTCAAACTTACATCCACAGAACAAACATAATTTTTCTTTTACTGTTATTGCTGTAGTTGTCTGTAAGCTGGAGAGAAGAGGTACAGTTTGTAGCTTGGATCTTAAATTCATGTGCAATCAGCTGTTGATTATGCAATTATTATTTTGATGCAGTTAAAAAATATTTCCAGTGTCTGTGCTTTTCATATATAACTTAGAGCAATTACATTCACATTTTTAAACCATGTAAAAGAAATCTCCCAAGAATAAAAAACTTTGTGCATTTAAAAAAATGCAGTTATTTTTAAGAAAGAAGTAAGAGTGTATCTTCTGACATACACTGAAAAAAATAAATCATGAGAATTTTGTGTGCTTAGGCAGTAAGCAGCATAACAAAAATTTTTAATGCTTCTATAGTTAATCCAGCACCCAGAAGTCTAGAAGCAACTGTCCTTAAGTTTTAGAACAATTATATACGAAGAAAAAAATTCTCATTCTTTTAGCTAAAGGTTGGAATTTTCTAAAATGTCAAAGGATAGGATTCATGTCACCTGTTAGCCATGCAAAAAGTTAGAGAAGTAGCCTAAGCTAGTCATCTGAACTTGCCTGTAGTCATAGTTACCCTCCAGGGAATGATTCATCCCATCTAAGTTGGGTGTTCTCTTTTTCTATTACAGAGTCAGTCTAGACAACTAATTAGGCAAAATGTCTGGCTTTCAGTGGATAAAGTTAAATGACATGAATCTCCAACTTTAATGAACTAGGAACCCACTTTCACTGACGTTTAATTATATGGGTTCTTTTACATTACTGAGGCCCAAACTCACGGTAGGTAGCACTAGGCATTTTACTGAAGTTCCTGGGTTTGGGATCCTAATTTAGGTTAGGCATTTAGATGATAATGGCAAGAAAGAAGGTTGAAAGTCAATATTCAAAGCTGATCATCTCGCTTCACCTGCAGCAGAGAACTAATTCCTCCTTTGTGAACTTAGGTTCATTAAACATCGGGTCCCTGGCATTGGCGCTTCAGTGAGTTTTCTAAAGGTGCATGGTGCGAATCCAGCAGGATCTTTGCCAAAGTTCCTGACTTCGACCCAGGTTGGCTCGGGAGGAAATACAGGCCCTGGCTCACTTGTGGAGCTAAAGGTGTGCTCAGGGGGAAAAGCAGTGCACGGTGTGAAACCATTCACCATTTGCTGGGGGAATATGTCAGAAATGTGGTTCTCACACACTTCACTAGCAAGTTTTTGTAGTTATGTTTGGTCTTAAAAGACAAAGATACAAAGAATTGCTTCCCCAGAGAATAAGGCTCTCACTGCACTGCCAATGATGTTGAGGATATCTGTCTTATATTCCCTGCAATGATATGTTAGCCAGTGTAGCTGCCGCAATATCAAGTTACTGGGATTTTTTTTTTTTTATTTACTGTGGAGCTCCAGTATTCATCTTCTCAATATGCTCAGCACCTTTCTCCCCTCAGCTATCATGTTATAGTTCCCATTTTCTCAGTAATTCGTTCTTTTTCTTTCATATCCAGACACAGTTAATGCGGTCTTTTGTTTACATTAGATCACACATTTGTTACTGCAGTAGTCACTTCCTCACGATCATTATCAAAGGAATTTACCCATCCTCCCATTGCTGGAAATTTGCAAAACAACCATGTGTTTATTAAGAGAGGCTCCATAAATTCACGGATGTAGCACTGGTTTGCGTGAAATGTTTCAAGGTGTCTCTCCTTTTTAAAGTTGGCTCTTGCTCTGGGAATGATCACTACTCTCTTTCGGACTAAAACATCCTTCTAAAAATTGATTATCAGTGTTTTTGTCTCCAGGGCATATACACAGTGCTGAAATTTTGTGATGCAAAAAGAAAGCTTTCACACAAACTAGGTTCCCAACATGAAATTTATACTGGCAAAGACATAAAAATGAGCAATAAACTGATCTTTTCCAGAACTATTTACAGAAGTCAGGTCTGCAGCCTCATCTTCCATTAGTGTTTTTGTCTCTCTCACACATAGCATGTTTCTGCTTTCAGTGCTGGGGATGGTTGCAAATTTTAACTCATTTTCACATTTGAGTTTTTTTTGTTGTCGTTCTGTTGAAATCGGATGAACAGGAAGAAAAGGCCAAGGTTTTGCTACTGACATCTTCAGTATACATTCATGATGTTTGCTGAAGCTGCCTGTCTGTATATTTACACCTTTCCAGTTTTGAGTTGCTTTTTTAACTGTTTCAAGATACTAAGCTGTGAAATTTGATTTCCATACACTCTTGCCCTCCGGATATTCATCATCTCTTCATGTAAAGCAGTTCTAACAACTGAAACACAGCTCACTGGTTTTCTAGCTAGTGAAAATACATGCTATTTTTATAGCTTCTGCTAGACCCTCCTGCTGCATCTTTTTGTATTATTATCTGCAGAACAAATGAAGAAAGCAACCTGAACTAAGTGCCCTGATTACTTTTCTTTCACTTTTTACTGTGAACTTCTAAGAAAAAATATTTCTGTGTTGATCCTTACCTTTGTTTTGGTCCAGAAATCTTCACAATTAAACCCCTGTGGGAGATTTGCTGAACTGAGGGCTAACAAAGTGATTTACTCAGCAGAACTGGTCATGGGGAGAAGATAAGTCAAAATCTGACTGTCCGCCAAACTGAAGCTCATATGCTCCAGTACTATGAGTGTAGCCAAGAAGTTCTACCTAAGCCTGGTCCCAGTAGGAGAAGGAAGTCTAGGTTGTATGGTCTGAAGGATAGTTGAAATGGGATGCCTGAAACAATACGAAAGTAAAAGCTTTTCCTTAATGTGGATTTGGGAATCGAGAAAATATACTTACACACTGTAAGAGAGCTCTAAAAAGCAATTATTTTAATCTCTGTTAAAATGAAAGCACAGAAACTAAGGTTCTATGTGGCTTTTTCTCCCCAGTGCAGAACCCTGGTTTCTCACAGAACATGTTTACATGGCAGCTAGCCAGTGGTCTTGCACTGCTCGCCACGCTGTGATGCATGACTTTTTGAAAGCAAACTACTTTCCTTTTGGGAGGGAAGTGACTATTTGGAAAGCAGGCCATTTTAGAGGACTGTGCTAGGGAAAAGAAAATAAAGTATTGGAAGAGTCCTTGATCCTCCCTTTCTCCCTATGATGAAAACCAAACCATAAACAATTCAGATTTTGGAGCAAAGCAGTTACACAGCTATCTGCAGTGCAAACCATCTGTGATTTGATATTTAAAGTGCAAGAGCCTGCATTATTCTGAAACCAGAACATGTGCAGTATTGAAGCTTGAAGCAGTTGGCACTTTTACCAATGTTACCCCAAACAAAGAAGTTGTATTGAACAAGGTAGCTGTATGCAATAGCCTATTGTTTCAGAATGCTCCTTATGTGAAGTATATGCCTTTGGGTCTGGATAGTCATACTGATAACAGAAGAGGAAAATGTGATGTTTTCATTGGTTCCCTACATGTCTTAAGTAAGTTCCTGATGTATGTCAACTAACTCTGGGTTCATGAGAAGATTTAGATGAGCTGAGAGGAAACAAGCTGCTTGCAACAGCTGCAAGCAGTTTTAAGACTTGCCAGAGCTACTCTAGGAACAAAAACTGTTAATGCTGGCTGTCATTGTTGATCTCTAAATTGGGATATCAACAGATCTACATAAAGCACCTCTAAAAAGACTTTCCAGTGACAGGTCTTATCCACTTACCTCGTCCTATGAAGATATTGTAGGCTTAGATTAAAGCCATTCAAGAAGCAAGGGACACCAAATTTTCATGGAATATACAGGATGCAGGCCTCCACAGCATAAAACTGTACCTCAGCTCTGTGGTTCTGGACTGTCCTTTATCGTATTCCTCTTCCTCTAGTTGTTTTTCTTCTTCTTGTTTAAAAACTTGGTGAATCTCTCTTAAAATTCTTACAATATATTTCGATTTTAAATTATGAGAAGAAAAAGGTATTCTGGTTCAGTTCTAGGAGATCAAACTTTCCCAGTTCATTTACTGAAGCTGTAGCTTACACAGGAGCTCAGGAGTTATAAAAAATTCTTACTAGAAGATTTTCTCTGAGTGCCATAACGTAGTCTTTATTTATATTTGGCACCACTTATATTTTCTTTCAAAATGTGTCTGTCTTCAAAGCTGACTTGAAAGTCTGTAATGCATTAAAGTACTAGTAAAAAAAGTAGAAAAATTCTTGTGGAAACTTATTGGGTGTTGCAATGTGTACGAGATGGTAAGAGTTTCAACAGATACTTTTTTTTAACTTAAGGTGTTACTGAGAATGCATGTCCTTATGCATATGCATGGGGCTTTCACTGACTCTCCCTAACCTCACAGTGATGTGGCAATTTGGATTAAGCATGAGCAGGGGCTGGGAGAAAGTTATAAGGTCATTCACGTTGAGATGGCTGTTGTTTTCTATTTTCCAGTGTATAACAACTAAATTTTCTTTATCTTGTTAGTGTTACCTTGAAAATGAATAGCGCCTATTCTGGCTTTGTATAATACTGTTCTCTCAAACCTCCTCTGTGTTATACATGCATATGTGCACGCACACGTATGTCTCCTATAGTTTGCGGTTAGGCACCCCACTAACTAAAAAACAGTTATATCTGCCACTGCAAAATAGTAAGGCAGACTTGTTGATGCAAGTGAAGCTGACAGGAGCTTCAACATTAACTTCAACAGAATGAAGTTGTATAAAGCTAAGGTGAACTGCAGTACAAACTATATAATGATCATCATCTCTGCTCGGTATGACTTTGTGTAGAAATCGAGTCTGTTAGTTCAAGGTCCCCTGAGGGCAACTGAAATTAATATAATTCAAAATGAAGCTTCCTATCCACCAGAGGAAGCGTAATATGAATTGGAAGGATAATGTTACGTAGCCATCACAATACTTGGCGTGTGCTGGCCATCACAGTGCAGCAATGCTGCATTCCTATTTGCACAGTGTTTCAGTAAAATTTTCACACAGTGATCAAGTAGTAGTTAAGATTTCTGAATTAAGTTGCCAGCTATCATGTCACTGACTTTTTATGTCAAGTACAACCTTAGGACAACATTGCATCATCATTACCACTGCAGTCTTCCAGGACTATCCTCACTACATCATGCCCAACAGAGCAAAAGTGACCCCTTGCATGGTTTCAGATAACAAGGATGACCCATGGGCCTGATTTCATCTTTTCATTTCTTCCACTCCTTTCCCACTACCCCTTTTCATTCCTGAGCTCCAAAAAGGCTTTCAGTGTCCCTGCAAAATCAGGGGAGAAAGGGTTTATTTTCTTGAGACCTGGCTTTGTTTTTTAATTTGGGCAGGTCACTAAGGACCAGTCCTTACTTCTGTGGAGGCCTCTTACTGTCACATAAAAGCATAAAGCAAGTTCAATATGAGTGAAATGCTAGCCTTTCACTTCCATATTTAGCAAACTGCGTCAACAGTAATTCTTCCAGTCCAATCTTCCTGTGTCTTGGTGAATTCAGATTCTAACTTCATGAAGACAGATGACGCCTGTTTACAGTGTGTTGATACAGCATGTGGTCTCAGGCTCTGCTGAAACCTCTAAGCACTACTGTAATATCCACAAGAATGGTTAAAGGATGGTGATTTGTTTTACTAGGAGATGAGGGAGAAAAGGGCTCCTCGTGCTTTGTGCTTTTTGTTTATGTAAGTGCTTAGACTCTGATAATGGTGTCCTAAAAAAAAAGATGCACAATACGCACAAATTGAACTTTACTCTCATCTAATGAGCTTCTGTAGTTTCCACTTATGTGAACAGATCCTTTGAAAGCAGCAGACAAAACATAGGTCTCGGTTAATGTGCATGTGCTGCCACTAGTTGGGCAGTGGCACAGACTCAGCGTGGTAAAATAGTATTGGTTGTATGACTTGGCAAACTATTCTATAAACTTCTCAAGTGTTTTGTTTTTCTTTATAGAAACATAAACTAATTTCTGGTTTAAAATGCTAATGGTAAGGTAATCCTTACAAAAATTATGGTGGCGTATCTACTGGTAAAGTTTGAGCCAGTCCTGTAAATGTTTAAATTAGTAGCAAAGCCATTGTAAAATGTCACCCAGAATTTTAGATTATAATGGCTTACAACTATTCATTTAAATGTTAAAGCCCTGGTTGGGCTAAAACTCACTGACATAAACCTTATAAGAGCTGACTTTAAGGCTTGGGTTCACTCCCTCGGACTTCTGGCCTCAGCAATACGGTTGACTCAGTTCTCTCTGCAATGGAGAGGAACAGGCTTTTTCAGAGACAGAGCGAGATCTTAGGAGTGCTAAACTGCCTTCTGCAGATTTCCCTCTCTCTCTGCCCCCTTCCTCCCACCAGCTCATTCTTTCCTGTGGCTGGAGTCCAGCATACCTGGTTTACTAAGCTAGGTGCCTTGGTTAATTGCTTACAGTTGAGAGAAATTAATTTAGTGTCAGGGTGAAACTTTTACTGGAGAAGTAATTCAAAATTAAAAGTCACGTTAGGTTCTTATTATGCCCCTATGCGTGGAAGTGGTCAGTCTATAGAAGTGCAGCCATTAAATATGCAAGCCAATAGCAATTACTTTTTTACTTACAGGTCAGAGATTTCCAGACATCAGATTAAAAACTAGGATGGGGAAGCAGAGAGTTATGCAAGGAGCTTGTAGAAAAGGTATACTTCAGCTCTGGACAAAGAATGATGCTAATTTTTATTTCCATTGACCACATCTTTCTGAAACGTGTGTACTTCAGTCAAGTGTAAAGTATTTCACACAGGTTTTAAAAAAGAGAAGAAAAAAAGGAATCTTAGTATTTATCTTTTAAAATATACAAAAGAGACTCTGGAGCAGATATTTTTTGGTTATACCACCAGTGCCTTGAGGTAGTTAAAATGCTTGCTGTGTGCTACATTCCATTCTGCACTAAAAATAACATGTGAGTTCTGGGAGGATGAGGTACGCTCTAGGCAGTAGTGTAAGCAGTTGTGTTTGGGGCAAAAAAGATCCAAACAAAATGTCAGGACAAGCTCTTCTGTTTGCAGTTGTTTTTATGTTATCTGAAAAGAGTAATGGATATAAAGACCTCCTGAGTGTACTTGCAGATGCTTATTTTTCTGTTCTAGGCATCTGATTATCATAGCCTAAATGTAAATTTTGGGTCTGCTTTCCAGCCCAACCATAAAAACATAATATCTATTTTTGCTTTTTAATACCAGCAGCCTGTATGATTTTGAATCTACACAGACACACACATATGTGCAAACCGTTCAGAATCATAAAAGTTTTCCTCCATTTCAGTCCTCCAGATACCTTTGTTACATATGCATATGTGAGTGCAGGTGTACACACACACCCACACACAATAAGCTTGCCAAATATATAGAGTTTCTCAAAGTGTCCTGATTTTTACAGGTTGCAGAACGACAACAGTTCCCTTTTAAAATCAGGCCAATTTTATGTAAGTGCTGAATATATTCTCAAAGCTTGAAAATGTGTGTGCATGCCTTGTAAGAATAGTGTTCTTTAGTAATAAAATCCGTAGAGCTCCAACAGTGCCTCTAATGAGCTTTCATGTGTGTAGTACTTTTTCTTCCACCAGGCATGTCTTAATTCCACAAGATATTTTATCCATTGTCAGTACCAAAACGATGTGGAGGACCTGCATATCTTGTTTGGAATGGCAGTGGACTGTCCTAAGAGAGCAAGTCCTACTGGAGACTTATACTTCGGTGACCCAAGTGTACTAAATTAAAACGTTAATGTTTTTGGACCTCTACCCTAAAATTACTGCTCTTTAAGTATGATATTTCTTGGTATTCAAGATGACGGCCACTGACATCAAAGGAAAACCTTCTGCAGCCCTTACCCCAAGAACCCCCAGTTTCTGGGGTAAGAACAGCTTCTGGTAACCTGTGTCTCCCTTCTAGCTCTAACTATATCGGTATCAATGTCACCTGAAAGTAGAACCGAGGCACTGACAGTCACTTGGCAGTTTCTTGTGACCAATGATACAATTTCACTATATATGTCTCTGGTAGAAAAAAATAATGCCAATATTGTGCTTAGACATTTATTATGAAGCTTACTGAGGAAGAACCCGTAGGCTCGGAATATAACAGCTGTACCGGATCAAGGCAAAGGTCTTCCTGGTTCAATATCTAGTCTCTGACAGTGGCCAGTAAAAGATGTTTAGGGTCTAGCGTAAGAACATGGAAGGCACATAGTGAGATTTCATTCTCCAGTGATACTTCGTACTTTGGTAGCCACTCTCCAGGGATCTGGGAACTTCCAACATGGTGTATGTTTGTCTCGTAGTTCTTGATGGATTTTTTCTTGCATGTGTTTGTTAAATCTATTTTGAAATCTGTGTATATTCTAGCATTTACTGCTCTGATAGCAAAGATAAATTTAATGATGCACTGTGTAAAAGCATTATTTCTTTTTCTACTTATGAATCTGCCACTCAATTATTTCGTTTGATGCCCCCTAGCTCATGATGTACAGTCATTCCAGACAAATGCTTCCTCAGTGCTCTCTTCTTCCTACCATGCCTGCTATTATTTTCACTGTATTCTGTCTTTGTACACCTGTACATGCAGCTTTAGAATCTGACTGAAGTTTCTTTTCACTGGGTAGGTCTATTTGAAGTGATCTGCATTTGCAAGCAAATCTGGCATTTTTGCTAATGCATCTTGGAAAAAGTCATGTTTAATATTCATTACAAACCCTCCCAGGTTTTTTCTAAGTAAATAAATCAGCATGTGGAATTACTAGGATAGAATCTCTGTAACATCATTTCCTGGAAATTATTTTATTTTTAACAAGAATTCAAAATATCTAGTCCATAATGGAAAAAATGTTAGCAAGACAGTCTGAAATAATCAGAAGTCCTGTCTCCCTGCATGCGGCTAGCTTGCTGATGCTTCACTGGTTCTGTTTTTCAGGGATTTCATCTTTTTGCTTTCTCTTTGTCTCCATTTGCTCTCCTCAAATCTCTTTTCTGGTGAGGCAGCTTAGTATTTTGAAAGCAAGTTGCTTCTAGGGGAAATCCAGGCCATTCAGTTACAGTCATTATTCATTCAGAAGAGAGTTTTGACCTTACTCCTCTTAATACTGAGGAGTCTCGCTGTCCTGGCAATGCAAACATCATTTTGGCAGACCTCTTAACAACTTTGTTCAGTGAGGATCAAAACTGTACTCACGCTTTTTGACCCAGTTGTACTTTTCAGTGTGGAGTTTTTCTCCTCCCTCACCAAGATTCTTGATAAGTGGAACCAAAGCACACGGCTCACTACTGCCTGTGATGGAGACTAGGAACAGTGGTGGGTCAAGCACTGGTAATTGATTTTTCCGGCACCTGGCTCAAAAAGCTGTGTGGAGTGATATCTCAGAAGAGGTGTTTTGTCTGTCAGTAGAGGAGGAGACGGAAAAGATAGGATTTGGAGTCTTTCTACCTGTCAGACCAAAGTGTTTTCATATGTACAGGAGCACCTTGTAAACCAGGAGCAGAGCTGTGAAAAATCAAAGGCTTCAATAGAGGCGTTTAAGAACTAGCTAGATATTTCTTCCCTTTTTAAAGAATTTGCTTCCTTTTTTCTTCTTTCATCTTGATGATGCCCATTAGGGTTGCACAGCGAAGAGCTGCAAAGCAGAAACCTCATCTGGTCCTGACTCTCTTCCTGCACCCCGTTCTGGGATGCTGAGCGCATTTGGTCAGAACACATTGCTGGAGCCCTGTGCCTTTCACCCAGCACCGCCAGGCATTCAGCAGATCTAGGAAGATGCCAATGACAATTTCAGCAGTAGCATCACTTCCAAATTTTGAGTGCTGGGGTTTCAGCATTAAAGTAGGAGTTTCACCATGGGGATTTTTCGTGAACATACTGTGCGAACAAGGTGTTATAATTGGTATATCTAATTTAAACACACTCGGCATAAAGTTTTATATATATCTATATGTGGGGGGGGGGAATCAAAGACCTAGTTAGATTTACTTGCCTCCAGAGTTTTATTATTCTGAGGACAGTGCCTGAGGTGATTCCAAATGGGAAATAACTACAAAATAGAATAAAAACAAAAAACTACCTTTTCATTGTATCTAATCCCATGTAAATGGATTTTTAACAAGTGGCAGGACTGAAAAGTACAATAATTATTCCAAACTGAATATTAAGTACTACATAAAATGCATTAAATCTTTTTTTTTTTAATCATAGAAAGAAGATAGTAGAAAGTTCACGAAATTGAAGGTGGTCCTCCATTCCCAGGCCACAGACAAAGCATTTAAAGTAGTGCTATTTCAAAAGTAGTAACCTTTGCAGAGAATATGTCCATTTCTAGAAAACAAGCTGTCCTTTCAAGACTGGATAATGTGGTGATCCAGAAAACTACTTGTGCCAGACTCTTTCATTTTTCAATAACTAAGAAAGTTTTGAAAGTCTCCTGAAGGCTGTAGCTTCCACCTTGTGTTTTTTCCTACCTCTTACCTCGTCTATCACCTTTTTAAAAAACGGTATCAATGGATCATAAATTCCGGCTTATATATTTGATGCCCAATGGTGAAATAAACACCTAAGTATTAATTCAGAAGTTGCCAATACCTAGTATATGCAATAAGGTATTGTTTGTCAGGAAAACACATTACATTCAAGAGGCGTTCCCTTGGAGGAAGGTTTTGTTGTATAAAAAAATAGGGACCTTTGAAAATTCTAGTCAAAGATCATACTCAAAGCACACACTTTTCAAGGAGAAGAGATGGGAGTCAGATTTGCTATGAATGTGTGAACAGCAGTAACAAAAATATAAATGTAAGCTTCTGCTGCTTCATTTGTACCACCAGGGAAAAATATGCTTACCTAGCTTTTCTATCACCATGAGCTCATCTAATATTTATTTTTTGTTTTACTTGGTGAATACCTAAGAAGAATGCGAGTGCTTCTCAGAGCACATAGGCGATTCTGTATGCTCTATTCTCTGAAGTAAGGGACATTCCTGTAGGTCTTTAGAAGGAAGGAAAGGGCTTGGGTAGCATTACTTGTTATTTTGATGGCAACTGGATTCTTGAAAATCTGTGCTGTGTTTGCCTTTGGGTCCATGTCACACAGGTCTGCATTGCCTTTTCTGAACTGTGTCTTAGGCCCATAAGAGCTGGTGGATCTATGCACTTGTTTACACGTTCAGTCCTTGTTCAGTCAGTAAAAAAACTAGCTGCTTAGAAGGATGAATTCATTACATTTTTACTGAAATTTTTAGGTACCTGAGTGTAAGTCAGTCACTTATTTTCCACTTAGAGGACTGCTCTTTATAGTTCCTCGAGAATGGATCAGGCACTCTTTTTAAAACATGACAGAAGATGAGGAAGCCTGCACGGTTTTCCTGCATAATATCCAACGAGTGGGAGCACTATTTCAGAATTAAGGGAGAATTCTTACCCATATCTCCCCCTTTAAAGAAGCAATCTATCACCACAAGAACACAGAGAATCATCGCTGTCTCTTGTGAGAGGGAATAACAGGGTGCAGGAATCTAGCCCTGGCTAAAATTTCATCAGCAAACTTGTGTGGGAGAAAGGGCAGCCAGTAACACCAAGCTGTCTTTGTTTTCGTCTAGTCCAGCCAGAAAGGTTTCTGAAGTTATGCAGATCAGCCTCTGTGTCCTCCCAGCTACCACTCAGAGGTTTGCCTCTGCGTGTCCTTTGGTTACATTAACTTTCTGTGTGAATTTCTGTACTGGAGAAATATTGTAACACTGCAATGAATCTAAAACTCAGGCCACCTGTGTCAAATTAAAGGTACTGCCTCTGGTTCAAAACAAGGAAACAAGCAAAGAAACCACAAAAAAGCAAGGGGCAGATTATTTGTGCAAAGACAAAGCCTTTCTGTTTTAAAGAAATAACTGGATTCTGGCCTCAGCTATAGCTATGAAATTTTTCTCAACTTCAGTTACATTTTCTCAGTGTTAAGGATATTCGATCGTAGAACTTAGTCCACTATCTTCGTTGCAAACTCTAGCTCGAATCTAAGTTACATAAATTACCTTCTCACAGAATCTAACAGGGCCCGGTAAACGTTTGAACAAAAGTACAGATTATCAAGAGATGGCAGATGCATGACACTCAAACTGAAGAGCGTAATTATCTGATGTCTTAGGGTTGATAGCTATGACCAAATCACAGAATCATAGAAGAGTCTAGGCTGGAGGGGACTTCTGGAGACCGTCTGGTCCAACATGCTGTTTAAAGCAGGCCGTTAGAGTAGGATACCCGGAATCCTATCAGGCAAAGTCTTGAATATCTCCAGTGGCAGAAATTCCATGGCATCTCTGGGCAACTTATTCCAATGTTTGTCTTCATAGTGAAGAATTGCTTTGTTCTATCTAGGCAGAACTTTCTGTGAAGCAGCTGGTGCCCTTTGCCTCTTGTATTGTGACCCAGTCTCCTTGTGCAGAGTGTGCCTCTGTATTCTCTAGAAGCACCTTCTAGATATTGAAAGATTGTGATTAGATTCCCTTGACCCTGCTCTTCTCTAGTCTGAACAAGCTCAATTCCTTCAGTCTTTGTTCATCTGCCAAGTTCTACAACTCTCTGATCATCTTTGCGAAGCCTCCACAGACCCTCTCCAGTTTTCTGATCCCAAACAAATCTGTAACTAGATGGAGATCGGAGCAAGTGTACAGCCTCACAGATATTTAGCTGGATATATTTAATGAAGAAAAAACACATGATAATGGTGTTACTAATAAAAGCACTGGTGTTACTGGGAAAAAAAAAAAGTACTGTGCACAGTGGTTGAGGTTTGCTTAGTTTGTCCTGCCAGTAGGGCCAAGAATAATGCATCATTACATTAGGTACCTACGTAAGGTATTTTGAGAAAGATTTCTCTGGCATCTAATCTGAATTGTGTTCCATGTTGCAGATGAAACATTCTTGTCCTAGCTGCAGTGATGATGAGTAGATTATTCTTTTTGTCTTTGAAGAGATCCTTTATGTATTAGAAGATGATATTATATTGATCTGTGTCAAAAAAGTGTCCCTTTACAAGAATGTCTATAGACACCGCAGCACATCTGAAAAGAAGGAATCGTAGGTTTGCATTGCCACAGGCCACAGAAACTGCTTGCAACCTGCTGCACAAGCACCTGCATCACGCTGCATCACGGTCTGTGTCAAATACAGTTCAGCATTTACACCTAACTGCCTCCACTTCAAGCAGCACTTGCAAATTCATAGGGAACACATAGGCTGGTTTTGGAATCTGGAATTAGGTTCACATAGCATAGGTATGTTTCCTGCCATGCAGATGACACCAAGTAGTAAATCAAGTTGGATATGCCTTACATTCACACCAGTTTAGTGGTGATCTATCCCATGTAATACCCCAGACAATGCATAGAGCAGCCTATACAAATCACACAGAATAAAGGGTTTGCATGTATGGATCAAAATCCAGTCTTCCTGTACTTTGGTATTAGGAGGGCCTAGGTCAAAGTTATATTGCTTTGTTAAACTGTGAGCAGTGAAACACAGATTCTCTGCAGATGGAGTCTTTCATCTCTGTGATTTCACTGCTGTTCAGCATCTTGTATACCTCTCACCATCTGTATCCTGATAGGAAGTCAAGGTAATGACTTCCTCAGTCAGTCACAGCCTGGTTCTCTGTCTTCAGCTCTTTCTTACGTAAATGGGAGCTGCCTGTGGTGAGAACCTTTGAAAGTCTGTCTGCAATTGTTGTTTCCCAGATTGGCTCTATTTTTCTGCGAACCCAGCAGGGCAGATGAAGTTGTGTGTCTTGGCTACATGTAGGCAAGCACCATTTACAAAACTACCTCCAGGAATCTTCCTTTGTGCGGGGTCTGGAAGAAGTAAGCAAACATTAAGAGTCTCTGAGTTGTCCTGCAATGCTACTTTCTTTGCTTCCTGCACAGAAGCACCCTTTCAGGTTGCAATGAATTTTACCATAAGTCTTGAAGATGAACATCTTGTACCTAGTCAATATTGGATGATTATGTTTGTACAAGAGCAGAATTCATACATCTTGTGCTTTTGTTCACTTGATAATATATTAGTTGCTTATTTTTCCTCAAGTATGCAATTCATATCAAATAATGATGCCTAGTTTAAGTGAGGTCTCAAGCGGTTTCCTCTGATTAAATGAAGCATGTAATGCATTTTTTTATTGTAATGGACGTTCTTTTGTGACTCACTAACCTTTGTATGGAAACAAAAATATTTCTGCTACTTATCCCAAGAGAAAAATAGTGACTATGAAAATGGTAAAGCTGTATTCATATGTGGAAAAGCTCTTAAAAGAATAGTCATGCATGTTAACATTAGATTTGTCTTTCATTTCCATTATTTATTTTAAACTATCCATCTGAAAATGTACCTACCCCTGAACATTTTTAAAATAAGGGTGGGGCTTATCATATATAATGTAAGCCATTGTATCTTATCTAAACTAGAACATCTGCTCTAAGCTAATAATTTGGCAAATCTATATCAAGAGAGCAGTCTGTCCAGGATCAACTCTCTGTCACTAAAGCTGGCTGGCCAGCCAGCACAGCCTGGCTTGTACGTACAGCTAAGTTATTTTGCCTTTCCAAAACTACGCACCACTTAAATGGGAAGTGTCCATACTGCCTACTGGGAGTGTCCCCAGCTGGGATAAGCCCCAGACTGTGCTCAGGGAGCATACTAGCTGGCCGAGACCAAAACTGTGCAAGTGGCCTTGCTAACAGTGTAACACAATGGACAATCTTATTCCCATTCTTAGACCCATACCCCTGTACATTACTAGTATAAGTGGAGCCTTATACTGTCTCTACGTTCAATGAAGGACTTAGCCTAAGGTGATATTCCAACTTGCTTGTCTTCTGTGTTAATATGGGATGAGTCAATATCTGGAGTATACCTTTTTCAAATATAGGAAGTGCCTAGACGATTATACGATATAGTTCACATTTGGACAACTATAATTAACTGAGGTGAATACCATCACAGATGCTATGGACCAGATTCATTCTACCTAACACTGGGAATCACACGTCTGATTTAAAGAACATACTGGATTCAAGTTCCTTACTTAGTTAATGGAAAAAAATAAGGACGTCTGAAAGACATAGCCAGCCCAAGATCTGAACTGACCTCTACAAGTGCGTCTGCATCACTTTTGCCTATAAAGAGTGACTAACGCAGCCATAACTTAATTAACTCAGGTTGGTACCTGAGTCTAAAGTCAAGAAGGTTGAATCTGGTCTGGTAAGCACATTTCTGGGGCCCTGATTATGGACACTGACTGCGCAGAATCTCAGATCTCATTCTATAAAGTGGTATCATTCTTGTCACTGCAGAGGGGAAAAAGATTTGGAAATGTGGCTGAAGTGCAGTCAAGGCAGCAATGTTTGCCTGAATCTGTAGACAGTATGAAGTAATAGCTCTGAAAAATTAATCTCATTTGTCTCAGTTAATCAAAGGGAAACTCTCTGAAACAGTGGATTTCTGTCCTCTACTAAATAGATTGACTAAATTTTAGCCAAATTTTGCTATAGGAGTTTTGTACCATTTGAATTGCAAGCACATCTTGTCAGGAACATTTGTTCCTGAAGAACTGATAGGAGCTACAGTTACTGGAAGGAAGTTATTAAAAACCCCATGTTTGTGAAACCTTACTCAATATCTTATTAATTTGGAAAACCTCATGCAAAATTAAAGATAAAGTTATGTAAGGGAACAATTGGGAAATAGCAGTCGCAACACCAAATCGTACTACACACAGCATATAAACCCTGTGACACAGAAAAGTTATTTATAAAAAACCCAAATCTTGTGCGTGTGAGAAATATATGTGTAATCTTTTTTCTCCATCTGCCAGGAACTTTTTCAGTTTGTTTTACCCTTATATTGTCAACAGTGCGGTCACTACTGTGAATGCCAGCACCACTGTAATCACTGAAAATTCCCGAAGGCAGCACAGAATGTGGTTAAAATCAATTTAGGTTCTGTTTTACAGTCCCTACATGGGAGAATTTTTTATTGCTTGCAGGGCCCCCCTTTGTTTAGGTGAGCCTGAAGGGCAGAATTCAGAACAGGTGCATCTAGGCAGTTAACTGAAAGAGGACAAGAGAGCAAGCTCAAGCGTTAACCCCTTGTCTGTGCACGCCGCTTCACTGCTCGCTCGCTGCTGGCTCTCTCCTGTAGCTCCGGCTGCTTTCTCCCAGACGATACTTTGGTGTGGTTTAGGGAATATTTCACCTGAGGGACTGCTTTCAAAGAACGCGTGGACAAGGCCTCACCAGGTTGGACTCTAAGCCACACAGTCCTGTAAGGCTGTCCCACCTTCAGCCAAACTCACAAGCTCTGCTCCCTCTCAAAGTAAGCAAGATGCAACCCAAATGTCGTCCTGCAGAAGTGCTGCTCAGGGGAATTGCATGTAAAAGCTCTCATGTTGCTTCAGATGCCTTGAAGAGTTTGAAAACCTGTAGATAAGTAACTCTCGTAATTATGTCTCAGGGCCACCCCACAGGGCCTAGAGGAACCCAGAGCCAAACATTACGAAGTGTGGTTGAAGTCAGCGGGTACCATCTGACCTTAGGCAAGGGGTTAGGCCCTTAACAGTCTTTTATATAGCACAATAGACATGCTAATATGATCCAGACGTCACAAATGCTGCTTGTCAATACTGCAAATGTTACTTTTACCTGAATTCAGTTTGACCATTTTTTTACCTTAATTTCCAGATTATTTTTTGACTTACTTTTTTTGTGGTGCAAAAAAAATTGAGCTTTTTCTTTATTGTGAATGCAATTGCAGGCATAAATAATAATAACTGAACAGCTGATTTGTGTTGAACTTTAAATCAAATGCAGGTACAAAAATATTGATACAAATTGATGCTAAAGATGAGAGTGGGCTGTGAAAGCTTACCCATGTGCATGTCTTCTTTTAGCATAGCTCATTCATGTCCAAAGATTTACCGGGTCTATCCAATTTCAGAATAATACAGAAAGAAAAAAAGCGGCTCATTTAATCTGCCTTTCTGATTTTTAATTGTTTAATTTACATGTCATTTAGTACTAATTACTTGAATTTCATTCAAAGCTCCTTTTGACAAGACAAAGGTGATGGTAAATCTGAGAATTTTGATAAGTAAATAATTCTGGAAAACTATTGAATGGGTGCTGATATCTAGTTCGCAATGTCTTTCATCCCCATGCACTTTCATGCTCAAAGTGTTTAGTGTTGGAGCACATAGCATATGCTGCTAAGAGTGTAACACAGATATTGTATTGTATAGTCATTTTATTCTTCAAATACAGCTCCTAAAGGAGATTTGCAGTGCAAAATGTTGATATGTAGCAGTGCACTATAATCTACCAAAAAATATTAATTTAAAACTATCCTGTAGTGAGACCCCCTGTACTTTCTCAAAAGGTTTGAACTTTTCAGTCACCGTGAAATTATTCTGGGCAGCTGGCCAGTTCTTAAATAAACTGTGTGTACATCAGTAGCAAAGCTTTTAATTTTGAACATGATTGATCTCAGCCTGTTAAGAAAACTGTCAACTAAAATGGAAGAGTTAGAGCACTGCGGTAAATTTTTCATAATCATTTAATTTCACTGAAATACTTACAGAACGCTGAAGTGACTTTTGCATACACTTGCCTCACAGACCATATGCAAACTGCATCTTTCACTCTTTGTGTTTTGCACATTGCTGGCTCTTCTTCCATAATCAGAATTAAATTAATAGAGAACAAAACAAAAAGTTAGGAAGCGTAGGTCTTATTCCTTTGGCTGTGGTTAATTCTGTTTCTCCTTTGACGTGTTCTCACCAGTGTCATTGTCTTAGAAACTCAATGACTGTGTTAAATTTGAGCTTTCGGTTTGCTTTGCAAGAACATTACTTTCTGTCTCTAAGTGGTGATATTAAAAGATAATCTAAGCAAATTGGTGATATTAAAAGATACTCACCTTCGTTAACCCTTTGAACTGTTCAAGTGATCGCATTGGTATTACCATACCCTGGAGCACTTCTGTGTTCCAGGCTGTCAGCTCCCACCGGAGCCCACAACCCCTGAGACCTCTGCGTCTGCAGACACATCGCTCATCTTGCTTCTGTGGCCGGGGACGTCGGCTGGAGGGCAGGCACAACGCTGCCCCGCGCTCGCCTGGAACACCGAAGGACACTGTGGCAGGGCTCTTCTGGTGAACGCAGGGAGTCACTGCGGGGACACGGCTCCCCTCAGCACGTCCTGCTGCTTGTCTCACTCCAGTGCTTTAATGTTTTTTCAGCAACTCCAGTCACTGCTGTCAAAGAAGGTGCAATATGCACTTTAGAAGATCTCACTACTTTCACCCTGACCACACTTGCAGTGATTAATGTCTGGGTGACTACAGTACTACAATGTTTTAAGATAAAAAAATTAAGAACAACCATTGTCTTACTCTCCTCTTCAGGTTCTGCATAACACTGTGTATGCTGTGTGGCTCCAGTACTGTAATATAGTGTATTTTTAAAAATTTTTAAATGTTAGTGCTTTCCTTTCTGAAGCACAGATGAGAAAGCTGTAGTAGCTTGGCAGAGGAGGGATGGTTTATGAATAGTCTCGTGGCACGGCTCTGTTGGGCTGGTGGGACCGGTGTGGTTACGTGGGGGATGCCGGCTTCCTGCTGGGAAGGCTGTAATCTCCAGTGAGGCAGTGATTGCTCCCAGCACAATTGTCTGACCACAGCCAGCGTGTGTCTGCATTAAAGAGCTAACCCTACCCTTTCTTCTCACTACTCATTACCTGCTGTCTCTTTTATTCCCCCACCTCTACCCCAGTCTTCCAGTTTCACCACCATTCATGGTACTGTGTGCATTTAGGACAACCGCCTACAGGTCCTCTTCAGTTTTAAGGGCCCAGATCTTAATTATGCTAAAGCTGGTTTTAGCAATCTCCTTTTTGTAAGGAAGCCTTGAAGTCACAAAGAAATTTACAGCTGCAGCTATATTAAGTAAGTATGAATGAGGTCGTCCCGCGTAAATGCCTGGGCTGCGCCATGGGAGAGAATGAGTACAATGACGGAGCTGCCGCTGCCGCCGTGTTTGCAGTGCATGTCATTCAGGGGGTTTCACTTCAGAAGAGACTCGGTCTCACGCTGGGCTACATGCCCCACATGGGGTTGGAAGCTGCCTTAAGGACCAGTCACTGGTTGGGATCCTCACGTCAGTCTCAGTGCATGGAGTGCGTTTCTGTGTAACCAAGGTGGAGTTTGGGGTTTGGTTTCCTTCAGGTAGAATCTGTTGTGCTTACCAACGCAGCTCATAAACTAAACCATCAATCAGCACTTGCCAATGGTTGGGGGATTCACTTCAAACTGCTCTGATGCGAATGGAGACATGGCCATAATGCCTTTCTGGGAGAAAAAAAAAACGCAAAAATGCTCTCTTCACCAATAAGTCTGCCTTTCTCACAGCTGTCTTTTGTATTGATCTAAGGCAATTATGTGAACAGATCAGGGAGACCTTGGATTTCAGGGACCCGTATCTGAATGTATTATTCATGCTGCTATTGGAATCCTAAATTAAGGTTTCTTCTCTGCCACTCCTCACCGTTTATGTACGATTTGGATAAGTTCTGATCTAGGTTCAGAGCAGACAGTTGTACCGTATGTATTGTGCCGTTAAATCTGCCCCTGTACACTCAAGCACTGTGGAAGTAGTGGAAATAATAGACATAAATTCCTGCATTGGCTTTACAGGAACTGTTCTAGCAGCCACAAGAGAATTTAGCTAGGTCAGGATGACAGAATGCTGGTGAACTGCTGCCAGTAGGCTCTTTGGCGCTGGAGACTGAGGACCACGCAGAGCAAATCAGACCAGTGTGCATTTCTTTGCCAATAGTAATAATAATAAGTAAAATCTAAAATCATAGATAAAATGTCCTGATATTTTATTTTGGGTTTAGCTGTTACTAGAAATGCTCTGCACCATCATTGCCACATTTCAACATAATCTTGTACCTTTAAAAATATAAGTGTTTGTTATGCAGTAAAGAAAGTTGAAATGTAAAGGTTTTAAGCAGCAATGCAAAATAGGATGTATGTCATGTGGAGCAACAATTACACCCTAAGTGTGTAGAGAAGAACTCAGTGAAGCTAAATGCCTCATGCTCCCGAATATGTAATATTATCACAGCGTGAGTAATTGGAGATATTCTGTAAAACTGCTTTGACTTTATGTTATTTTAAAGCCTATATTGAATCATTCTCCTGTTTAGACAGGGAGAATTGCTGTCCCCTTGCTTACCTTTTGAACTGTACAGTTTCCTGCTTCCAAGCTCTCCCTGATCTGTTCTGCCCAGAGTCTTCAGACAACGTTACAATCTGTCATATGCTCTCTATTCTGTATAGACTGACTTCTGCAAACAGGAGTTTATAGCTGTAAGAGACGTCATTTGTCCATGCCAAAATCTGCGTATTTATGCAATGATTTCTTATTAAAAAGCAAACCAGCAGAAATTGGAAACCTTTTTTCCTCTTGAAAAATGACCACTTCCCAAAGCTTTGCAACAGTACAATGTTGCAGAAAAGCCATGCTGGATTATCCAATTCATGTCCTTGTCAGTGAGGGATTTCCTTCTGGAGTACTCTGTTGTTTCAAGGGTTCTGTCTAGTCTGAATTTGAAATGATGAGACACTTCCCTCTGGAGACCTCTCTAACCACTTAGAGATTTCCCTGTAAAGAAGTATTCTTTATTCTCAGCCTAAGAATTCCCTTTCTTAATTTCATCCTCTCATTCCTATATTTAGGGTACTCTAGTATATTCTTGAAATTATTTGTTTTCAAATACTGCTTACATAAATCTACATCATCTCTCCTCCCCTTACTTTATTATCAGTTATGGTAGATGTAGTATAAATATTGGGTCCCTTTGGTCTTTCTCTCCTTTTTTCTCCCTTGTCCCAGTTGGTTTATGTAGCTCTCCCCTGGTTTTCATGGCTCTTTTCGGCGTTATTTTGGCCTGTCAGTGTGAGAGTGATAAAATGGTGTTTAGAAGTGAATGCATATCCAGGTATGGTCTCTTCAAAGCAGCTAGGAGAGGAGCTGTGTTCCTCTGTACCATTTTCTAAAACTATATAATGACTAACCAACAGAGACGGGTTGCGAGCACAGCCTTTGGCTGGTAATGTAATTGGTGCCCAAATTGGCCTTTTGATGCTGTATTGAAGTAGAAGTTCTTGTTTAGTTTCTGCCCTTATTCTTGGTCTAGAATTTTTTCAGTCTGTTATTTCCTGCCCCTATTTCTGAATCTGTCCTTTTCCTTGTCTGCCGTGGTATTTGCAACTCTTCACATTTTAATATCAAGTGAATTTCATTCATGTGATTATTTCTTCCTTTTAAGGATAATTAATGAAGCAATTAAGTAGGACTGGACATAATACAGATTTACGCAGTATTCCCCTTCAGTTCTGACTCAGTGCTTTACCATTACGCATTCATCTTTGTGTGTAGCTCTTCAGTTTTTAGTCCACGTGACAACTTGTACCCAACGAAATATGAATTGATTTTCAGCTTAAGCTGTCCTATGGCTGGAAGTGGTGATGTCGCCAATAGCATGACACTGCAGCAGAGCTGTTGTTCTTCTATAGCATGCTGTGGGAGCTTGCGTTTCACTAGGCAGTGCAAATGAGAGTTAGAAGTCCATTCAATTTCCCGGGCAATTGCCCCTGGTAAAGATCGATAGCTGATGTCTATCAGCAGTATTCCCTGCAGGTGCTGATGTTGAAAATCTGTTTTAAAATGTAAGCTTCTAAGCCTGTGGGAGAAGGAGAACGGAAATAGTATGCAATACACATACCATTTAAAATAAATGCAAAAATTAATTTCATAGAATCATAGAATAGTTTGAGTTGGAAGAGTCCTTTAAAGGTCATCTATTCCAGCACCTCTGCGATGAGCAGGGACATCTTCAACCAGACCAGGTTGCTCAGAGCCCCGTCCAACCTGGCCTTGAATATTTCCAGGGATGGGGTCTCCACTGCCTCTCTGGGCAACCTATGCCAGTGCCTCACCACACTCATAGTGAAGAATTTCTTCCTTATATCCAGTCTAAATCTACCCTCTTTTAGTTTAAAACCATTACCCGTTGTCCTGTCAACACAGGCCCTACGAAAAAGTTTGTCCCCATCTTTCTTGTAAGCCCCCGTTAAGTACTGGAAGGCTGCTATAAGTTCTCCTTGGAGCCTTCTCTTCTCCAGGCTGAACAGCCCAACTCTCTCAGCCTTTCCTCACAGCAGAGGTGCTCCAGCCCTCGGATCATTTTTGTGGCCTCTTCTGGACCCACTCCAACAGGTCCATGTCTTCCCACTGCTGAGGGCTCCAGAGCTGGATGCAGGACTCCAGGTGAGGTCTCACCAGAGCAGAGCAGAGGGGCAGAATCACCTCCCTCAGTCTCCCTCGGTCTCTGATTTCACTGATTCTTTTTGACTTTGTATTTTCTTGCAATGACACAACTGAATCACTACATAAAGTAGTCAGAATTCAGGAATCATATCTCCATATCAAGTCTTTTTTATCTTGTATCATTAGATTTAGCCATCATCTGTCCACATAGATGTATCTGCCTTTTCTGTATTTAGTTGTGTGATATTCCATGGAATTACTGTTTGTGGATACTTACAAATGCTGCATTCGTTAAGTGATTTGCTGCAGCTCAGTATCAGAATTGCTGATGTAGATGCATTCTTTTGAGTCCTTTGTTATTACTTATAATATTCATCTGAATCTAATTTTCCTGTTATTTTCGTGTTCTGAGAGCTGTATTCCTTTAAAATTTCTCCCTTTTAGAATGCTATGTTCTATTTGAATATCGAAGAGCTGTCAGCATATACAGAAAGATGTGCCTAGTATGAAAAGATCATGGATGTTTATTTGCTTGATAAAGTGTTGGGGATCTGTGAAGAAAACGTAGAAATAAGCATATTGAATAGGACACTAATATGCTTCGTATTTTAAAATTAAAATTATTAGCAATCCTCCCATTTTATGACTTTCCATTAAAGGCATGGTATTGTTAGGTATTTCTCAGCTTCCAGCACAAGCAGACCAATAAACTCAGATTTACCTTCTGTAGTTCTTTGCTGCCATCTTCTGTTTCTTTAAATGATTGCTGCTATTATTTGGATTCCGAAAAGAAAGGCTGGGATATTACAAAGCAAAATTTCCCTTTCTGTCATTTTTTTTTCATTTTCTTGTTTTCAGCTAAAGCAAAGTGAAGCAAATGCGGATACAAAGGAGAAGCTTCCATTGCGTCTACGCATCTTTGAAAAATTCCCAAACAGGCCACAGATGGTGAAAATCTCCAAGCTTCCTTCAGATTTCACAGTTCCAAAAATCAGGTATTGAAATATTTCCTTTGCTAGTATGCTGTAAACTTGTCTGGTGCCATGTAGCACCTAAAATATTGAACTGTTTCACTTGTGTGTCAGGCAGATAGTTCATAAAATCAGAAATTAAACAGAATTAACATTGGCGTCAAAAGGATGTGACATTTTTGTTTTACCTCATTTTTACTTTTGAAAAAAAAAAATATTCTTAGCACTCCTTACAATGAATTCATGAAAGCAGCCAGATTGACCGGAACTGTAACGAGTACAATATGGCTCACAAGCGTGTTGTTGTTTCTCCACTCCTGTTTGGATTTTAGATTGTTGGCTGGCATAGCCAGCTAGCAGTCTAATCAATTCTCATGTAGCTTTTTAAAGATAAGGTCAACTGGCAGCAAATCATTAGAGGGGATAACACAAACCATCCAATAGCAGTTACTTTGTCATGACCTTGTCCCCTCTTTGTATTTGCATGGTTACTACTTTCCTGTAAAGCTTGCCTTAACAAAGGATCAGACCCTCAGTTGGCTACAAGATCATCAGTTACAGTACAATTATTCTTGGTATGGTCCCAAAAAAAGCTTACAGAAATCCAAGGGCTGCTGTAGTACGTACAGGCTGCTAAGACCACTGAAAGAGCACGGACTGGCCAAACAGGTCTTCTGGCCATGCCCATTCCAGTATCCCCACCAAGCACATGCCAGAGAGAGGATGGCTGTCGTTGCTCTGAGTTTCCTAAGGTTACTTTTCTTTTGATTAAACTCGTAAGGAAGCTAAGGCAACTGGTTTGACCTGTTTGTATCATCTTAGCTGAATGGAAGGAATAATACTGGCCAGAAGGGTCAAGGAAAAATAACCTTCCAAACCTCAAGGAAGCAGTCATAAATGTTTTGCTTTTAGTATCAAAATACTGATTGGTTACATAGTGAGGGCATTCTTCACAGAATCACAGAATGGTAGGGGTTGGAAGGGACCTCTGTGGCTCATCTAGTCCAACCCTTCTGCCGAAGCAGGGTCACCTACAGCAGGCTGCACAGGACCTTGTTCAGGCGGGTCTTTAATATCTCCAGAGAGGGAGACTCCACAACCTCCCTGGGCAGCCTGTTCCAGTGCTCCGTCACCCTCAGAGGGAAGAAGTTCTTCCTCATGTTCAGATGGAACTTCCTGTG
>Ga0065711_1033616_pt1 | contig 25145 bp, 14 predicted proteins | sample Hoacrofraction12_FD_59098 | JGI IMG/M metagenome (GOLD analysis project Ga0065711, IMG submission 59098) | Hoatzin crop microbial communities from Cojedes, Venezuela - Epithelial fraction 12 v2 (version 2) | ecosystem: Host-associated > Birds > Digestive system > Esophagus > Crop | place...
AGGCTGCCCAGGGAGGTTGTGGAGTCTCCTTCTCTGGAGATACTCAAGACCCGCCTGGACAAGATCCTGTGCAGCCTGCTGTAGGTGACCCTACTTCGGCAGGGGGGCTGGACTAGATGACCCACAGAGGTCCCTTCCAACTTCTACCATTCTGTGGTTCTGTGATTCTGTGGTTTTATACAGTTTTTCAGTTACTTTAAATAGAACCTTTTTTGATTATTTTTTCCTATGTTTTCATTTCTTCAAATTTCACTTCATTACCAGAGTTGAATGTTTATAGCTCATTTTTTATCTGCTTACATTTGCACTGATGTGTCAAAGCTGGTTTGTTTAAATTTTAGGAATGATGATACGTAATTCTTGTAATTCCTTGGCATGGGACAGGTAAATAGTGTTGAGCAGTGTCATAAAAGAAGTTCTGCATCAACTACGTCGCACCTGGATTCCTTGGATGTGGAATTCAACAATTTTTAGAGACTGTGTGGTTCATACAGCAAAGGAAACACAGCCCTGTAAAGTTCATAGCCTTGTGTGATATGATTTGTAGTTATTTTCATTAACCTTGGGAATATGACATTAGAAGAAGAATACTTTTATTTAAAATTTTAGTTTGTCTAAAATAATGCCACAGCTAATGCTGACTCACAGGATATTTGAGACAGCAGCTTTCTTAATCCCAGGGTTTTTAAAAATCCTTTTAAAGAGTAAAGTACTTTTAGAGACCTTAAATTAAAGGCAAATGTAAAGTTCTCACCATTCATGGATTTCCCAGCTTTTTTTCACTTACTAAAGAAAACAGGGGACTAAATTTTACCGCTTGCAGGTGAACGTAGAAGGAACAGGGAGACTGTCTTGGCCACCATCTGAAAGTGGAGTGCTTTCATAGCTACACCTTGGTACAGATGCGGATTGCATCTGGCATACCTGATGGAACTCTTTGATCTAAAAATGTATGATTAATGGCTATATCTTTTGTACCTGTTAAAGTCACAGACGTGGGTGATACAGGCAGTACATGCCTCAAAAATCTGTGAAACCCTGTAGAAACGGAAATAACAAAAATCTCTGAACCGTTGACATATAGAAGTGGCATATGTTAAATACATCTTATCAAAAGTAATTAATCTACCTAAAACGAGAATGGAGGCAGGACAGTGACTACGATCAAAAGCAAAGAAAGTATTACAGTTAACTGCCTCTGGAAGTGGAGCACAACTACTTGGGCCTGTGTTTATGGACTAAAAATACGCTCATCTGGGACCATGCTGGGCATTTAGCTTAATCTGTAGATTTGCGCAAGGGACTTGCTGCATTTTCCATCAGACGTGGAAGCATGCCAGAACACGGGTTTTATGCACATAAAAAAATCAGGATCTTTAACTTCAGCTATGGCTCTTTTAGTGCGCTTAAAGTTTACAGTATGCATCCATGGATCTAACTTTCCATTTACCTTGGATGGGGGCTACACAGCCAAAGGGCATTTTGTCAGAAGTCTCTAGCTCTGTACAACAGTTACACAAGTGTTGCTTAAAGCACAACTAGAAAGACCAACATTTTAAGGGCAAGAGAATTCAGTAAAAAGGTTTAGCTGAAAATGAATTTCCACGTCCATAAGTTTTTAAAATAAAATTAAATGCTAAGGATTTTCTTCTTAGGTGAATTGATAGAGTGATGTATCTTGTAAAAAGGAAGCTTAGTCAAATTTTAAAGACCCGATAAACTGTTGACATAAATAATAAGATTTTCTTTTCTTGGGATCTGATTCTAATTTGAGAATTGTTGGACGTCTTCTTGTCCCTTGTAGAAATATTGTATATTCTTTATATCAAACACAATGAAAATAGTCTTCAAGCTACGTGACAACATATTTTGTTTATCTGGTATCATACCTTGTTAAAGAGTTGTTGAAAAGTGTAGACTTCAGCTGCCTAAGAGAAAGAAATAACACTACACGAAAGTTCTAAAGGAATTTCGCTGTGTGAATCCCGGAATTAGTCAAGAATAAAGGAGTGATCAACACATGTCACATTTTTACTCTGATTTTTTTGCAGATAGGTAATGAAACACATTTTCCAGCAGAAAATTCACAATGTTTTTGGTAACAGTGACTATGTCCAGTTTTGTGACTTTCAGATTAAATTAATGAAAATACTGTTAAGTGCAGAGAGCATTTGTTTAATTAGTTGCTGTCTTGTTAATAACAGTAATGGTATTAGAATATATAGATATCTGTAGATCATTCTCTATGATCACGCCTGTCTTGTGATGTGCTGCATTTTAGAAGTTACCATTATAGCCCAATTGTTGTAAGTCTAGCTTTTTTGTACCCTGCTGTCTTACAAGTTTTCTGGCTGCATTTGTCAGTTCATTTGGCTTCCTTCTACTCCTTTCCAATCTGTCAGCAGGCTTGCAGCATTTTCATTTCTGCTAGCTGCATTGGTTAGATTCCCCTCAGTGTTCAATCTGTTCTGCATTCATTTTGCCACATTCTGTGCTGAATTTGTAATTGTGTCTAGAAATAGTAACTGACAGTTGGTCAGTTGGAAAATGGGACAACTAAGAAATTATGATGACATTAGTTTAATGTACTTAAACAAAAAATGACAAATCATATATAGGGTAATTTAATAATAAAGTACTTCATTTATGACGAGTGTTATGATTGAATTTTCTGAGTTGAGTGAAACTTTGCTTTTTTAGAGATTAGTACCTTGTAATTCAAATACATAGTCTCCATCTTTAAACTTTCACCACCATGTGTAAAATATCCCCAACTATCGCTAGCCTTCAAGATGATGTGATCCCAGTTACCAAACACTGACTGAGGATTTGCTCCAGTCTCCCATGTCATCATCATCTAAATTGGGTTAACTGGGAGGTTTTTTTATTGCCCGTGTGTGTTTATATTGCTGTATCAGTTGGTTTTGATTTGGGACTTGCATGTCAGCTGAGCATACCCTGTCATCACTGTGTCATCTTAGTGCAGTATTAAAGTATCATGCAACTCTGAGCACTGGAGTTCTTTTTCTTTATTATGTTCATATTCATAGGCATAACCTCTAAATCTTCAACTTGTAAAATATGTATGTTAATATCTTCAAAGCATTGTAGGTACTTAAAAAAAAAAAATCTTACTTTCAGAACAACACAAAACTGTCCAACGCCCCTGAAACATAACCCTTTGGCCTTTCTGTGTGTAAATACATATGGAAAACAAATATGCTCCTTTCCAGCTAGCAACAGTTTCGAAACAGATTTGTTTTTCTGTTTAGCATAGTGACACTATATGTTAGCGTCTACCTTTACAATCTTAAATGCTTCTTTATTAAAACTACGCATTTGTGTTGAGAATGTGTCAGCAAATGAATACTAAAATGCTCCCTAGGAAATTTTACAGTAAAAGATATGCTTAGATTGTTAGGAATGCCTTTTGCATGAAAGCTAGGCTGGAAAGTTTCATTACAGTAAGCGCTTTAAGATGCAGGAATTAGTAAGAGAGTGCATCCCTTTTTAGGTGGTGTTAGCCAGTTAATATTGCATGTGTCGCATTCAGGAGTCATTAAGAACAACTGGTTTTGGACAGATATTCAAGGACTGAGAATAGAGAACTGGAGATGTTGACAACTAGGCTAGCACGACTCTAGTTTAAAAGATGAAATCCGCACTGAAAGAAAGAGACAATACAGGGATTTTGAAGATGCCATCATTTGAAGAGGAAAAAAAAAAAAGAGGCATAATGTAAGAGATTTTTGTGAGCAGACAGTAACGTGACCATTTCTTTAAAGTTTGTGAATGATGAGGTCATCTCTTCTTGGTGCATATTGGTGTTACTTTTTTCTGTTGTGTATGATTTCATTAACAAATATAGACATGCATTAGAATTCTGGTTTTTATTCAGGCTGATGGGTAAAATCAGATAAAACGCATCATGCCAAATGTTTACCAGATAGACGTCTGAAGTGCTTCAGAAGAATTGCGTCTGTAATAGAAATAAATTGCCAGAAAAGCAAGTAAAAATTATCAGTGTAAGTAATCTGAAAGTGTAGGAAAATGATGTAGGACAATTAGTAAAATTGATGCAATATAGATTAGACATGAGTTTTGTCATTATTTCAAAATGTCATAGTATATTATCTTGCAGTGGAATATACTGGTCTGAAAAGTACACAATGATGTTTCACTACAACATGAATTTCAATAAAGCTTAGTAGTTGAGTATACATTCAATATAAATTTGACAGACCAGTTGCTATTTGGGAGATAATTTGCATAAATAATCAATAAAGAATGATGGTAAGGTTTAGTGTAGTATTGCTTCAGATAGACTAAGTGATATAATACATGGTAGAAATCTTTTGGATCAGTAAAATGGATCATCTGACAGGTAACTCCAACTGATTTTGGCATAATGCAGTCAGCTACAAGTTTGGAAGTTTGGCCCATTCAGAAATTTAAGAGACTATGAAATTACTAGAACAAATGTTAGAAATGCAAATTTATGTGTCGTTTCTCCTACCAAGAAAAAGTAGCCAATGTTCCCATGTTGAGTGATATGGTAAAAAGGACTACTGATTTTGAAAGAGATGAGGTGGGACGGTTGCAGGTGCCGTGGAAGGTAGGATCTTGACAGACTGAAGAAGTAGTCTCAACAATTATCTGATTTTTTAAAACAAAGAAATGAGATAAAATACCACATTGCGATAATATGTCACAGAAACTTTGGCAAAACTAGGCATTACTTACACTGCCTGGATGTCAGGATTGCTTGGAGTCTCGCACAATTTAACTGAGAAGATAGGACACGGACCTAACATACAATGCATTATTGATACAGAACAGCTATATTACTCAAATACGTATTTTAATTTAAGACACGTATGTTTCTTACTGGAGATTACATAGATTTCAAACTACTTCGCAGTTTCAGAGAACTGTTTATGCGTTTGAGCTGATAGGGATAGGGAATTTTTCCAAACATACATTTTGTAGAGCTCAAACAAAATGTGCTACAAATTGGCTGGTCAACGGGTGTTTGGTGAAGTAAATGTTGTGGCTATGGATCTTTTGGGCAGCCATATGAGGAAGGCTTTTCAGCTAGGATTTAGTGATATGCTAATTGAGTCACTGTGGCTTCTGGCTTCAGGAGAGCACTGCTGGAATAGCTTGTGTTTTGCTAAAAAACACCCACAGAAATAAACTCTTCATTGTAAATATTTTGCATGCAGTTCATTTGGATCTGCTTTTGTAACAGATCACTAGAAACCTTTGAATTTATTCTTTTGTCTTTTTCTGTTATAGCTCAGAGTCCTCTGTTTTTTTACATGTGTAATGCTCTTTCAATTAAAAAGCAAAAGTAGAGATTGAAAAGATGTCTTACAAGGAAGTACTGTTTGTATTCTTTGCAGTTTATACTGAACTATTTTGCCCCAGACAAGTCAACATTGTTCTGTTTTTTCTTAGTTGTTCAATGTACTGACTGAATACTTTCCAGTGTATAATTTCATGTATTACCAACAGGTCATTCAGTAAGTAGATCCTCTGCAATGATTCTAAAGCGTTAAGAAAATAATAAATGCAAGTTTAAATTAAAAAGGAAAATACCTTTTGCTTGTTGGCACCTTTCCTATTACTGTAAGCTGACTAATCACATCCATGAAGTTTTGAAATACGTTTGAAAAATACAGTTGGGGGCTTGTTTTATTTACTCAAGGTCCTACAAAATACAGGTAAATGGAAACCATCTTTCTCTACTGAGCTTGCTATATTCCTGCTAGAAGCTTCATCTCAAAGTCCTAGTACAGATACTTTCTTCAATACGGTTTTGAAATCTTTTATCACTGCATATAGTAGTTAAAATTCTTTGTTTTTGATAGTTGTAGGCAGGGTCCCTATGGACATTTCATTTGTGTTGCCAGTTCAAGAAAGAAAAATACGTAGTAAATAAGAGAGAGGTTGATCAGGACAGGATCAGTGCACCCCAGCAGTGTGGCAGTCCTCTGTTATACAGTGAACAATGGATGCAGTTAGGGAGGGTTTTGTTTCTCCTCTGTGGTGGCCTACATGTTACTGTTCTTTTTGTTTCAACTAAAGATTAAACTGAATTAATGCTGTTGCTTTCGTGATACCACTCTACAAAATCTAATTTGCAATCAGATAAGAAGTTAAAAAAAAAAACAAATTTATGTTTACATTTTCTGTCCAAAATCTATGGGGTCTATTTTTTTTTATAAAGTTGGAGGGACAGAATAGAAAAACACACTGATTAGGAAGACCATGTAAGTGAGTGGCTGTATCAAGTTATCTTTACAGGTTTCTTTTTAGTTAATCTGAGTAAATGAGATTATTCTCAGCTGCCACAAAACATTCGTTATCGAGTCATAAAAAGTCAAGTCATAAAAAGTGGAATCAATGGATGGAATTGAGAATGATCAAACTTTATATTTAATTTGTTCATTGTTAGCACAGAAGGAAGGGGAGGAGAACGATGATGTGTTTTTGAAGAAATCTGCATCTGTTAGAAAACTATCTTAATATATAACTGTTTAAAATTGCTCATTTATGTGGAGATGCAGGTTTATGGTCAGTTAAACTATGTAGAGTACTTAGGTCAAAAAGTATGGGAAGAAATCATCTACATTTATGTAGTCGATATTGTTCAGGAGGATAGTTTACACGTATGAACACAAGCAGCCACTTTGGTGGTATAAACGATGCCTCACTATTGGCTGTGCAAGTGTAGCTGTACCAGTAGAGTTGTACCAGTAAAGACGTAAAATTATAGCCCTTCAAACTACAGTGGTGATGCTTAGTAGTATACATGAAGTCTCCATGGTGTGTATATATATTCTTAAAATATAAATATTCTGTTACAGAATTTACACATTTTGCAGAGGGTTCGTTTAAGTTGCAGTCTCTCCCTGTCCCATAGGAAATGAGTTGTTTACATTCAGCCCGCAAATAATTCTGATGCTGTAATGAACAAACACAAGACAAAAGAGAAATCGTATACAATCTTTGTATGTGTGCTCTACTTAAAAGCTAGTAGAAGTTCTCAATGTTCGCATTAGCTGTGCTTTCACCTTTGAGAGTGTTTACTCTCACTGCTTTATGACTGCCTTATACAGTGCCTACAACAGATGAAATACAGCAAAGTTTTAATAAGATTTTATTGTAAGTGTTTGATAGAGATGGGGAAGAGCTGTCGTATAATATGATGAGTGGACACTTACCGTAAACAAACAAAACCACCACAGTGGTTTTTGTTACAGCCTGTGATTATACCAGCTGTATGTTTTTTGCTACAGGGGAACATGAAATCTATCTTGGAAAAAGTGTGCATAAAGGCCACAACTTATTTAATAAAAGTAAAGGGAAAGTACATTTATAATTAGCTTTTGTAGTGAAAGGCAGCTCCAGTGGCCAAAACCAGAAATTTGACATTGTCAGATTGACATTAACAGAAATATGACCAGAAATGTCTTATAGGTGTGTGATGTCTGCTTTTATCAGTATGGATCTCTTGGGGCTAGACAGCTAGGAAAACTCTGAAGCATAAATTAGTCTCTTAAGTCTCTTGTAACTGTTACAGTATAGAGATGGCTGGTCTTTGTTGGAGTACTAGAATTTGTTTCTGTTCAAGTTTCCTTCTTGATATTATGTTAATCACAAAACCATAGAATATTTTAGGTTGGAAGGGACCTTTGGGGGTCCAACTCCTTGCTCAGGCAAATCTAATTTCAAAGTTAGACCAGGTAGCTTTTTCCAGGAAAATTTTGAATATTTCCAAGGATTGAGATTCCTCAGTTTCTGGGCAGCCTCATTCAGTGCTTGACTGTCTTCACTGTGAACATTTTTTTTGTTTATATCTGAACAGAGTTCTTATTGCTGCAATGCGAGGCAGTTTCTTTGTGTCCTTTCACTGCAGTGTCTGGCTGTGACTTCTCTGTGACTGGACTTCAGTTAGCTACAGACAGCATAGTAGATACCCCCTTACTGTTCTTTTCTCACGCTGAACACAGCTTCTCCTTACACTTCATGTGCTCCATCCCCCTCACCATCTTGTTGAATCTCTATTAGACTCACCCTGGTATGTCAATGTTGTTCTTGTACTGGGAAGTCACATTCAACTTATTGCCCACCGAGACTCCCAATCCTTTTCTGCAAAGTGGTTTTCTGGCTAATCGGTCCCCAGCCTTTACCACTGCATGGGCTTACTCCTTTCCAGATGCAAGATTTGGCACTTGCCTTTGCTGAACTTTCAGAGGTTTCTGTTGGTTCATTTCTCAAAATCTCTCTGAATGACACCCCTGCTCTCCATAATATCATCCTCTGCCTCTACCTGAATGTCATATGCAAACTGGCTGTGGGTTTATTCCAATCTGTCAACAGAAACAATGGCAAACCATGCAAGAGGCTAGATGCAGCCAAGGTAAACAATAATCACTGCTGTCCCCTTGGCTACACAGCAACTCATTTCATCATAGAAGTCTATCAGGTTGATCACATGAAATTTGCCCTTGGTAAATCTGTCCTAGGTGTTGTCAGTCACATTCTTCTTCACATGCCTTCTTCTGAGAAAGATTTGCTCCATAATCTTCCCAAGGAAAGAAGTTAGGCTGACTGGTCTGTAGTACCCCAAATCTTCCTGCATGCCCTTTTTGAAGATGCATGTGACGTTTGCTTTTTTCCTAGTCTGAGCCAGTAAAGACTGAGGCAAAAAATTTAGTGAGTGCCTTAGCTTTTTTCATGCCATTTGTCCTCAAGTGCTCTGCTTTGTTGAGCAGTAAGACCACATTTTGCATTTTGTTGCCAGTGTACCTACAGGAACCTTTATTCTCACCTTTTACGTTCCATTCCAGTTTCATCTGGCCTTTAGATATCCTAATTCTGTTTCTACACACCCAGGGTATGTATTCCTCCATAACCCTTTTATATTCCTCCCAGAATGACTTGAACCTGTTTTCATTTTCCATACACTTCCTTTTTGTGTATGAGCTCAGTCAGGAGCTCCCCATTGCCATGTTAACCTTCTGCCATGCCTGCTTGGCTTCTTGTGCATTGCAGCAGGCCATTCCTGTGCTGGAAGATCAATCAACCATTAGAGACCTGTCTAGAATATCAGAGCAGATTTGAGTCATGTAAAGATGAGTGTAAAGAATTTTTTACTAGAAGGGTAAAGTGAGGAAAGCTAAGCGTTTTTTCTGTATCTTATCTGCAGACATTTAATGATTTAAACTTTAGCACAGGTCCTTGGATGAAAAAACAGAGAAGTTTTCATGCTTATTCTCTATGATATAGTAACAGAATAAAATTAATACACTTTTTGAAGTTAAGTAGAACTGCATCTTAACAAGGAAAGAACACATAAGTAGTAGTATTATTATTATTTCTCACACAAATCACAAAAATCACTGGACACAATGCACAGCTGTAACAACTTGCTCAGAGGTTGCAAGAGGGAAGTACTTCTAGGCTGGCAATCTTCTTTGTCACTTCTTCTCAATGTTAAAGACTTATAATTTTCTTTTAAAGTAGTCTTTTGATTTTAAAATTCTGCAGCAGTACGAGCCCAAGTACACATGCACAAATATATGTAGATATAAAAGAAAAAATACTGTGATGGAATTAGCTGTATGAATTTTTATGGCAGGGTTTATAACAGCCACTGGAAAATATATTGAAGTATTCAATATTGGTAATTAGCCTTTCCTACTTCCTTTTCTGAGCATAAAAGTGTTCAAATGTTATCCCGTTCACCTTTTTCTTTGAATTTACACTTTGGACAAGTATGAATTCTCAGGAAACGAGTTAGTAGTACATAAATCCCCACCAAGCACTCCAGTCTCAGAGACTGCCTGAGTCATGTACTAGAAATGGGACACCTTGACAAGGAAGTGTGAGCTTCCTAATACAAATAATTCCTTTCTTTGCTTCAGATAATTTCATTAGCTAGCTGTTCTTTCTCTGATAATATACCAATACATTTAATAAGGCACAAACAAGGTTTTCTAAATAAATGTTTCAGATATATCAGGAATTTATAAGCTTCAAACAAGGATTGTTCTTTTTTGGATCAATAGTTATCGAGAGATCAGTTTAGTTTTACTCATTTAGGTTTCATCCAGTAAGGTGTGTTTTGATACTAAAACTATAACACTGTGTTAACAGCAACAGGTGAAACTATAGGCACAGAAATCGGGAAATCAGAAGACCTGCCCCAAAATTTCACTAAGGTCAGTGAACAAAAGATGCATTTCCTTCACATATTTCCTTGTTAGTGCTTTAAAATGGGAGTTCCATTCTAATATCCTTAATGAGTGAAGGATATTATCAGTTAGGACTGTTGCTAGTAGTATTATTCAAGCCAGTAGGAAAACAAATATTTATGGAAAATAACCAATACATTGTAGTTACTGTAAATATATAAATATGGATTATTGCAATGATGGTAACTTCTATTTCTGGAAGAAAACCCCTTACCAATCTTAATGAGCTTATTCTAACGCACCTTAAACTAGAAACCCTTTGCAGATGTGGGATATTGCCCAGGCTATGATAAAATCTATGAAGATTTTGATATTGGAGTTTAAGGTTTTGATAGGTTTTATATATTTTCATCAGATTTTTGATGATTGTGATTTTAGTCATGTTTAGCTTCTAGAAGGCAAAATTATTGTGGTTTTTTATTATTATTGCAAAATACACTGGTAGAATAAATTGTTTAAGCATAGTGGATTTTATGGTCATTTTGCAGAACAAGTACAAACAAATCATAGAATCATAAAATCATAGAATGGTTTGGGTTGGAAGGGACCTTAAAGATCATCTGGTTCCGACTCCCCTGCCATGAGCAGGGACATCTTCCACTAGACCAGGTTGCTCAGAGCTCCATCAAACCTGGCCTTGAACACTTCCAGGGAGGGGGCAGCCACAACTTCTCTGGGCAACCTGTTCCAGTGTTTCACCACCCTCATGGTAAAGAATTTCTTCCTAATATCTAATCTGAATCTGCTCTCTTTTAGTTTAGAGCCATTCCCCCTTGTCCTGTCACTACACACCCTTGTAAAAAGTCCGTCTCCATCCTTCATGTAGGCCCCCTTCAGGTACTGGAAGGCTGCTATAAGGCCGCCCCGGAGCCTTCTCTTCTCCAGGCTGAACAGCCCCAACTCCCTCAGCCTGTCTTTGTAGGAGAGGTGCTCCAGCCCTCTGATCGTCTTTGTGGCCCTCCTCTGGACCCACTCCAGCACATCCATGTCGTGATGGGTGTCTTTGTTTCTTTTTATCTGTGATTATGCCACAGGTCAAAAGCTGTCTTAACATACCTTTCAGTTCACATCTTTCTGTTCTTTATATTTAAAGAGACTCTTACATGTTACTGCCTGCATGTGAATTCGCAGAGATGAAAAGATCAGTACATTCGACATCAGTTAGTAACTGAACTAACTGAAGAAAACAAAATAAAGGAATTATTTTTATCTATAAAATATTGTGTTCTGTATAATGACTCAAGTTAACTCATGTGGTTTGCTCATAACTACTGCCATTCTCCTAAGACAGTCATTAGAAGCTATGAAACTGAAATGATAGTGGCAGTTATCAAACCAGTCACACTCCATTGGAGACACCATTGTGCTTGTAAGGAACAAGACAGTAAGAAACCTCTTTGTGAATTATTCTGTGAGGGACTACAAAAAAGGGAATCAACAAGTGAAACAAACATCCCCGACCCTCAATATGAAAAAAAAAAATCACAACCATACAAAACAGAGCTTAAGAAAGATGATAGCAAGCATACTAAGATATTCCTAGGTGCACTAGAAACATGGTCTTGAGACAAAGCAGAAAGTTCTTTTTGGTTGAATGCTGATTAGCTGGGTGCCTCCTGTTTCTTGATTATATCCTCATCCAAAGAAACAGTTTTCTTTTTTGTCTTTTGAAAAGAAATGTGACTTCATCAAAGAAGTAATTAACTGTCTGTATTAACTACTATACATTCTACCAGGAAAATAAATTTTGACCTGTTTGGCCTGTTAAAAAAAATTGCTGACATTAAGAACTGTTCATACAGATAAATATTAACAATTTGAAGTTATATGGTCAAGGAATGTAAGTAATCTAACTAAAATTACTGGGTCTTGGACGTGGATACTGAAACTTCATTTTACCAAAATGCAACCCCATTGGGACGTTTGGAGGTGCTGTTTTTTTTCCAGGAAAGGAAGCAGTTACCTGTGAAATATGTGTTGCCATCACTAACATACAAAGGACATCTGGGAATTACAATGCTCAATTTCAGTTAATCTGAAGATTTTCCATGGCCCATGTCAGGAGGTTGACGAATGTCCTGTTTACTTCCCTTTTCCTGATATTTTCAGTTCTCTGGTATCTGGTGAGACACAGCGATGTGTGGATTTCTGAAATAATTGAAAGACAAAATGGACCAACATTTTAGTTCAGCTAGTAATATGTATTCTCGCAGGCATGAACAATGTCACTGTTGAAGATTTAGTGACTAAGATAAAAATAAATACCTTCGAATTTATTACTGGAGGTAGGATCTAAGGCTGGTGTACAAAATGCAGAAGCTCTAGATTATGTAAAACAAAACTAAAATGTGGGGTCACTGTGGTCATTATTTCCTTTCTCCTACCTGAAGTACTTTTTGTCCTTGCTGACTGGTTCCCAGATAAAAAGTTCACTGAGCCATAATGATAAATGAAGCTGTGTAAGCTCTTAGACAACTGATTCTTGAGGGTAAACACTGAGTTGTTAGATGATTTGAATTATAGACCTGGAGGAAGTTTAAGTTTGGGTAGAATTTTGTGACTTACTACATGGAGATTGAAGTGAGATTTACACTGCGATGTGATTTACTTAACAGTCTATCCAACCTGTCAAAGAGAGAAAAAAAGTAGGTATTAATGAATTTTCTGTTCTGATGGCATCTCAGAAAAGAAGAGTTTGATTTTTTAGTTTTTCTTTGTTGGTATGATATCCCCACAGTGTCTTTATATCCAGCTTGGGACATTATAGTCTAGAGGACTGAACTACCATATGGGTGAAAAACTAGCTGAATCATTGGCCTCAAAGGATACTAGATAACAGTGCAAAATATACCTTGAAGGTGCTTACAGGTGGAGTTGCTTGGGGGTCTATCCTGAGGTCTGTCCTGTGTAATATCTTTATCAATGACCTGGAGGAGGAGCTAGAACGTGCCCTTGTAAAGGTTCTGAATGACACCAAGTTGGAGAGTGCAGTCAGTATTCTTGAGGGTAAGACTGCCATTCAGAGGGACCTTGGCAAGTTAGAGAAATGGGCTGATAGGAACTTTGTGAAATTTAACAAGGACGAAAGCAAAGTTCTGTGGCAGGGATGGGGTAACTCCTTGCAACAATACAAGCCAAGTACTGGCTGACTGGCTTGCAGCTTTGCTGAAAAGGACTTACCAGTCCTAGTGGCCAGCAGGTTAATGGGAGCCAGCCATGTGCCCTTGCAGTGCTGAACACTAACAGCATGTCCTGCATTAAAGGAGGATAGCCAGTGGTGCTGGTTATTCGTATTTACTCAGCACTCGTTAGACCACGGCTGAAATACTTCATCCAGGTTTAGGCCCCCAGTACAAGAAAGATGTTGATTAATTTGAGCATCTGGCAGAAGGTCACCAGTATGGTTATGCCCTTTGAGAAGACACTGAGGGAAGTGGCTTTGTTTAGCCTGCAGAAGAGAAGTCTTTGGGAGGACCCATTAACAGCCTGCCAGTACCTACGAGGGGAAGAAGACAGAGCCAGACTTCTTGCTGACATGCACAGCAGGATGATGAGAGACAGTGAATGAAGTGGGAAAATCGTGACCGGGTGTAAGGAAGAACTTTTTCTCCATGAGGACAATTAAGCAATGGGGCTGGGCAGCCAGAGAGGCTGTGAATTCTTCATCTTTGGAGGTTTTCAAGACCTGACTCGACAAAACCCAGAGCAATGTTGTCTGAACTCACTGTTGATTCTGGTTTGATTTAGAGGTTGAACTGCATTAACTCATTTTGATCTGTTTAAGGAAATTTGTTGGCAGTGCTTCTCTGTTCTTTTGCCTCCAGAATAAAAAATTGCTGGATGGAAGCTAAGCATTTTTTGTCAGCCTTGGTGTTACCAGTGTAAACTTCATTAAGTATCTGTGATGCCACGATGTATAGTATTCAAAGCTTCACAGAAGCCTGAATGAACACATAAATGACTGAAACATATTTTGATCCAGCGGCCCAACAGCATTTGGGAACAAATAGCTCATTTTAACGAATATGAGACATAACAATAGCATTGTCGCATATCCTTGTGGCAAGTTGCTTATTTTTCACGTCTTTGGAAGGCGTTTTCTAGCTAACATCACTGACCTGTTTGGGCTGTTTTCTTGCCAATCTGACTTGATGTAAAGCTTATGTTCATTATCTTTTGTAAAGAGGAATTTGAGATAGATACAAAGTTTAAGCATTAAAAAAAAAAATGACACTAATGGTTATTCCTGCAGCCTAATAAATCCACTGTACTGGCTCTGATAATTAAGTCCTTAGTGTAAGCTGCTGTCTTGATCAAGTTAAGATGCTTTTTCAATTTTGATTCTAAATAGCATCATAGGAGGCAATTCCTGAGAAGAATGTATTTCAGCTGGAGTGAATTTCTCTCAGGCTTTATACTCCCACAAGATCTATACCTCGTTTCTCTTCAACATAGTCTCAAGTTTGAGGCTGTGATACATATTCTGTGGACATTGACTGTATATTTGAGTATCAGTTAGGAAGATTTACTGTGGTACTATTATTACCTTTATTAACTTACTGTGTTTCTCACGGTCAGTGCAGGGGGATCTCCGAGTACCTGTACCAGCAGGGCTCGGCGTTCTGGGAGAGGCGTTCCCCTTCTGTGTTCCATGGATTTCCACTCTGTCACTCCAAAGGGTTCAGCGTACCTGATATTTCTGTAAAGCAAATGGATTTCAACCTTTTAGGCTTACTGAGATCAAGATAATGCTGATGAAATAGTGCCAGATTCTTCCAATGAAAAACATCAAATGATAGTTGGGAAATGCAGTAAAAAAAGAAGTGGCTTATCTCACTCAAGCTACCTCAGAGTCAGACAGTAGTGGACCCACATTTGGAATTAAGAAGCTCTTAAAACTTAAGAAAGCATTTTTCTTTCTCTTCCATTCTCACATCATTACACTCTCTATAATGATCTGCCTCTCTACGAGAAGTCATTTTTTGCAATTACTGATAGCATACCCAGGGTTCTAATTTGGCATTTTTAAAACAATATTTATGTAGTGAGAACTTGCATGGGGAACATTTCTTTAAAGAACAGCACTAGATATTTTTATGGGAAAACTGGCTTTACTGCAAGAGGTTAGAAAATTTAATCAAAACTTCTGATCTATCATAATAGAGCCTTTTCTCAGTGTAACTCAATCCTTTTGATCAACGGCACATGAATAGTGCTCTATTTCACAGGATCACAAAAGTGATTTTTTTCCCCCCCTACTTCAATTGAAGCGTGCTTTCAAGTACAAAGCTCGACATACTGTTTCAGACAGCTATCAGCAACCATTTTGTTTCGTCAGAGGCTCGGTGATGCCAAGGCAAACCAAAGGAAGATCTGCAAATAGGTGCCAAGAGTGACCGCAGGCATTCCAGCATAGGTTGCAAAGGGCACATCACTTGTAGCTCAGAACTGTGGCATTTGGATTAAGACTTTTAGAAATACTGTGTCAGGAGTGAAACATGCATATCACAGGAGCTTTAAATCACAGCTGCTTTCAGATTTTCTTCAGCCACAGTAAACAGCAGTCACATCTATACTGACAGAGAAACAGACATTACCAGTGAAAGGTGCTGAATTAATTTGAATTCATTTAGGTAAAGATTTCCCCTCTTCATCTGATTTGAGATGTGCTTGCAAGTCCACACGTCTTTAATACAAGAACATGAGTAAAATGTGATTGTTTTCCAGTGGGTCTTTTCAAAACAAATGTTTCACCTGGAGATTTCTGACAGAAAGAAAATACGAAAGTAGTTTGGCTCATATAGAGAAATACAGATTTCAACTTGCTTCCCAAAATTCTAATAAAAATGTTAAAATTTGTGAGAAATAGTGCTCCAGCATGGCTATCTAACATTTTTTTTTAGCTGATTTAATGCTTTTGGGTGGAATAGGTGGATTAGAAATGTAATATGTCATGCAATATTTTAATTTTTTCATTTTATTTCCATTTTTTATTTCCAGATATTTTAAAAGAATGTGAAATGAGATATACATGTAAATGGAAAAAAGGCTTTATTAAAAGTTTACTGTTCTGCAAAGAACGGTGTGTTTAAAACTTTTTTTATAGATGATGGGCCAAATCTTCTCACATTAGGCTTGCTAGTGAGTTGTGGGAAATAAAGTTTAGTAAAGGACAAAGCTTCCTAAGAGGCTGAAGATTACTAAAGATCTGTCAGAATGTAAAGTGTGTACCAGAGCTTCTCTGCTGCATATTATGTTACTATTTCCATTCCTGTTGAAGTGAGGGATAACACTGAATTTGTTCACTTACAGAATGAGTGTTTTCCATATTGAGAAAAACGTTAGCATTAATGTGCAGTAAGAGTTGTATGAAAATCTGAATGCCCCACACTCAATTGCAGGTGAAATAATGAACATTTTTTTTCACTGTGATTTGATGTGTCGTGTCTTGGACAGTGTGATATATTTAGCTGAGCAGAGAATAACTTGAGAATTTGATCCTGGAAGGTATAATTTGCACAAATGTTAACAAGTGGAGCATAAAAAATCCTCACTCGCTCAAAATACAGAGTTCACTGAAAACCTCCGAACTGCAAGGTGACAGGCCACAGGCCCTAGTGGGGCTGTTTCTGCTTTCAGATGTCATCTCTAATTACCGAATTTTGCTGTTAGATTTTGAGACTGAGGGTATAGGATGGCTATTAAGACTGTGATGTAGGTGAAGCAACTGGTAAGAGATGCATTATCACTCCATATAAAATAGAAGCAGTACTATTATTAAGGTGATGGTGGTATGTGGACATAAATAAGACAAAGTTTGTAGGTGGAGGTAATTTAATTCATTAGACTACCTCAGTACACAATCTTGCATGCACAAAAGCCTTTCTTCTGGTCTGCTTTAAACAGCAGAAAATGTATCTGCTTCTTCCATGATACCAGTTAGTCTAGTAAAAGCTATAACCTCTGCCTACAAATATTTTGTTGTCCATGAAATAAAATAGTTTATTTCAACATGTAAAACTGCAAGCAGCTAAACAATAATCTAAACACTATGCAAATTTTAAAGCTTTCTTGAAGCACAATTATTGCAAATCCTTAAAATACAACATCTACTAAAACAATATTTTTCTAGAGAAATGAGTTAAGCACTAGATAATTAAGAGTACATTAGGAATATTGGTTCCAACAGTATTTTTATTCAGAATTTAATAGGATCTTTCAAATGTGCATACTTTGGTGCGACTAAATAAAAACGCAAGTTTCAACATGTGCAATGTGATCTGATTTGCATGAAATATGCATTTATAATAAAAATTTAGAGTTCTGGGGGAGTAACTAGGGCTACATTGTGGATAATTAAATCTTTAGCCTACGTTCATTTAAAAATACAGAGGATTTCTAGAAATAACTACACTTAGGACATTCATGTAAAACGAATGCTAGTAAATGCTTGACTTTTTGCAGTATAAAGGCTTAAAAAAGATTATACATTTGTAGAAAAACTGAGTTTGACACAGAAGCAGAGAGACAGGCTCACTAGAATGTGGCTGAATGTATAGGCCATTAGTAATTGCTCATTCATATTAAACAGCTGCAAGCTACTTCACAGATCTGCAACTCTGAGCTGTAAGCGGGCATCAGAAGCCCAGATTCTGTTTCATGTAGGGCAGTGTGAGATCAACGACTCCTTCGTATTTCCATTCAATTCAGTAAAAGTTGAGACCATGAAATGTGCTGATCGTGGGAACATGAGGACCACACATAAAAAGTTTTTGAACAACTGTCCTGTTAATTTCCTTTTTTATTAAGATAGCTTGGAAGAAAATGAAAAAGCTCCTTAGATATAATTTAACAGATGTGTATGTTGATCCAGTGGAATTATTTATGTAGTTCCTAAGCAGACACAGATTAAAAAGAATCGAAGAAGGAGCTGGGCAGATTAAAGCAAGCTATTTTTGAAAAGTATATGGACAGCCCTTAATAATGAGCAAAGTTTCGTTCAAATTTGTATGTTTCTTGTACCAGTATTTCTGTAACATTTTACTGATATTGCTCATATCTCAGTGCAGGGGATGGTCCTGAGACATCTCGGTGATCACAAATTAACATTAAGTTATGTATCTCTTACATGGACCTGTTGGAGCAGGTCCAGAGGAGGGCCACAAAAATGATCAGAGGGCTGGAACACGTCTCCCTTGAGGAAAGGCTGAGAGAGTTGGGGCTGTTCAGCCTGGAGAAGAGAAGGCTGCGGGGAGACCTTACAGCAGCCTTCCAATACCTGAAGGAGGCCTACAAGAAAGCTGGAGAGGGACTTTTCACAACGGCCTGGAGTGATAGGACAGGGCATAATGGCTTTAAACTGAAAGAGGGTAGGTTTAGATTAGATATGAGAATTAAATTCTTTACTGTGAGGGTGATGAGGCACTGGCTTAGGTTGCCCAGAGAAGGTGTGTATGCCTTCTCCCTGGCAGTGTTCAAGGCCAGATGGGATGGGGCTTTGAGCAACCTGGTCTAGGGGAAGGTGTCCCTACCCATGGCAGGGGGTTTGGAACTAGATAATCTGTAAGGCCTCTTCCAACCCAAACCATCCTGTGATTCTATGATTCTATGTATGCTAGGTATGGTGCTTCAATCTATATAATAAAGTAAAATTAAAGTATTTTAAACCATTCTGTAGATTTGTGACACTGTAATGTTATGAAAGTTCAGGAACCTTTGACGTCTCCAGTAATATTTTTCGTCTTTGCATATTAGTTTAGGAACTGTTCACTTATAAATGCAGACTTTCAGTTTTATAAATATAAATGTTTCAGGCAATCCTAACAAAGACTGCAGCAGTCCGATTCTGATTTCTGAGGAAAGTCAGTAGGAAGAGACAAAGAAAAATATCACACACCTCCCACAGATCTGTGCCCACTGAGAGTGCTCTCTAGAATGACCTCAGTACCCAGGTTGGTAGTTATTATGAAGGAAATGTATGTTCGGAACAGCACAAATGGAAAGATGTACATGCAAAAAATAGAATTACTGTTTAGTCTCTGTATTCCTAAAATTCATGACAGCTTATAAAAATAATCTTTGCGGCAATATATAATTGGCTTGGTGCAAAGCATACCTGCCCATTAGTTAGAGAAAAGTTAATCTATGTACAGCCACAGCATTTCTTCAAAAGTTGCTCCCAACAGGAAATGTGAAATTCCTGACGGTATCCTTCTGTCTAATGCCTAAATCTATCTGGAATGGCACTCCAGGTAAGAGCTTAACAGTGGAACCCCAAAGCTGGTCTGAATTTTCTTCATGCTAGTGTTACATTTGTGTCATGGCATACACTGAATCAGGAGTATGTGGTTTTAACAATATTGTCTTCTTTTCCAAATAAGGAAAAATATCCTTCTTGTCCTTGGAATACTCCATGGCCCAAACAAATTACTTAATGCCATTCCAGTTTACTGATTAAATGAGGCTATGTAATCAGCTATGCTTTGGAAAAAAATTACACAGGCTGATGAAAACACATAAGGCATCTCAACAGACTGTCTTGTAACCTGTTTTACCTAGCTGTGTTGAAGAATGTCATTTGCCACAACAGTGTATTGCTAATCTGCTTCCTATGCAGTAAAGCTTTCATCAGAGACCTAATCCTGCTCCTGTTTAAGTCATTGAGAAAAATAGAACAGGTTTGAGGCCAATATATGCAGAGAACTATGTAATCTCTGTAAATAAACAGACATTTTACTTGTAATCAGTCACAGGGCCAGGAGCAGCCAGTATTAGGAAAATGCATACAGATAATTTGCTTCTGTTACTGTACATTAAGCCTGTGATTTTACTGGCTTAAGACTTTTAAGTGCATAGTATTAGATAACACTGAAGTAAATGTTGCAAGGACAGATAAGTGATTTTTGTATATTGCAATACTGTGCATCCCTGAAGAATAACATGTGGTAGGAAAAACCCCTAGGGTTTGCATTTAATGCAATACCCAGCCAGTATTTATTTTAATTTCTTTGTCTCATAACTTTGGAATATCTATTCTGGTTTGACTCCGGAAGGGTATAAAATATTGTGAAGAGTTTTCTTTTTAGTTACTAGCACAGCAAAGAAGACAGGAAGATCATAGTGAATTCATACTGCTTTGGCTCAAATCCCATTTTTTCCATTTGTGATCTTGTCCCAGTATTTAGTATACCAAGCCTCGTTTTCGAAAGATAAATGCATTGAAAATGGTTGAATATATTGATAGAGTGTCAAAAGACTTATGATAAATATCTTAACTGACATATGTTAGTGTTATGTGACTGTTGATCACTATATATTGATAGTGATCAAAATATATATATTTTGATATATATATTGATATATATCAATATATATTGATATATATTGATAGAGTGTCAAAAGACTTATGATAAATATCTTAACTGACATATGTTAGTGTTATGTGACATGGAAACATGCCATTTCCCATAGAAGATGGACACTTTGTCACCACAGAGGCATCAAGCTTTTAAGACAGGTGGCTTGTAACCGCTGTTGATACTGTCTTTGTTCAGATTGAGTAAATGTCACAAGAAATACAACATGGTGCAGTTTACCTTTGTCATCAGTGGAAATGACAGACTGCATGTTGATTCTGAGATACCACCATCTCATCAGCTGTTCCCAGGAAAGTAGGCTAGGATAGATTGCTGTTCACACAACTTACTTCATTTCCCTGTTTCAGTACCTTTAGTATAGTAGGTGAACCTTTCTGCCTCAGAAAGATATTCTGAAGATGAGTACTCTAGTGATGGTAAAGCACAAGATGGTGGGCAAAGACCAACTAGGCATGATCCATCGTAGCATCCTCAGCCCCATACATGCATACTGAAAATGTTTTTACAGTGCTAAAACCACTTCTAACTCCCTTACAAACTGAAGGCTGGAAAAGAAGTGGCAGCTTGCAATGTTGGTAGCCAGTGCCTGTCTGGTATTGACTGGGAGGATGTAGCTGGAAGTTTTTGGAAAAAAGAGTAATATATATATATACAGGTCTGTGTATATAACATCATCTCAGATAAGGGTTCTTAACTAACAGAGGGAAATATTTCTTCAGAAAATCTAATGGGTTAGAAAGTTGAATGGAATTTTTCTTAGCAATTTACTGACTTTCCTTTCTTATATGCTTCTAGTTTTTTAACGTTAAGCATAAAAAATAAAGTGGGAGGTTGTGTGTTGGGACCGTGTTCCCTGACAGTAGTCTGCACAATTTCACTATTCACAGGCTCATCTGTCCCATTTATGAATCTCAGCAAAACTACCTAATGCAGATATTTTTTACAGAACTAGATTCTAGAGAAATATTGAAGTGAGTGATGATGAATATGCATTTATTTCCTAAATGAGGATGAATGTGTTAATTCTGTGTACAGCAATAAGCTCTTCGATTTTTTCTCATAGATGCTAAGATTTTGGGCTAAATGTTTAGAGCAACAGTCTACAGCATAAGCTTGCCACAATGCACATTCTTTCAAATACAGAAATGTGTAAAACGTACATCTACATCTTGCTTTCTAGAAAATAGGGAAAAAAGAAGTGTATAAGAAGACAAAAAGCACAGTTTACAGAATGAGTAACTCAAGCTCTGGGTGCCTCTCACAGAGTCTTCAGCTTATTGAGGTACATAGTTCATTAGCGGACACTTCAAGCGTACATTTGAGTGTAGGGCTTTCTATGTAGTGTCGCAAATGCAGTCACTTATGCGTGTTAGTTTTTTTAAAGTGTACCTTCAAATATATTACATACTAAAAGGAAGAAAGGAACACGATAATAGAAAATGAGTTGACCTATGAGGCACATTAATGGCAAAATCAAGTTGTCTGTAGATCTGTCCTACAGCTCCATTTCATCCCACTGCCCGTGCTCTGCAGCACAAGAATTTTGTGCTGGAGCTACCACCACAGCGAAGGCAAGAAAGAAGATGTTCTGCAGCTGGTTCCAGTTACGTGCATGCTTTCTGACAGCCATCACACAGAAGAAACCAAACAGCAGAGGTGCACTCTGAGCTTTCCTTCATTTGTGTCACTATTTTCATGCTCTGATTCTCACAAAATGTTTGGAGTTGGTGTAGCACAGAGATTTTCTGTAAGCTAAGCTAAGAGGTTCAACAGTTGTTAATGGAAGGAATTATGGACAGGCAGGCAGCAGTCACAGAAACCTCATTTCTTTAGATCAGCTATCTCCTTTCATATGTTAGTTGGCTTGAGATCTTTTTCCTTCTTACTTTTAAGTTTCCTGTTCTTTTATTTTCAATAAAAGGTGAATGAAACACTATCATTAAGATACTATTGCAGAAGCTGAATCAAAGTCATTTCAATGCCTGTGAAATGCTGATAGGAGGTGGCAGAGCTGTCAATAAAGTCAGTTGCACTCAGTCTAATGGAATAAAGGTAATGAGTCCTGAAGGCAGCCTTGGACAGTAAAGAATAACAAATTTATGAACATACCAGACAAAAAAGGTCCAAGTGACAGTGTAGCACAAGTGGGAGTGGGGGTAAATGTTGCGCCCTCCAGATGTTTAGGTGAAATCGTATGGAATTTATTTTCTTATATTTTCTGTGATTTGTAAAGAAGGCATGAAAGTAGATAAAGCAAGACAGTAAATGCATATTTCAACAATTTAATACATAATGCGCCTGCATCTGCCTCTTCCTAGGATAGATGAATTTTTCGCTTCGTCTGCAGTAAGCGATATACAATCCAGAAAGTCTGTTCATCTCTCTCAGCATAAAATCATTTAATCTAGTCTTTGGTACACTTCCATATTGATGATGCTTTGTATCCCAGACAAATTATTTTAGACTCATCAACGTCTTGAAACAGTTCATCCTCAGACTGTTAACATTTGCTCTACCAATAATTTCACAGAACCTACCAGGTCAGAGAAGCCAATATTAGTTTCTTTTATGGTAGTGTTTTTAGTAGCTAGCATTTCCATTACCTTTAAAAGACCCTATCTTCTTTCACAAGTTAAATAGATTTGTTGTGCGTTGGCAATTTTTCTTCAAATATATACTTTAAAGAAGGGTAAACAAACGGTAATCTGTTTGCAAGTGCTGTAATTAGAAATAGAAATCACAGTGCCTTTTTTAAAAAGCTATTGCCTCAGTAGTTTGCTATATCTCCTTTGATGTCTTGGAGATTCTTTTTTCTGTAACCTTAACATCTGTGACAAGTCCAATGAAACTCGAAATACAGCTTGATGGAGGAGAATGTTTAAGAAAATGTTTTCACTCTGTGATGCCTCAGAGAGGGATTGTCACAGATTCTTTCATAAGCTACTTGTTATAAGTAAGTATTAGAAAAAATCAAGTACATCGACTAGATTAGATCAATTAATTAGGTCTAGGGAATAGATTAGTTTAGAAGTTGTATTTAATATGTACAAAGACGTATTTTCTGTAGAATGAATCTTAGGAGCATTACATTTAACTTAGCCTTACGAAAAGGTTTTCTAACATGTTATCCTTAGACTTATAATAAAAAAGCCTACAAGATAAGCAGTGTAAGTGATACACTGCAGAGCATTCTAAATAAAACACTAAGCCTCCAGGAAACATTCCAAGGTCTGCACCAGGATTGTATTGGAAGGTAATCTGATAAATCCTATTGGAAAACTTCGGCGGGGAAAAGTTTGTTTCAGGCATTTTCTCCTCATAGTAAAAAAATACTGATATTACAATGTGAATTGTGGTAGGAAATGACATGGTGGATCATATTAAGCCATGGAGATGAAGTTTTATGTGCCGTACTTAGTAATCACAAAATAGCAGTTTCTGCTGCTTTACATTTACACAGCTATATATGCTATTGTTATTGTTTTAATTTTTCTTCTTACGGTATTGGCCACATAATATTACCTAAGAGAAAGACAAGAGAATTAAAATAAATATAATAAAGATGATACATTTGGTATTACTGGATCATTTTGTGATAATTCTGTAGTTGCTGTCTGAGTGGGAGCACAAAGGATGCTAGTGCTCCCTCTTCTGCTTCAGCAGCCCCAAAGCAATTTGCAAACAGTAGCATTTGCTGTGGCAAAAAGTTGGTTTCATATGAATGCGAAGAAAACCTTGAAGAGTGTTCCAAAGCTGCAAATTACCTCCTTTGAAATGCCTTGCATGAAAAAAAAAAAGTGGGGAGAAGTGAAACTTCACACTTTGAAGCAAAGGTTCAGTCTTAATCCTGGAGGGTTGTTTTAGGGACAAAAGTTGTAGAACTAAATACAACTTTAAAAATTGTGCAGAGAGAACTAGTTTAACAAGTTGACTGATGCCAGATGTCCTGGTAGTAAATTTTACTTTCTTTAAAATTTCAGGATAGATATATGAAAATTGGAAAAGTGCCATGGCATTGGTTTAAGTGAATGGTGCAAAGATAGAACTCTGCACAAATAGTAGGTCATCATTAAGCAAGTGGAGGAAAAGAAGATTACCAGGAGTAGTCAACATGGATTCACCAAGGGGAAAAGATGCTTGATCAGTCTGATAGCTTTCTATGATGGCATGACTGGCTGGGTAGATGAGGGGAGAGCAGTGGGTGTTGTCTACCTTGATTTCAGCAACGCTTTTGACACTGTCTCCCATAACATCCTCATAAGCAAGCTGAGGAAGTGTGGGCTGGATGAGTGGTCGGTGAGGTGGATTGAGAAGTGGCTGAATGGCAGAGCTCAGAGGGTTGTCACCAGCGGCGCTGAGTCTAGTTGGAGGCTGGTAACTACTGGTGTCCCTCAGGGGTCAGTACTGGGCCCAGTCTTGTTTAACTTCTTCATCAACAACCTGGATGAAGAGTTAGAATGTACCCTCAGCAAGTTTGCTGATGACACAAAACTGGGAGGAGTGG
>Ga0065711_1005850_pt1 | contig 25144 bp, 14 predicted proteins | sample Hoacrofraction12_FD_59098 | JGI IMG/M metagenome (GOLD analysis project Ga0065711, IMG submission 59098) | Hoatzin crop microbial communities from Cojedes, Venezuela - Epithelial fraction 12 v2 (version 2) | ecosystem: Host-associated > Birds > Digestive system > Esophagus > Crop | place...
GACCCCATCCCTACACAACCGGGCAGCTTCCCTATACTCTTCCCAGGAAGCCAGTCCCTGCTTCCACTGCCTGTGCAGTTCCCTCTTCTTCCTTAGTTTGACCAGCATCTCTTGCCTCAGCCATGCTGGTTTCTTTCCTTCTCTGCCCGACTTCTTACACTTGGGGATCGAGAGCTCTTGCGCTCTGTGGATTACTTACATTAATCTTCTTAAATTACTCTAAACTAGCTGATGGTTTACAAAGCCACTGCAAATAATGTCTTTAATACACAGTAACCATCTAAGAATAGGGAAAAAATTACTGTTTTTTCACTGATTAGAAGTATGTTGTGTTTATTATTATGTTAATTTGAGTATTTGAGATGGAAAATTGAAGTATCATTTTTCCAGTTCATTAAGATTTGACTTTTGACTACTGCTCTGCAATTGATTAGTTAGTTTAATTATGCAGATACCAAATGTTCTGAAGACCATGTACGCTCTTTCACATGGCCACATGCTACCTATGATAAAACGTGCTTTTGTTAAATGAAAATACGAGGGTTTTTTTAGTGAGATAACAGCTTCATTTGGCTTGAAGTAAGAAATCCACCATTTCTTGTCAACCAAACCTTTTGTGGTATCCTTTAATTAATACCATGAAGCATACATGTTCTCTGAGTGATGTAAATTACATTTAAAGTGACAATCTCTACCACATAGCAAGACTTTCACACTCCATTAAGAATAAAATTAAGAATAGCATTTTCTCAGCATAATCCATGGTCATTATAAAACCATCCGTGGGGATCAAGGATTGTGGTTGTTATTGAAATATATCATTATAACAAGGGTAATGATTGCAGTATTCATCCAGCTGCAGTCATCAGTTGCTCTTTTCTGCTCTGATCTGAGAAGGAAAAATCTGCAATTAGCCACATATTTGCAGAAAGTCAGTGCATTTACTTTCTGTCTCTTCTGCACTTTATAACTTCATTCCATATTTATCAGAAAGTCCAAGAAAGAGACAGAATAAATACAGTTTTATTTTATAAAAGAAATAAATGCTAATTCAACTGGCTATGTAAGTTAATATAGGGGACCAAACATGTGGACTTAGATGTGAAATGAAATAATCTCAGCATTTGACTAACCTTTAGCTACAGGGAGCCCTTGCCCTCTTCCTCTCTCTTCCCTTTCTTGCACTTCTTGTTCTCAGAGCGTGACTAATGTACTGAGATGACTTCGTATTTTTAAAGACAAACCCATTCCTGCCAAGGCTCTGGTTGCCTTCAGGCTCTGCGTACACACTGGTCCGTGCCTTGCCTTTTGCTGTCTTCGCTGGTGATCCCATCTACCTCTAGCTGTGCCATGGAAAACGCCGTACATGCAGACCTCTGTTGCAAACAGTCATCTGACCTCTGATGCTGAGGTCTCCCTCTTGGGTCTGCTCACCAAGTACAGCAGCAGGACTGACACAATACCTTCCTGCTGTTAGTGTCCACCAGTCACCTTCAGCATCAATAGTTAGTTTCCATTTTTATTATACAAATCTCATTACAACCCAACTGTTACTTTCATTTGTACACTCACAATCTTAAACTTCTGGTTTATGTATCTGTCTCCTCTACAGGTTGTCATTGACAACTAGGGAAGTCCAGTTCGGATGATCAGAAAACTTTGCATCCTCCATAACTCCATCATTTTAAAAGTGTTTAAACCAAACATACGTTAGTAAACATATACACTCTGGTTGTATGTCCTGATTCGGAAAGAACATTTATGGACCAGCTTGATTTCAATCTCCTCCTTAAATTCCTTGAGGTGTCAATGCAGTGTAAGTGTGCACTGACTGTGCGCCCTCCTGTTGCAGGGTTTTTTGCAAGCTTTTTAGGATGCTGTGCATTTCTCTTCCTTCACACCAGCTTCTTTGCTCTGCAGGAGCCATCTTCCTTACTGCGCTGGTCTTCAAACTAGTCTGTCTCTGAGCTGGTGAACTATCCTGCCTCCGTGAATGCATAAGAGGAAGCATCTTGGGGATTTGGGGTAGTTCTACCAACCAGCAATGGGTGAACCTGGTACTGCTGATACAACATCTGGGGTTTCTGCGTAATGGAGACATGTTGCTGAGATTTCATTTCCTGCAATACAATTAATAGTCTTGAACATATGCTTTATGGGGACATTTCCAACAACCTTTGCCTGATAACACGGATGTTTGGAAGACGTTCTCTTTATGCCTGCGTTCAGCTAAGGTGCAAGTGCAATTTTTAGAGGTCAGATCTGATGGGAAATATTTTGCTTGCTTTTATAGAAGTGTTTACTAATGTTTCCTGTCAAACAGGAAATTAAGAAAGGCACCAAAACCATACTGCATTTAATTTTTCCCACTCCAAACCAAATACATTCAGACTGTGAACCAGGCACACATGTATGTATATTTAATAGCTGAGGAGTCACTTATCAAGGGTAATGCCATTTGCCCTGCTGCTGTCAGGGCTTGAATGAAGACTGGGTGTGTTTTTAGGGTTTGTGTTGGAGGACAGTCCTGAAAAATATCCTCTAGAGAAAAAACAGAAAACTTGTGTTGTACAGAAAGTCATGCTAGTTGATTGCGATCGTCCTTTCCGGCCTGGCTGGTTTTTAAGTGGATTTATTTTATGCTAACAGGGAGCTTGGGACTTTTACTTCTGTTAAGCACATAAGATACAAAAGATTACCCCTGGAGCCAAAATTTGTAATTCTCCTGCAACATTGAAATTCACTGGATAAAATCTGGATTTTTTTGTTCCCAGTGAAATGAAGTAAAATATGTTTCGTTTTGAGTCAGTCCAAAACGTTTTGAAATAGTTTTTCCTCCAGTTATTTATTGTTTTAACCAGCTGTTTTTCTATTTATACATATTTTTAGATGAAGTGGTATTTAAGAACCAATAACCACAGTTTACTGTCTCTTTTTTCAGAATGAGGTAGACTTTAGTTTTTAAAAATAAACACCAAACTCCACCCTTCCCCTTCTAATTCCTTGAGAATTTTTCTTGAAGCTCCTATTTATTGCAAATAAGTAAAAATAAATGAATAAGTATTTTGCTCACGGTTTAAAATTTACAACAAGTTGAGAGAGAGTTTTTCCCCATAAGACCTTGTACACAGGTTTGGCTGGGAAGAGTGGTAATGAGAGTTTGACTACCACTATGTGCTGCTTACGGTATGCTTATCTATTTGATAGAAACTTAATTAACCATCCAGCTGCTTCAGTATGAGAAAACTAGGGGTTTGTTGTTGTACTATACGTGAGTTGTTTTCTTTTGAACAATGCCATATAGAATACTTATTGTGGAATATTTATCTTGTGCTCCTTGCCCATGTTTCTCCTGCTCATATCCAATTTGACAATATTTATAATGTAAAAATCTATTTCATTCAGTAAGCGATATTGCTACTAATAGCTTGGACTGCAATCTAGTAAAACCCTTAAGCATATGGATAATATCTGTTGAAGTTAATTGAGTTGCTGGCATCAATGAAATTACATGCGCTTAAAGACCTAATACTGGGAGCTTAGTTAGCTCCACTGAGTTGTACTGGTCTGCAGGATTGTCTCGGGGTGGGATCTGGGGGATTGTATCTGGCTTCGCCAGCTCTCATTCAGCACCTGGTGCGGAGGGTTCAAGATCCCCCTTATGGGAGGGGTGAGTACAGTTCAGTGTGGCAGGGACATGGGTCACTTCGTGTGAAAAGCCATTAGATTATTAAAATGAATCACTCTTGTAGCGATCCTGATTGTTTCATGCAGTTCCAGCCACTCACCACTACCCAGGTGTTTCTGGTAGAGCCTAACAGTTGCGTGTCCGCCACGGATGTCACTGTGGGACATCTCAAGCTTAAAGTCATGGTGAGCTGTAGGGAAGAGGGAAGCCTGCTTCTCCTCTTTACATGACTGATGCCATCATCTGTCAAAACTGACAGCTGTTTCTTCCTATGAATCAGGTGGAAAAAGCAGAACGGCCAAAAAATAGGGTGAATGTGTTGGGACACTTTTGCAAGCGTTTGCTCTATCTTAGGCAAAAAAATCAGACTGTGTGCCTGAGCAGACTGGTTCAGGCCAAGTGAAGGGGGCTGCACGGCAGTGCTGCAGCAGAGGTGGTGAGCGAAGCCTAGGGCACGTGGGACGGGGAAGACCTGGAGTGTGTTGGTGTGATATGTGATCGCTTCTTTTCCATCAGAGTTCCAAGGTATGGGTCTTGAAATTCATCCTTTCAGGGTAGATTTATTCTGGCCTTTTAGACAGATTTATTTCATAAAGATAGGAAACATAGCACCTTCATTTATAGTAACTACCTCATACTTTTAGAGCCAAAAAGGACTCGATTTTTCAAGGCAGAAATGCTAGTTAGGCACATTTCATTGACGAAGAATGAGAATTCGTGTGCTTTGCAGAGATTCATCTTTGAAATGCTTCCCAAAGTGTTTTACAGAGAAATTATGTATGCATCACCACACTCACATGAGCTTAGCAGTTTTCATCTGATGGGTGACTTACCAGAGCAAGACTGGAGCTGACCGTTCTTGAAGAGTTGATCAGTCTGGCTTTCTTTGGACAACTTGTCTTTAGTGGCTGCAGTAATATGAAGAGTAACAAATTAAATTTTGCCAGTCACTAATGACAGCTTCCCATATGCTTACAGAGTGGCCTGCAAAAAGAAAATTCAGTATAGGTTCAAGAACGCCATAAACAAAATAAGTGAAGCTGAATAGATGAATATGGCTTTCCCCACTTAAAAGTGATGAGTGTGATACTAAATTACACACAGAGAGGTGTGTGGTGGGGTATGACGTTGATGACATATTCAGGGATAGAGATCATACTTACTCATCAGGTAAGCTTGCTTCGGGACATTACTCCACGGTAGAAGATTTATTTCAATGGCTTTAACTTTCTTACCCTATCAGAACTTCTCTTTATCTTCACTGTATATCACCTTGGCATTTTCCTTGACTGAACTCTGCTCTCGCTCCCACTTCTCTTTTTAGTGTGCCTGCAAATCTCTCTGTCACTGCCTTTGCTATGTCTCCCAAGTCATCACTATAGTACTGAATAAAAGGTACAGTAAAGTCATCTTAAGGAACTTCAGTTCTCAAAAGGGAGCATATTGAGAATGAAAGTGTTGTCTGAGTGTCAATAATTTTGGTGTAAACAGGAGTAATTCCATGTCAGCTAATGAAACCAGACCCGTGGAAAAAGAGACTCTGCCTATAATCCATCACACTGTGCATCAGCAATTTTCTACATGCAGCAACAAATACGGTCCACCATGTAATATACCCAACCACAGTGGTTCTTATGAAAAATTTTTCAGTCATTTAATTGAATTTTAAAATGTCACAGTAATTCAGGCTCTACTTCACTTACACCTGTACAAATCTGTTTATGGTGTCTTGATGTAATTTTGTCCATTATAAATTGGCTTAAATGACCTGAAAAGGGGATTTGTTTCCCATTCTAATTCCCCAAAAGCTTTGCAGAAGCTAATAAAGCAAGTTCTCTACGTTATTTTTGCAGCAGGCAGAATCTTGACTGCATAGTACCTTGTTTAGTTGTTAATTTACTCCAGTATGAAGGGAATGTAATGTTCATGGTCATTAATAAAGGACATAAAAAATAGGACTTTTTAATGTGGTTGGGGAAATTTTTCTTGCTAATTTTCATCTAGGACCCATTTATGAAAAAGCAGCTAACTTAAATGACTTATAGTTAAGGGGCTGATTCAAAGAGAGATGACTAAAGTTTGTTTTAAGTTAATATTTACGACAGGAGGGGGGAGCATGGCTTTTATGGCCTCTTGTAGAATGCAGAGGGACGTCTTCTTGAAAGGTGGACAAAGACTGCAGTTTGTGTTTGAGGGTGACCTCAGCGGTTGGGGTCCTTCGGAGGCCAACTTTGGGGAGAAGATGCGTTGAGTGATCTATTAGTTGTTTTATGTCAGCCTCCCCTCCACCTTTTCCCAACTTCTGCTGGTACACTTGGGCAGAATAAACATCTGTGCTTTGTATACGGCTGTCATGACTGCAGCACACACAGATGATTTCTGCTGAACTCCACCTCTTCCTGCTGCTTTGTTTTCTCCCTCCTTTCTCACGCTCCTGAAACGAACTCAGCTGCAGAATCAATGCTTTTTTATCAAACTTTTATTTGTTCTCCAAACAAGTGTGGTATGTTCTCTGTCACTTCAGCGACTTCACTGTGGACTAGGCAGGCACATCCAGTACAGGAGATCTAACAGCTTCCCATTGTTTTCCCGAGGGCTCACTCAAACTCATTTCAATTATGTATGGCAGTCTCTTCACCAGAAAAAATCTCTGCAAAAATTTTATTGCACCATGACCTGTACAGAACATCAAGGCCAAAGGTGTCGAGAGATTATATACCTTTTTGTAAAGATAAAGTAAGATGAGAAGAAAAGTTTTGCTGTCCACCCCACAAAACAACCTCTCCTGAGTCCCAACAGATTAAACCTGATACAAGACTTTGCAATATTAGTTCTGTGGAAAAGATAGCAGCTCTGGCACTAAATCCACTTGCTAGTCCACGTCATTTAAATAATTGCAGGTACCTCTGTATCGTCTTTTAAGCTGAATTTAAGCTGATGCAGGTTGAAAAATCACTCGAGTGATACCTCGCTGAGGAGGACCTATCTGGATGCAGGAGCATGTGCTACTTGCAGCTGCATCAGCCACGTGGATATAGCAGTTCAGCTCTCGGCACCAGCAGCGTAGTGGTGTACTGTATTTCTCTCAGTAAGGAGGCAGTTGGCACTGCGTCTAACAGATTTCCAGTATCAAGAAAGGGACAGTTTTCAAGTGTGGATGAATTGGCCATGCTAAAGCGACTGGAGTTAATGGGCACCACGCAAAGGAAAGAACTTACAGGAAAATATCGGCTTATGCAGTACAGGGGAGAGGGAATAAAATATTGAGGCTAAAACAAAATGAAAAAGAAAGTTTGTATCAGAATATTGGCACCAAAATAAAACAGGAGATGCAAAATAAAATAATGAATATCCCTCACTTTTAAATTTCACTGAGAAAGGTCTAATTAAAATTTGTGATTGATGTTGACAGACACTTTGTTTCTGTTGCAACATGTTTGCCATTCTGCTGGCAAAAACATTTTCATAAGGAGAACATTGACTTCTTCTGGATCAAACAAGGTTATGAAATTCAAAAAGTCCAAGATCTGATGATATTTGATAACTATATGTTTAAGAGTACCGAAAAAAGTATACTGTAAATGAGTTCTTATTGGTAGTGAATGAACTGCTTCATGATTCTTAACGAACTCTGAAGCTGCTATTGCTATTGCTGTCTAATTATACTAAAAGTATTTCTCCAGGTTCATGAATCTACATAAATCAATAAAAAGAACTGACCCTGAAAAATGAAGTGAAAGTAGTTAATACACTCTTGATTGGACCTTACTGATGGCTATTAGATTCTTTTCTTCTTTTCTGGTTTAATTTTGTTAGTTGCTTGAGGAGCCTTTCAGTTACAAGGCAATTTTGAATAGGTGGTGTTTTTTGGTAACGGACCGAAAAGTTATTTTTGAATTGTACAGGCAATAGCCAAGAACTCTCCCTGTATAATTGCTGTGGGGCTACGGAATTTTCCCTGCAGTGAGTTTTAATTATTCTGTGCTAATTAAGCAACTGATGCCTACTGTGAAAAATTTTCCCTTTGGAACAATGTGAGCAAAGGTGCATACATAAATTTCATAACATATGCATAAAAGCATCCATTTTTATCTCTTGTACTAATTTCATGTCCCCATGTTCAGTTGGTGGAATGAATAAATATGACTCCTATTTCTATATACCATGCTCATAAGACATAATATTAATCTTTCCCCATTAAAAAAAATAACAACACGGTATTCTTGGTTTTGTTGGATCTTCTCTTTACAGTAAAGACTGCAACCTGTTGCAAAGTTAGTGAAAAAATGAGGTGCTCAATTAATATTTGTGTTAGAAGAAGGCTTGGCTAACAGAAAACAGTAATTGAGAAAAGTAGAGATATATTGTACAGCCAATTGGAAAAGTATTTTTTTGTTTGTTTGCTTTTAATTTTTACGATTTAAGGTGAAAATGAATACCAAGGTGGAACTGGCCTAAGCACGCAGCTCTGGGATAGGTAAAGGACGGTACATGCCCCAAGGCTGTGCCTGCATCTCTGTCTCCTTCTGCCAGACAGTCAGAGAGAGTTTCTGCCTTTCCATTTTATTATACAGTTCTAACTCTGCTTCACTGAAAGAAGCCACATTTTCAGTAAAGGACAAGTTACAGAGAATAGCCCTGTGGTACTGGATTATTTTTTTTCCTCGGGAGGCTCATGTTGTGCCTTGCCAGTATACAGAAAATGAACCAGAGAACGGTCTGGGTTGGAAGGCACCTTGACAGGTCATCCAGGCCAAGGCCCCTGCTGCGGGCAGGGACATCTTTCACTGCCTCGGGGCGCTTGGAGCCCCGACCAACCTGACCTTGGGCAGTCTGCAATCACAACAAAACTGCAAAGTGCAAAGGGTAGAGAGCAAGGGCGGGGGGGGCAGAAACTGCAGAGGGATATTTTCTGCTAGAAACTGTGACCAGAAGACTGCCGACTGTACTGGACAGCACACTGCAAGAAGGGGCAAGATTAAAACCAGTGATGTGGAATCACTATCTTATCACCGTCTTAAAATGGAGGGTGTGCAGCAGGAATGTGGAAATTTGAAGAAAAGATTCATGTATAAAAATGCCTGAAAATGTAATTTCTGACCCAAATAAGTAAAACCAGATTTGCTTCTTTTATTCTGTCTGAAACTGCATAGTTTTTTTGGTAGCTGTGACAGAGGCAAAAGATATTTTCTGAGGAAACTTGCATTGAATTAAAAACCAAGATTTGTCTGAAGAAAGTGTCATTATAAAAATTGAATCAGCATTAGTTGTTTTGAATGGTGGTCTGGAGAGTAAGCTTTCTGCTTCACAGCTAAAACATGGCACTGGTGCATATTATGGAAGCAAAGCTGAGTGGATGGATAATTGGATAATTACAGCACTAACAGGGCCTTGGGAAAAGTGGTTGAGGACCTTAATCTGCTCCAGCCTTCAGCTGTATCTGCTCTGTGGAGCAAAGACGGGCTCATTCGAGGGAGCTGGGTGGGTCTGCGGGGGCTCTCGCTGCTCTGCTGCTTCCCCTTCTGGCTGTTGCTTGGGACCGAAACGTCCCAAGTGTGACTTTGGAAGAGGAAAGCTCTATATAACAGGGATGGACTGGCACGGGAGAACTCGGCAAGTGTCAGGGGATTTAAGTTCTTTGCTTACGGAGAACATAAAGACAGGGCTAAGGCTTCATTTTAGGGTGTAAAAAAGGTGGTACGGAGACGAACGTTCAGGTGGCATAGAGATAAACTCCTGAGCGAGCTGGGTGCACGGGGTCAGGGTGCAAACCTGTCACGTGAAGTCAGTAGGAGTCAGAGGCTGTGCCTTGAGGAATTTGGGCTTCCGTCAATCTTTCTGCAAAGAGGAGACCTCACGAGTCATCCGCAGGCACATACAGATTGCAACAGCAGCGGTCCTCACGGGTGCAAAGCTGTGCCCTGGGCAGGCAGAGCCCAGCAGTCATCTGGGCTGGACGTGCCTGGCCGGGGCAGCTCGGGGGGAAGGTCCCTGGAGCCGAGGGGCAGCAAGCAGAGAGAAGCCTGCGGTGTCCAGGTTGCATGAGCAGGGGCACGGTCAGGAGATGGACACCGGGATCACCTCCCTCTGCCCAGTGCTCGTTAGGTCACACCTAGGCGCTGTGTGCAGCTCTGGATACCAGCACTGCCAAACCGGAGCGAGATCGGGAGGTGGGAGACAACGGACAAGACCTGAAACAGGAGGGCTTCAGACTGGATGTAGGGAGAAACCTTTTCCCCATGAGGAAGCTCAAGCAGTGGCACAGGCTGCCCAGAGAGATTTTGCCGTCTCCTCCCTCCCGAGCATTTCACGTCCGCACTGGATCAAGCCCTGAGCAACCCGGTCTGATGCCAGAGCTGCCCCTGCTTTGAGAAGGTGATTGGACCAGAGACCTCCCGAGGTGCCTTCCAGCCTGAGTTATCCTGTGATCCTCAAGAAAAGTGGGCTGAGTGCCGTGGTAGAAGCTGATTTTAATTTACTTCAGTTGCTCAAGGTGAAAGAAATTCAGATTAAAAAAAATTAAATAACTTATTGCCAGACATCTATCTGTGTCACCTAGGTGTGACAGATGGGCAGACATGTAGACCTCCCCAGTTCTGATCCACCTGCAGACCCAGCGGCTGTCGACACGTCGCTGTGATGATCGGATCAGAGCCGATCGGGAGAGTCTGCCGAAATCAGGAGCTGCTGCAGTCGCATCGGGGTGCGTGCTGCAGTCTGCTGCCAGGTACACGTGCAGACACTTGTCCTAGCCGCGAGCTGCCAGCGACGGGAAAGCGGTCTGCTCTCTGCTTCAACTTGTCCACAGGAGAAGAGTGAAATTATAGGGAAAAGAATCTATGTGAATTATCTTTAGCTCAGCCCATTTTTTCCTGTTCAAATTACAGATCTGTCATATATATAGGTTTTTAATTCAATTATCTTTAGCTCCAGTTAACGGGAAACTACTTGTCCATGTAAAGGTCCAGGACAAATACTGTCTTTTGGCAGCTCAGCCTCATCTCTCCTTGTCTTGACAAAGTGCTTAGAGAAGCTACAGGTTTCAAGCAGGGTCATCTATCTGCTTGTGTATTACTTCAAGATACTCTGGGCACGTTCAGAAAGATTTCCAGATTTGCCACTTCTGTGATCTTTCTTTCTACTCCCCGTCGTAGCTGTGCTCACCGCTGCGGGGACACACAGACATCAATTTCTCCATTCTTTACTTTTATCACTGCACACTCATTGTCGAGCTGTGCTGGATTTCTCCTTACACCTGAACCTTTGCGTACACGACTCGCAACGCTCCAAAGAGGCAAGCTTTGTGTCCGTTCCATTAGCTGCTTCTCCTCCGGGAAAGGTAGCTGCCTCGTACAGCGGACTGTGCGACCAGCGCGGGTTGCAGGAGAGCATCACAGAGGGCTGCTGAGTGTTCTGGCTTGTATCCCCAGAAGTCTGTTTGCTCCCTGAATTTAGAAATTCCCCCCCAGCAGAGAATTTTCATTCTGCAGAGTGTGTCAGCACTTTGAACGGATTTTTCTTTTTAAGGGAGACAAAAGGAAATGTTACGTTTTCCCATAAAAATGAAAGGCTTGAAAAATGCAGCTTGCCTTTGTCAAAGATTCCTCTTTATAATCTCCACATATTTTTTGTTTCAGGGAAGTTAGAAGCATGCTGTTGCTGCTTTCGACTGAGGCGGTTACCCAGTCCGCAGCAGCAGCAGAGCTATTTGGATAACCGATTCCATGATGTAATCCGGTTTGTTTATGAGGATGGCACAAAATGTTCTGCCTTAGAACACGGGTGGAATAAAACAGCAGGAGACAGCCCTTTCTGCCCACCAGACTGCGTCTCGAAGCCAGTGCTGTATAGATAAGCCCTGCTCTGCTTTGCTTTCTCCCGGGGGCCGTGTTTCCCGGGCTGCCTCTGTGGTGTCTGCAGACGCTGCGCTCCATCCCCGCAGCCCGGGCTGCTCGCACACGGCCCCACGCTCTGCTGCCTCTGTCACACCGTTCGTTCTCGGCAGAGAGTCCCTAGGACTCATCAGCTGTGTTTGGAGCATTGCTCTCATTCCCGTAGAGCAGCTTAACGTAGCCTGATGGAAAGCAGCAGTTCCCACATGCATCCATGGGGCTTTACCAACATCCTTCGCTTTGCCTAGCAGTGTGATAAAATAAGGACTGTTCACACGTATGAAGTGCGCAATTATCGGAGACGTTAATTGTGTAGTAGTGTGTATCCTAATAAAGAAAAATATGCTTCCTGAAAACTGCCGAAGCCCAATATAAATTATTTATGCAATACATAATTGCCTTTCCCTAGTTTAGGTGACGAGCTAGTGAAGGAAGATGGCAAGGGGTCTGCGTCCTTTCCTCTCTGCTACTGCCTGTGTGTAGGGTCTAAATGTGTGTATTAACATTTAAAATCAAGCTGCATGTTGGGTTTGGGGGAAGCGGGAAGGCGGTGCAGTATCTTCATCCTCCAGCATGCTCTGTGAAATGGCAGTGAGGGTCAACAAATGTTTGAGCGCGATGTATTCCAAATTGCTCTCCTTGAGCGGATGGATTTTGGAGTGCCTCCCTCCCCATCCTAACGGCTGTCGTTTCCTGGAAAGGGCACATTTGATCAAATATCTGTTATTCTCCTGCTGAACAGAGCTTGAGAATTACTAATGATTCTGGCAAAAGAACTTTAATTTTGTGCCAGTGGGAGATTTCAGGTTAATTAAATAGTCTTGTTGCTTCTGTGTTTCACCAAGCAACCGCTCTTGGCTGAGACCTAGAAGCTTAGAACTTGAGGCCCTAATAGTGTCTTGACTTCACCAGGCCAAGTGAATGTCCCCAAGCATCTGAGCAAGTTCTGAAACTCTTTTTAAAAAACTTTGGGGCTACGCTAGTTTGCTCATTTTAAAAAACTTTCGGGCTACACTAGTTGGCTCTGGGGCTACAGCAGTTTGCTCCAGGCAGTGAAAGGAACCGCTTGATGCTTACAACCTTTGTTAGGCTTTAAGCAAATGTCCAAAAATGCGAGAAGAGCAGCAAACCCCACTGCTGAAGCACGTCATCTAAATCAGGATCCCAGTCTCACCTATGGTGGTGGGTGAACAAGAAAGAAAGGCCAGGAAATCCCTGAGCAGAAGGTAAAAAATCCAGAGTCAGCTTTTGCCTGCAGGTAGTAAGTGCTTTCCGTCTGCAGCACAGACTGCTGTGGAGGAGGCAGGTGCTGCAGAAGAGAAAAAGGACCTTCTCTGTGTGGCCAGAGGACCTCCAGTCAAACCCAGCTCTTCCTACACATTGACGGTGGTGCTCTGTCACAGGTTGGCTCTCCGTTATGATGCGAGGCTCAAATGTGCTGGTGCATCATGCGGATTAGACATCAGGTACACAGTGTAACTCCCTGGGGGTAGCTACAGGGCATAGGATTCGTAGGAAGAAGCGTCACTGTCAGTGGTTGCACTCAGCTATCTGCTCAGGAAGGAAGGTGCTCTTCTGATTTTGTTAGGTGATAATGAAGACGGATATGAATGAAATTACATAATGAACATGAGAAGTAGGGGGGGAGGGTCCTTCTTGGTCATTCAACTGTAGAAAATGTGAATAATGTAAACCATTGTTCACTAACTTGTGTTTCATTGCTCTTAAATAGCACTGATGAGCCCTAATTGCTATGGCATGAATCCAGGTAGCACCTCCTCCATTTGCTTTAGTTCATCACCAAGCCTTGGTCCGGGCTCCTCCCTCAGTTCCTTGGTGGGTAGGTATGTCAGACCAGGCAGCTGTGAAAGACCCTCAGAAAAAAAGGTGGTTTGTTTGGGAGTGGTGGTGGGAGGGAAGCATGAATCATTCTTTTTAGAAAAGTCAGAACTGAGAAATGAGATGCACCCTAAGCACCCGGTGGGGAATGACGACAGCCAGCCAGATGTGCTGGTTCCCCACGCTGGTGCCATCCCTGCAGTGCAGGGCTTCGCGTTCCGGACACAGCTGAACACAGCATAAGCTTTAGCTGAAAACTGGCATCAGGCTGGCTACAAACTCCAGTCTTCCGATTTGTACAAAGGACCCTGAATTTCTTTAGCTTAGCGCTTCTGCTAAATGACCATGATTCTTATCATGCAATTTTTAACAAAGACCAGTTAAATGCCAGCTGATGTCAAACCTTCTACTGGTTCACTGCCTGTGAAAGTCCATGAAAGAGCAGTGAGGGAATTTCTGGCCAAAGCCTTACAGTAAAATTTTGGTGGTTCTCTCTGTCCTGTGCAGTGATCTTCTGACACGTCTGAGGGGCCAGGAGAGACCAGAAGGGTCAGCTCTGGGGGCTCAGAGAGCCACGTTTGCATAGGAGCAAGATGAGTGCCAGGAAGCCTTTGGGAGACAAAATATTGTGATTTTTCTGGGATGACTTAGAGGTTTTGTGGATGGGGTGCCTGGAGGGACTGGGTATTGACAACAGGGCAAATTGCATAACTGAGGATCTCTGGGGCAGGGGAGGAGTGGCTAAAGAGCTCCGTGCTAATTAATGACCTACAGGTGATGCTGAAACTCCTCCCTCTGCTTCCGACCCTATATATGGGATGCTGGCCACCCCACCCACACCTGCTGCTAGAAATGCAGTCACCCTGTAAGACGAGAGGCCTCTGCAACTGCTCTTATCTCCTGGCTCAGATCTTCGTGTTCATGAACTAGATTGGGGGCTTAAACCTGTATCTCCCCCAACCTCCACTGCCAGCAGCTGCACCCCTGTTGTTGCTCCGCTCCTCTCCAGGTCTGTAGCAGCTGGTTTGTCTGAAAATCCTACAACAAACTCTGCAAAGTTTAGGCCAGTGTTTAGCATACGTGGTTGTCTGAAGGTTTTAGATCGTGTTTTGTAGTGTCTCCAACCCTGGGTGAAGGAGAACAGTGAATCAAGAGAAACTGCAGGATGTAAGAAAGCTGTTGCTAAGACATCCAGAGGGACCTTTGTAATGCTTGCCACCAGTATTATTTTATTCTAATTTGGCAAAATCACATTTTAATTAACAAGAGAAAAATAGGAATTTGGACCAAAATAATCATGATAAAAGCAATCCAAGTGCTATTGTGAGAAATGCAGATGAAGAGAGGATTTAACTGGAAAAGGGGAGCAAAGTATACAGAATAGATACGCCTGGCGAACAAACAATGTTCTGCCTTTTACAGTGCAAGGATAACAGCAGCAACAGTAAATATTCTACTCATTTCTTGTAGGCTTTTTTCTTATACTGAGAATAGAGATGGGAAGGGCTCAGAAACAAAAAGACTGCATGCCATTTCTTCCGGCAGCTTTACTCTCTGTCTCCTGAAGGAAAAAAAAAAAAATCTCCATCATTCGCCTTTTTTAAAGATCAGATATAGGCCTGACCCTAGGGGAAAAACCCTCAGGACTTGTGAGCAGCACTGCCTGCATATGCTGCTTCTGTTCCTCCAGGAGCTGGCTTGCGTTTAGCCAGACCAAGGCTGGCTGGATACCTGTAATTCCAGCTGTGTTGCTGTAGTATTTCCTATGCCTTTGCTCTGGTAGCTGGACTAATGTTGCTGCTTCATATTCTTGTGTTTTGGCATCTGCCTTTGCTAATTGTGGAAGGTCAAGATTGACTCTTCGGATTTGAAGTGCAGAACAGGCCGGGACTGGTTTTTTCTTTGATGTCTGCCTCGTGAAAGCTGCTCTGTTGGTTCAGTACAACTCGCGGGCCATCTCAGTTTGATAGCATTCTGTTGGGGTTTTTCTCTGTTGGTGTAGAGGACTATATGCTGTGCATGGCAATGAAGAACTCAGTCTGATCTGTAGAACAGGCTCAGTAGGTATGTTGGACCAATATCACCAAGCAATATGAGTTTTTATGTAAATCCATTAATGAAGTAGGTGTATTTGCTCTGTTTCCACACAGTGCTGTTCAGTGCGTGATAGATCATTTTCTGCTTAACTGAAATGATTATTGTAGATGTGCAATCAATGAAATGTTCTTAAAATCAGCACGCTTGATTTTTCTTGTGAAATTTTGTTCTGTCTAAATGGGAAGAAGCTTCTAGCCAAGCCAGTCTCTGAGGACATTCAGTAAGGACAGTGCAAAGGTCTGTCCTTTGCTAGGAGTAAACTAGTTAACGAGCAACAAGAAGAGGAGCTTGGAATTACAGTGGATCATGCCTTTTAAAAAAAGGCAAACATTATATGTGGATGTTGCAATAGGAAATTCGTTCAGAAGTGGAAGAAGACTTTGGTCCATTTAGTGGCAGTCGTTGAGCACTGCACTTTGAGAAAGATGAGCACTAATCAGAGGGAGCCCAGAGGCAGAGAACAAGAGTGCAGGTGTAGAAATCGTGACCTACAAGGAAAGACTGAGTTAATTGTGTTGGTTAACTTCTGAGGAGAAAAGGTATAAGGGAGACAAGATAGTCCAACCTTCCAGCATGCCTACTGCTGCTGAGTAGCTGCTTCTCCACGCCAGGGCAAAAAGTTAATTGTCTTGGATGGCAGCAAGGGAAATTTAGGCTAATTCATGAGTCTAAATTAGGCTTACCATAAGATTTCTAATAGTTTGAAACAGATGTTGGAAGAGATTGTGTGAAGAGGTTAGATAATCCCTGCCACCAGATGTTTTTAAGACCAAGGGATATATATCCAAGAGGAATACAGCAGAGGTGCAGGTAGTCCTGCCTGGCATAGCGAGATGGTTTTGCAGCCCTTCTTCAGTGGGTCCCTGCATCTCGTTTTGCAACTAATACATAATTCTTTGTGTGGACAAAAACCATACGTATTTTCACTTCTTTCTCCCTGTTTTTGACATGCAGCTTTTTTTTGTGCTCAGATCATTTCACTGTTTCATTTATTAATATTCCTAGCAGCCTTTTCAGAAAGGCTTTTTCCAGGCAAAGGAGTTCATCCCTCCAGCAGAAGGGTGGAGAAACTGTATTTCAGATTTTTGGAGGAGGGCTCTAGCCTTATCTGTGTTGACCTTATATCGTTGTTGCTGCTGTGATAAAATGCAGATTTAGTGAAGAATCAGTCATACATAAGTTTCCATGTTGTTACCTTTACGAAAAAGAGTTTTGCCTAAATAATAAAGTGAATCTCATCTGATAGTAAGAAGCTATCTTATGATGACAGCAAACCATATGTTAATGTCTCCTGGTCACTTATAGGTTACTGAGCTATTTTGAGTGTCTTTTCTATATCTTTGTCTTTTTTTCACTGATTAAAGCTTTATTTCTCTGAGAACAAAAAATGAAATATTCAGTTGCAATAACAAATTCTCTGATGACCTGCAAACATTATTAAACAACTTCAATAACCTCTAGAAACATTAATGGAATATAGGAAAAACATTCCTTTACAAAAGTCATTTGGAGGTGGGTTTTTAATACCATTTGTCAAATCTATCTTGTTTCTAAAGTGTGATGCAAGTTAATATTGATTGCCATTTTGAAGCATAGCTTCTCAGCTTCTTTGTTCCACTAAGGTGCCAGAATTGTCATTCTCAAGGCTTATTTTTTCAGTGCTCTCAGATCTCCGAGGCTACTGGAGCATGTTAGGGCTGGTAATAATACAACTAGCAGATAAACAAAAGCTGTCAAATATCAGCAAGGGAGAATGAAGGGGAACAGTAAAATCTCTATCTGTGTCTAGACTGTGAACATATTAAGAGCACTAATTAAAATTTATTTAAAGAAAAATACCTATAGTAACAGCACCAACCTGTCCATGGTATTAATTCTTTGGCTACAATGCCAATGATGAGTAACGTCTGTCAAGTGCTGGATTTTGGATTTTGCTATCTGACTGGTAGAATTATAAATTCCAAAATAATACTAAAAAAAAAATCTTCACTACCTACCACTGTTCTTTTCCAGTATAAAAATTTAGCCTACTACCCTTAAATGAAAAGTCTTTATCTTCTGACACTTCCATGTTTTCTCTGGACTCTCAGGCACCTCCTCCTGGAAGTGCCCTCAACACACAGTGCTATGAGTAGGGAAGTTCTGCTAGAGCTTTCTCATTGGTTTTGCTTTAGGATATCTCTGGTTCATGCACAGCTGGAGCCCTTGTGAAGGGTAAAGCCCTTGGCTTTACAGGCAGATGGGCATAAGGGATGCTTCCAGTACAGCATTTCACAATTTCGCTCTTGTAGCGAGCACTCTGTGAAGGCAGGAGGGCAATCGGAGCCCACTGTAGAATGTGCTCTAAAATTCCAGGAGGACAACAGACCCCATATTTTGCAGTACTGCTTCCCTGGCAACCTACAAGTAAATAGCTAGTGACGGTGCTAAAAATGTTGCAGCCCTGCATGTGGACCTGCAGACAGGGAGGAACTGGAGTTCCTTCTCAGCCCTGAGTTGAACATGTTTCCTTCATGAGGAAATAAAAGATTCTCAGACAAAACCATCTTTGCCTCATCCTGTCAAATGCCTTGATGTACTCGACACTCCTACAAAAAGCTGTGCTTCCGTTGCCTTGCTCTTTTTCAAGAGGAGGTTGTTCAGCTGGAATATTTCTTGGCCAGCAAAACCTCAGGAGGTCATGCAGCACATCACTGTCAGGCCAGGTTACAGCCTCAGCCTCCTTCCTCCCCAGATCTGTTCTGAGGTGGTTTTTTTTTCCAGCCATCAGGACAGTTTGCTTCTTGCAGGTAAGATACAGGAACGCGACACTTGCCTGTGCGATGTGAAGGCTTCATTAGCACACACACTTTGCACTGCCTGCTGATTAATGGGGCAAACAACCCGAAACTCCATATGGATGCAAACTTTATATTACTCCGCTGCCCTCGGAGAAACATCATCCTAAATGAAAAATATCACAACATGATCTGTGTATGCAAAACGTGATTTATTTAAAAGGCACAATGTATTAACAGCGCTTCAACCTGTGTGCTCTTTCTTTGACAGAGAGGAATTGCTATCTCAGCAGATGGTCCTGTGAATGCAATTTGCACTTGCTTTGCCAAGTGACATGAAACTCAACTCTGTACCCCTGTCCCCCGGAGTTGTCTTGTTAAAGCGTATTTGGGCTGTGGGAGCTGACGTGCAGCAGTCAGCCGAGGCACTGGGATGATCAAATGCACATGAAAATATTGAGGATTTTTCCTGCTTACGGGGACTTTTAAACACAGCCCCATCATTTGCTCTGCATGCTTAATCCTATTTAAATAGCAACGTCAGACATGCCCAGTCATCAGCTAGCAGGTGTCCCGACAGATTTTCAGCTTGAAGTTTTCCTGCATCTTGGTGCAAAGATTTTTCCTGAGTATTGACTTTTAGTTTTCAAGGTTACTGATGATGTGCTCAGACACGAGCTGTTCAGACTACCTCAGGAAAAGAGGCTCATTAAGGAGACAAATGTATTTATCAGGCAAAACATCTAGCTGACTATCTCCTTCCAGTTTTACCTGTAAGACAGGGTTGAATGAATTCACATTTTCCTGTAATTACATATGTGAACACCTGTGAGTCCTTATCTTTCAGTTTCCCAAAGAAATAGGTCTAATTTATGATGTTTACATGGTAGTGCATGTGTGTCGGCACCAAACAGGCTTCGATCTTAACATTCATCTCCCAGAAGAGGGGGAGGGGGGGGAAATCTGATTTAATAACCATAGGAAACCTACAGAATCAATTGCAAGCAATTGTCTGACAGTACCTAATGCCGCACCTCTGGCTACGGGTGAGCCAATTACTGGAAGTACGGACGAGGATGGACCTCGGGCAGCTCTGCTCCCTCCTTTTGCTGCTGGTAGAACTCAGGGCTGCAGAAAAAAGGGAGGGCAAAACCAGATTTCTAGATCAGACAAAATGACCCACGCTGGCTAGTTTGGCTGCGACAGTGCTGGGTTTTTTACATGATGTCACAACTTCTTTCAGGACACCTGTTTCATGATTTAATCATTCAGGTCATTTGGACTTCTGTGGTTGAACTAAAAATAGGTGCTGAGCTAGAGCCATTAGTCTAGCTCTGTATTTCCCAGGGAGCAACCGTCCAGCAGTGCTGTGAAAAATGACTTTTTTGTTTCTTTGGCTTTTTGTAAAGAACAACTGAGCCAGTGCAAAAAACCAAACCAAAACCAACCAAACAAAAAAACCAGAAAAACTCCTTTGTTTTGTGTACACAGAATTTAAAGATATTCAAAGCAGTAAGAAACTGGGAGGGAGGCAAAGTCGCTAAATCAAGGATGTTTCCATGGTGCTGATAACTGGAAAGCTGGCTCTGGCAGTGTTTAAAATGCTTGTTAATCCTTTCTCTGAATATTTCACTACTGTAAAAAGAAAGAAAAATTATTGGAAATTTTTTTGTTAGATTAGGCCCGGAGGAACCTTTGGATGTATTGACTGCTGTGTGCTACTTAGTCAAATGTGTTTTTTGCCTAGCTTTCAAACATTTTGGAGGTCATGTTTGGTTTTTGAGTAGCTGTGTTTATTCGCGTTGTTCGCCACAATGGTCACATCCGTCTCTGGCTGCCTGAACTGTTTTTCATTCAAGATGCGAGATCTTCTCCGAGGTGACTTGACTACTGTCTGATCAGCCAGCTGAAATTATTATAGTCAAAGATAATTAAAATAACCAACAGCAAACAGTGACTGGCAAATAGCGATTATCGAACCCCTATCTGTGCAGGTACATCTGTGTTTGCGTGCGGGTACAGAGATTTGTCTGAACAGCCGTGGCCGAGGAGCTGTGCAAACAGGCTGTGTGCAGGAGCGCTTGGAGCTCGGAAGCAAGAGGAGGGTGACAACTGCCGAGCGGGGCACTGCGAGTCGGAGTCTGGCAAACGTTGCTCTCGGGACAGCTCTGGGCGGCACTCTGCTTCGTATCGCTCGATGCGCGGTCATCTCACTTCAGAAATCCGTTGGAGGCTTGCCAGCTCAAACAAGAATGCAAAAGGTTTTCATAACAACGTTTAGTCAATATCAGTCTGCATCTTGCAGGATTGCATTTGTCGGCTGTTTCAATTAGATCCCTTAGATGTCTATGTTAATAAATGTTTAGTTGGGCAAAATTAAATTCATATGGGAGAATGTATTCAGTGCTACCATTTAGATATAACACCACTGCTACATTTTCGCATGAATATATACATTGATGTGATGCATGGATTCAACATGAATAACAATTTCTCTAACCCCAAATGCATTTTTGATAGTCTGAAGGAAATGAAAATGCTGCATTTGGCTTCAGTTCCCTTTACCTTCTTTCCATAACTTACCTTGCCCGATCATATTATTCAGTTGTTTCAGGTACCTAACGGCAAAAACGAAGGTGGGAAATTTCCAAGAAAGAAAATGTGACAGGGTTAAGGTGCTCAGGCAGGCAAAGAAGTGCCTGGTGCTAGGGAAATTATCTGCATCGCAGCAACTCGCAAGAAACGCAGGGCCATGAGTACCCCATTGGTAACAGCAGGCCCTGGGGAGGAAAGGGAAGGAGAAAGGCTTCAGCTAGAAACAGCTGGATTACAGCTGGCCCTGGCTTTCGCTCTGACTTCTGTCCGGAGCTAATCTACCTCTTTTAAAGTTGTTTTTTTAAATATCGTTTGATGCCTGGTCAATTAAAAGATCCCAGATGACTATGACTCGGATCTCCAGCTCAAAACAAAATCACTTGTTAGAGGTCGAAAGGTGTAAGTTTCTGACAGAGAGAACCCCTGGAGTCCGGGGAGGCCGCTTTGCCGCTCGCTCACTGCTTTTGCATAACCCATGGGGCTGAAACCAAGCTGTGCAGGCGAGCTCTCCCCTGCAGGAATGCCAGTATCGGACACAGCCAGCCTGACTGGAGAAGGGTGAACGAATGATAGAGCAACTAAGTTGTAAACCAGGACTAAAGTTCGTTATCGAGCGCGCGTAATGCCTGCTCCCTGCCCGACACCAGCATGTTGTGCAGGCTTGCCTCGGCTTGTAAACTGCAGAACTTCTTAAATGTGTAGTAAATAATGGAAGTTAATTTAAACAAATAATCCGCTGCTTGTGTAACAGCTTTGGTGTTGTATACATATGAATATGCTCCTTCAAAACTGAGCTCTCTTTATGCTTTGGAGGGTGAGAGCCTCACAGCTAATCAGAACGCTATTTCTGTTTATAAGTTCCCACAAATGAATCTCAACCAGTTGTTAAAATTGAAATTTTTAGGTGCCAGTTAAGACAGGTCAGATGGGAAATGAAAAAAATTTGGATCATTGACTAAAAAGAAGAAATATAATCTATATGCGTACACCCGTGGCTCGATGTGTTCTCCGGGAGGTTAGCTGCTTCCAGATGGTAACTATTCACACGGCTTTCCTACCTTCAAAAGTTATTTCAATTCAAAGGAAAGAAATGCTTTTAAAATGCCATCCACTCACTGTAATTGACTGTGCCAGCAGGTTAAAATACCTCTCAAATGAATATTCCACTTCAAATTGGGATTTTTGATGACTAGAGTGACCCCGCTGTATTTGCAGCAGCTTTCTCCACAGCTTCTCTGGAAAAACAACCCACAGCCCTAGTATGGGGAGAAGCTTCCAGCGGGTGGTTATCGTGCCTTTCTTTACGTAGCGGCAGGAGCTACGGGCCCTGCGCACTAAGGCCACCCTCTGCAAGCTGCTGCACAATCCTGAGAGATGCGTAGTCCTTGCCTTCATGAGTTTTCAGTTGATGATGCCAGCAAATACTTGAGAAGAAACAGAACCAGGAAGGTGAAGTGGCCGCTCTAGGGACCTGGAGCGGGTTGTTGGCCACATGGGGGTTAGCAGGCTCTCTGGTCCCACACAGCGCCGCTTTAAAGCAATAAACGCCGGCCTGCAGCCTCCAGGCACTGCTCTTGCGAGGCGTTAAAAACAATTCTAGCAGTTTAACACCCAGTTGTGTGATAACCTCTGATATTTTGAACCACAGGATTTTATCTCGCAGAAGCACCTCTTTCAGCTCAAAGAATTATGTAGCGCTTGCCCTTAAAGTCTTGGTAATTGCTACAGGTAATATACCTTGGATAACTCAGCCCTCGCTTTGCAGTGCTCCTAAATGTTCCTCTTGGAGTAATACCGTCAAGTGAGGTCACACCACCAACGCACAGACATTTATCTAAAACAAAGTTAGCATGTCTGTATCTGATTTTGCACCTAATTTTTTGTCCTTACACTGGAAGAGAAGGACGAAGGACGTGGCAAAATTACAACCTTATTATAGCTAACAAGTGTAGGTGGCTCTTGTAGTAAAAATGTTTCACCAAAACCTGAAGGCCCCTCTGTCACATATCTAGACACACTTTTACCTCTAAATATTTGAATTATCTCACTGAAATCAGTGAAGTCATTAATTTAAACTGGAAGACACATATGAATGCCAACAAAGACAGCATCATCCCTATCGCTGGAAAGCAGAGGATGCAAATGGCTCCTTTATGTATACTTTTTTTTCCTGGGCCATCAATAACCCAGTCTCTTTTCCTGTGTATGGTTGCCACAAAAGCTTCTGCAGACAGATGTGCTGAGCTGATTTAGTACCTGACTGTGGCTTTCCTGCTTTCATGCTGGAGCTGTGAAAACCAGGAAAGGGATTTTGGCAATGGAGGTCACAGGCAGATTTGCTCTCAGTGCCGTTGTAATTTTCTTGTTCGGATAAATGTCTCTTACACTTGGGTAATTTCTTTGCATTGTGCATGTTATTCACAGTTGAGCAAAGCTGAAAATCCTAAAAGATAGTTGAACTTAGCTCTTTCTACTTGGAATCACTTAAAAAACATTCATGGGATTATTTTATTTTCTCACTTTTTACTCATTCAGTCTCAGTTGGAAAAAAGAAGGTGCATGCAACAAAAAAAGTGAAACACCCCAACGCACCCTCCAGCAAACCAAAGCAGATTTATGGGGCAATGTCCACATTTGGGCAGGTCATGAAGTAGATCGCGTCGCGCTCCCTCTTGGTGTTTCAAGGAAATATGGGGTGAGATATCCCCGAGAACAGAGCCACACCACTCGGGGACGTTACCTTTATAATTTATGATGTGGGATAGGTATAGCAGGTAGATAGTGATTTCCATGATACGGTTTCTGTTGTATGAAGTTTATTCTCTGGCAGTCACAGATTTCACACTCCCCATTCCTGGCCCTGTCCCCTGCCCTGCTTGGGACCAGCACCACAGACCAGGGGACCAGAATACGCACACCGCACTGCTCGGCATGTCCAGCCCTGGGATGCAGCCTGCTCCCATCTGCAATGCTCCCACTGCGGGCTTGGACTCCTGCGTGATGTTGGATGGCTGCGTATCGATAACCCCACAGGGGGTTGCTGTACTCCCTGCTTCGTGCTTTCCACCCGAGCTGGATGGCATAAGCTGGCAATGGCCCTATTAACCACACAGACCCGGGTCAAATGCTTTGATTTTTCTCCCTGCCGAAAGCTGCTGTTATCTGGGTCGCTGTCACCCTCTGGACTCCGGCCCAACGTGTCTGAGAAGGGTGTAAAATCTCTGATGCCTACCTGAATCCTGCGAAAGGCAGCCATAGCTGAGAACTTTTGGGTAGGCTTCCCCATCAAAGTTATCTGTGCTTTAGTTTCCCCGTGCATGCCAGAAGCAGTTAACGAGTTTAAGCTGAGCAAATATAGCCAAGGTCTCAGATATCTGAGTGGTGCTTTTAGGGAAGCTTCACCCCATGACAGTAATGTCTGTCTTTTATCAATTACTTGGAAGACATGACTGAAGTGGTAGAGAGGCAAAAAACAAAAGGCACATAATGCCCTTTTCTTCCTTACTCTTTACATTATGTACTTAAATTCACTGACAGCTGATAAAAATGTAACCTTAATTTTTTAGTCGGCTGAGCAACTGCAAACAATATGCACTTTAACACATCCAAAGGAAAGATCTTTCATTTAGTAATAAAACACCTGTTCTGGGAAGCAGTGACTTTGTGAAGCGTCTGAGCACGGGGAGGGGAATACGTAGCGAAGGGTGAGGACGGGGCAGTACATCGGTGTCTAGTCGTGGTGCCCAGACCTCGTGCTGGCTTTTTAACATGCTACAGCGAATGGGAGGGTGTTGAAAGGAGAGCCATGAAACTGATGCAAGCCTTGGAAAAGAGGTACTGTAATCGTATCTAGCATGTAAAAAATTTTATTGTTGTAAACCAGAAATGAAACCAAAAGCCAATACCCTGGCCCCTCCCTGGCAGTGTTCAAGGCCAGGTTGGATGGGGCTTTGAGCAACCCAGTGTGGTGGAAGGGGTCTCTGTCCCTGGCAGGGGGGTGGAATGGGACGGTCTAGAAGGTCCCTTCTAACCCAAACCATTCTATGATAAGGTGCTATCCTATGATTCTCTCTTGAGGGGGTGTAGTCTGTAACCTGCAACCAAGGAAAGAGGAGTTTTGAGGAGGAATTGTGTTTCTCAGGTGACTACAGAAAGACCAGATGTCCCAAAGTTGAGGCTAAACAAATGCACAACATAGCGTACAACATAGGTAGATACAGTTTGAGTGGTTTTTTTTGTTTTTTTTTTGGGGGGGG
>Ga0065711_1004067_pt1 | contig 25142 bp, 11 predicted proteins | sample Hoacrofraction12_FD_59098 | JGI IMG/M metagenome (GOLD analysis project Ga0065711, IMG submission 59098) | Hoatzin crop microbial communities from Cojedes, Venezuela - Epithelial fraction 12 v2 (version 2) | ecosystem: Host-associated > Birds > Digestive system > Esophagus > Crop | place...
TGGGGCCTCCACTACCTCTCTGGGCAACCCGTTCCAGTGTTTCACAACCCTCATTGTAAAGAATTTCTTCCTTATATCTAGCCTAAACCTACCCTGTTTTAGTTTAAAACCATTACCCCATTACGTCCTGTCACTGCTGTCTCTACTAAAAAGATTGTCCCCATCTTTCCTATAGGCTCCCTTTAAGTACTGAAATGCTGCAATCAGGTCTCCCCGCAGCCTTCTCTTCTCCAGGTTGATACGATCGATTGATTTCAGCGTGAGTACTGTAAAGCAAAATGTATTAAATGTATCTGATTTTCTGAAAGTGTCAGAGGGTAGGAGCACAAATTAAAATCAGTGGTCTTATCTTCCTGGTTAGCATCCTCTTTCTTAGGGTTTGATTAAGAGAGAAAATCTGTGGGAAACTGGACATGGCTGTCCTCATAAATAAACAACTACCAATAGTTTCCTATCAGTGTTGTTTACAACGCATCATGCTTATTTGTGTAGGAGCTTCCTTCCGTTTTCCTTCACTCCTTTTCCCGACTGCCTGGGCTGCCGTGTCCCTTGCTGCCCTTGTCCCTGCCACCCCCACCACTGACTTTTCGGACTCCCTAGTTACGTTCAGTGCTCCTTGCGCTTACCAGTAAAACTGCAAGATACTCGGTGCTGGATTTCCAGTGCTGGAAAGGGGGTAGGCTCCCTCTTCTGCCCTCCTCCTCTTCGGAGGACCTGCTCTTTCCCGCCTCGTGAGTGAGAGAAGGGCCCTGAGCTGGATGCTGGGGCGATGAATGCCCAGCAAAGGTGAGGGTCCCTGCCAGCGGCCCCACCTCAAGGACTGCCGGGGAGCCGGAGGGGGCACATGCAGTGGCTCTGGGGCTCGGCGGGAGGGCTCGGAGGGAGACTGAGCCAGATCAGAAGACCTGGCGAGAGTCCTGAGAGCGCTGCGTGCGTCTGTCTCCTTCCTTACTTGGATGCCGAACGCATCAGAAAATCAGCTTGTAGAGCAGTGTTGATTCAGGTAACCGAGAGGATTCTTATTTTGAGAGATGCCTACCTTCTGCCGACCATCTCGAGCTCTTCTGCTCAGAGATACCTAGCAGCTATGAGTTTCACATATCATTTACTCATTTAATACCATAAAACGTAATTCCAGCCACAGCGTCCCACTTTCCCATTTGTACGCCTTGCTTTCGTTTTGCTCGAGTGCTGTCTTATCTAACGAGAAGAGAGACACAGACGTTGCGGGTGCACCCTCCCAACACCTCTCCCTGTGCGCTCCTTGAATCCGGGCTGCTGGATCTTGTTTGTCCAGTCTCCTACATAAACAAGGGTAATCTTTCCTCACAGGGGAGTGTGCCCGTGACTCCTCCACAGAACACAAAGAAGTCACAGTGAAGCACTTCTTTATCCGCAAAAGCTTCAAGCTCAGGCAGTATCAAATGGTGCGAAGGAGCGAGAAGCCAAGGTGGTTAGCTTGAACAAGCCCCTGTGTAAATAACTCTGGCAGAGGGCCCAAAGGAAGGGGAGTACTGTTTGCCTGGTAATGAACAAATGGCTCTATTTCCTGAAGGAGAAATATTTTTCTGCTATATTAAGCTTTCCTTCAAAAAAAACTAAAAAGAAAGTGATTTTCTCCACGTAAAGTGTTTCCAGATGCAGAACTAACATGCTGTGTGTATAACAGCTCGATAACATGTCATCACTTGACCTTGGAAGGGGGGAAAAAAATGAAAAAGGCAGAATTTTCTGAAATTATGCCCTTCCATGGGAACATTTTTTAAAGCCCATGAATTCTGGGAAAAGATTTTTAAATAAAATTTGATTATTTTTACTCATTTCCATTTTTTCACAGGTAATTAGCAAGCTGAATAGGAAAATCTACAATGCTGACCAGAAACTCTGCCAAGTGATTACATGCACTTCTCGTGTGAGATAAATGAACCCTGTAAGTGCTATAGCCAGATTCTCTTTGATCATCCTTTTTAATATCACAACCCAATTTAGGTTTTGAGAGACCATTACTTTTAGGTAGTTTGAGAAAACATTTTGCCTTGCTAACAAGTGGGCTGTGTCACCAGGCACTGGTTGTTTCTCTTTAAATAAAAAGTAATAGCTCCTACGTATTTTGTATACTGTACTCAGTTCTCTCCCCTACCTTGCCCCACTTTTTCTAGGAAGAGCTAAAGTAAGAGCCTGCCAAAGACAGGTCATGATTTAGCAACTTCTGAGTTTTGTATAACCTGAACAGTTAAGAAACTTAATTTTCTAAAAGCTTACCTATCTATATTCCCACTAAACCGGATAGCCTTTCATTTAGCATTCTTCTCAAACAGGCAATTTTCAATTTTGCACCCTCTTCCAGTTCAAAGAAACCTCGCATGCTTCATGCACGTGCGTTCACAGGCTGGAGAGAGGCAGAGGGGCTGACAACGTAGTGAGTCATGACAACTTGGAAACAGAGTAAAGGAGGACACTGTGGCATCTCCGAATGGCAGAGGGCACCTTGGATAAGAATAACGACATTAACTGAGTTGCAGCTACCTAGAATTTGGCCATATTACCCTGCCTCCTTCAGCCTTCTGGCACACGCCATGGGAGCCTTCCTAAGCACACCGGCTGCCCTCCTGGTTTTGCATCTGGGGAATCTCCCCGGAGGCCAGCGCTCCGAGCGCCCTGCCGAATGCCTTCCTTCGCGACGGATCGATCCAGAGGGAAGTGTGCCACCTACTGAAGGGCCTCGGCCACTCTCCCTAGGTCTTGGACTTCCCCAAGTTCTTTCCCATCCCCGGACTTTCCAGGCCTTCATGCTACTGATTTGAATTAGAAATTAGTCTTTGGTTTGTGAAAGAAGTTTGTAAACTCAGCAGCTGGAAGGTCACGAAGAGGGACATGAGCAAATGCAATCCAGGCTAGTTCCGTCTAATTCATATGTAAGCAGTGTAATCTGAGATAAAAATAAATCCTCTCTCTGAAAGCAAGTGTAAGTGTTACCCCACGTCGCCACTTCTGCCAGAAGTGGGATAAATATCAAGAACTATATAACTGTAAGAAAAGATTAGATTTGGGGGTAATCAGTATAACACACGGATGCGTTGGCAATACTGATGTACACAGTATTTGCAGTTTAGGTATTAGTTAGCTTTTTTTAACAAATGAGTGAACAACTTCCTTTACTGGCAGAGAGCAGTTACCTTTGATAGTGCACTTTCTTCAGTTCGTCGTTCGGTCGAACAAGCTCAAAGGAAACTTTATATGGTTGTTGTCACAACTTGTTCGACACACCTAGAGCGTGTCCTTTGGTTACCTGTGTCTCATTCCACTGAGTTATTCATGCATAGTAATGCATCGCTTTTGCTATCAGAAAAGTTGAAACAGATGTCGATGTTGTTTCAACAGTTGTAATAATAGTGGATCATAAATAAATATTTTAACAAGACCAGTTGCTTTTGTTAAAATCTGTGGAACTGGGTAACTGAAAAACTTTTATTTCTGAGGCTCATCAGAGCCTTTTACTTTGGAGTCAGCGATTTAAATTCTGTTCATGTACATTACAGTAGATAATCAAAACATCTAAAATTCTGATTCACTGAAATTAACAGATTATATACGTCTTTAAAGCTTACCACACTTCTGTATTGGGCTTACTTGTTCCTAAGAAATATTGTTCTCAAAAATTCTCATCAAGAATCTCATCAAAACTTCAGCTGGAAAGTAAAGATATAAAATAATATGGTTTAGAATAAACATCTTAAGGTATTTGTGGTTTGAAAATGTGTATAATAAAAGTCTGAAGTGTTTCCACCGGTTTTGTCACAGTCGTAACCAACCTGTCATACAGCACACTGAAATCTCTGTAATACCTGAAACTGTACCATTCAAGGTTTCACACATGCAGGAGACAGACAGAAGGGAAATAAAATTCATTGTCAGCAGGGACAAAACAGGGAGAGATCTAACTGTAAGCTCGCCATCACAGTCACAGGCTCTACACTAGCTATCACAGAGCAAAAAGAGGTCTGGAAGTCACTGCGGGCAGTTCTGCAAATCTATCAGCTCTGTTAGGCGGTGGCCAAGGAGACAGAGCGATTACAGGGGTTATTCAAAAACAAAAGGGATAAAAAAGCTACAGAGCTGTAGAAATCTAGGGTGGCACATACCAAATGCACTTCTAGTCATTTTCTGCCCACTGTGCTCGCAGCGGGACCGCTGTGCTGGCTAAGTCCTTGGGCAGGCAGGGCGGGAGCCAGCGGTGGCTGCTGCGGTGGCATCCCCTGGGGAGCCCGTCGTTCCTCCCCGCTGCCAGCCGCTCCTCGAGCTGCCTGCCCTGCCACTCCCGAGGCACGTGTGCCAGCCACCCGCACTCGCAGGCACGGGAAGGGTTTTGTGGAGCACGACGGGTGGCCATCCCTTTGGTAGTATCTATTAAATTATTAATCATCAGGAGAGGGTGAGCCAGAAGTGAACACTCACTGATACTCTCAAAACACACAAGGTGCCCTCCCTCCCTTCCTTCCTCCCTCCTTCTGTCTAAGTACCAGATAGCAGATTTAAAAAAAGCAAAAAGAACCTTTTTGACACAGCACAGTTAAAACGCGGACCTTGGGCAGAAGAAGTTAATGGGGTACCATAGTATGAATGTCTTCAAAACAAGATTTGCATCATTAGCTGTGAGATAGTCCGTTATCGGCTATTAAACCAACGGCCCATATGCACGTAGATGCTCAGGGGGTCAGTCCCTAAAACCACTTGCTGACTGGCAGAAGAGGATGTATCACAGAAGAGACACAGGACACAAAAAGAGGAAATTCTTTCCCTAAGCGATGTAACTGGCCATACCTTGAGGACACTAAATTACATGGAGCTTTCATCTGGCTGTAGTAGTGGCAGCTCTTACCTTCCTACCAATGTTTGGGTTGTTTGGTTTTTTTCAGTCACAATTAGCCTCTCTTTCTGTAAAGGTGTGACTACTTTTGGGCTTTTTCATGATTTTCAGTTTCAAAGATTATACAGAGAAGTATTCAATGAAAATTTCAGTTCATCCTTGCACTGTTTCTCTTCTTCATAATAAAAGAGATATTGCAAAGCATATTATATTTTCTGCTTTAAAAACAGAAATGCATTAAAAGATCTCCAGCAGGATACTGATTTGTCATGATGTAACCAATTCTAATATTTAAAAGATCAATATAAACTCTATTTTCTGAATACCACAAGTTTATAAATGTGAAATACCCAGGAAGCAAACTTTGTATTAACTGATTTTTTGAACTTCTAATATTTTTGAGCCATTGTCAGCCCAATTAGGTGTTGAGCATATGTTTTGCATTTCAGAATCCATATACCATTCATCTGTAATAAAGAGATATGAAAGGGATGTGAGTCATTAGTCATATTCAGGAAACATGTTTCTGAAAAATTAATACATGACCAGTTGCCAGTAAGTAGCAATCTGCTACATATACGAACAAAGTATGCTATAAAGCTATGTATATTAATGATAGTCTTTAAATGTTAAAATTGTAAACTGTAATGGAAACAACATTTGTCTAATGGAATATTTAATATCACTTAAGACCCACTAAGGACTGCACAATAATTCCTACATCAATGGGAGCTGGGTAAAATTGCATAGAGTCGGTACAGTACAGTAAAGTCTGAAGTCAAGCTGGTATGTAAAGGTATACTCACTGTTAAGTGCAGGAATAAACCTAGGGATGTCAGTGATGTTCTCTTGGTCTTAAAGTTAAACAAATGCTTAAGTGTCCTAGACTTTACAATCCTGTGCCCTCCATCCTTTCTCACAGACAGTGACCTTTCTTAAACACCTCTAGGAGAAGTACCATTTTGCCCAAATCAGTAGATTTCTTTTCCCATCTCCAGTGACTATTAGGATGTATGTACAAGGTTTTCTTACTTTTTGAGAATTATTGGATTTTTCACATAGGTGAACACTACTGAATTCAAACAGGTTGCATTCACTGGGTGTTGTTCGTTAACAGTTTTATTTGTGGTCTCAGTATAATTATGAGGAATCACTGGAGATGGGAAAATAAAAAAAAGGAGTCAGATTGTCTTTTTGGTCAATACAGGCATTGACAGACTCTTTAAAAAGCATTTTTATGCTAAAGCTAATAAATTTAATTGCCAGTGTAATAACAATATTTTGTTAAGGATCGAGCAAGAAGCCTGTTCAGCTGGGGAAAGTCAGTTGGTGGATACCAACACGTGTAAGTAGAGATTAATTCCTGGGCTTACAGCATGGCCATCCATGTTCCTGGGTCAAGGTTCCTGGACTGTAGAAATGACTAAAAGAGCAAATTAAAGTCTGTGACATCTTCATGTAAACTGTAATTATATTTCAACAATCCAGAAATGTCTGAAACTACAGAAAAGATGGCAGCAGCTGACCCTGTGTGCTGTAAGCAATGGGCACGGAAGCCTCACTCACAGCCCCATAATAAATTAAAGGCCATTGTTTTGTCTCATTTTCTCTGCCCTAGGTACGTGTAAAGATCTGTTAAATAGTTTACGTGAAATGTTTTTCTTTCAAAACATTAAAATGGCATCTTTGGTTTCAGAGCAAGAAAGCTGGCTAAAGACTGTTAATGACTGCATGCAACAGATGTTCCTGAAGTGTAAACTAACATGGATTTTGGTTGAAGGAATAAAATGTAAAAAAATATTCTAGCAGCCAGATATACCAAGAAAGTGGGAGACATTGGGGTGAGGGAAATCACTGAATCCGTGAGGACAGACGTAGCTGCAGACAAAGTAAAGGAAATAAGAGTAGAATATTCTATTAGGGGAGTTAATACACTGTTCAAAATAGGTGGCTGTGTTGACAGTAAACCAGCCTGACAGATTGGCTAGTCCTTGTCAGTGCTAGACCTCCAGTATCATCCCAACAGGACTTCAGAGACCGCATTGGCATTACCCATCTAGTTGAATGTAGCAAGTTATTGCCTGCATACTCTGTGCCATTCAAGCTACTGCAACTGAAGAAGAACATTTGTGGAAAGTCTAACAAACATCTAAATCCTGATAAAACAGAAAGTTTCAAGCTTGGCTTCAGTGAAGTGCTGTTAGTGCAATCAAGAAGAAAACCTTTTTTTGGTTAAAGAAATAGTTGGGCCAGCAAGTCAGGTAGCTGGTGACCTAAACTTGTCTACAGTTTGGAATCTCTAATTACGCTGTCTTGGACAGATTAGTTGACTTACAGTGTAGTACTTACAAGATTTTTATGTCCTTTATCTGCATCTCCAAGGCCACAGGACACAGTGCAGCAATTGGAAGAAGTGCAGAAGTAGATTTGCCCTCTATACCATAAGTTCTGATGCCAGAACAGGCTGGTATGAAAATCTGAATCCCAATTCATTTAAAGACATCTGAACTTTTTGATATAGTTTTTATAACTTTTCAAGCAGACTCATCCAACAAGGAAGAGAACAAAGCTATAGCTCTGCTAGTCACTGAACCAGTCTAGGGCCCATTCTCTGTCCCCGAGGACTCGCATCTTTAACGCCTTCCCAAAGCAGAGCGGCATCACGCACCCACACGCTGAGTACCTGTCAGGAACAGCCCTGAGCCCATGCTATTCCCCAGGCTGTGCTCACGTGTGTCTGGCAGACTGCTATCTGGCACAAGCCAAAACCCTGCCAGGAAACATATTCACTGCATGCAGAGGGCTAAAACCACGCCCTGGCCCTGTGCTACACATTCGAGCAAAGGTGGTCCAAGAGAATGAAAAGATGCGCAATCGGAAAGTTGAGGGATCGCTGGCAATATGCAAAGAAGGAAATGAAGTGCATATTGGCAGGGAGTGAAAAAAAAAATTATGCTGGATGGGAAGAGAAGAAATACCAAGAAGGAAATCATCTCAATTCAGGAAGCACTTAATAATATGTTTTAAGTTAAAGCATGGGCTTCGACATTTTCTTACCGATAGCCTGTGTGCCTCAAGTTAGGCATATATTTGAGCAGCTTGCTGAGCTGTGGCTCTGCAGTGAAGTTTCACAAGCTGCTTAAAGTGATGTAAGTCCATGGTGTCACTGAGAGAGATGAGCTTGCCCTTCCCGATGTCCCTAGCCCTGTTGTCCCACCATCTCTCCTCTGCTGACATGAGTACTTGTGCAAGCTGCCCTGTCAGCAGCACCAGCAACGCACTTGCAATGGGGGCTGGAGGATGTGAGCAGGAGAGGTGAGGGCAAACCTGGCTTTTTCAGTGTCTGCAGCTGAGCTGGACACAAGCTGAAGACACTTGTCAAACCGCGCTCTGCGTGTCCTCATCTACCCCACTCATTCTCCTTCAGCAAAGTTAACAGAGATTTAAAACCTGTCTTGGATGGGCCGCTGAGCATTCACAACCTTTTCCTGAAGTAGTCAAACGAGCACCATATCTCCATGCAGACGCGGTGTAAGAAACAGATCCATTTACATGACTGGAAATAAATATAAAAATATTAATTTGCATTTTCAGAACAAACATTTCTAAAAATTGTGGATATTTTTCTCCCTGAAGAAGTGCCTGACAGATGGTTTGAGTGAGGAGTGGTGAGGCACTCAAAAATTACCAATTTCCTAGTGTTCTGTCAGCTATTTACAGATTCTGTTGCACACATTAAACTTTGAGAGCACTTTTCCGTCATAAACTTCAACTTTACTTTTTAGTGTATAAGGAAAAATACCTTTCTGATGTCCCATATTGATACCACTGCAATGATATTGCTTAGATTATTGGTTTCCATCATTCAACGTACAGTGCATAGATAGACTAGTTCATTAGTCAGGAAGAGACAATAAAATAGCACTAACCATTTAAAACCTACTAATCTGGATAGCATCATTAGCATAAGCAATATCTTATTATTACCAAATTAAATCCATTATAAGTATCCTGAACATCCAGTCAGGTTAGTAATAAACAGACTGAAGCTATCTACACGAATGACTGTACTGCTTGATGGAATACATTTTGTATTGGTATACGTTAATCTGACTTCTAGTGTGCTGCACTGTTATTTATAACTCTGATAAACTGACTTTTATAACACATAAAACAGCTAAAGATCTTACAAAAGAAGAGTTAGAATGTTTTCATAGGTTCTGTGATCAATTTTTTCTTCCTCTTTAGAGGCTACAAGATATTTGCTAATGTATCATAGTTCCATCAGTCAAATAATCCTTGATCACTGTGAAACTTAACTACATATTTTTGCCTTCAGATTTTGCAGGACTTAGGTTAAAGAAAACAGTAACGAAGACCAAACATAAAATATTTGAAAAAACAGGGTGTTAAAAGGATGCTAAATGGGTGTTCCAGATGACAAAACTATCGTGTTGTCATTGTTCCCACAGAGTCCGAGCCATGCTAGTGCTGACTGAACACGGGTGTGCTAGTCTGGAGGGACAGACTGGGATTCAGACTGCTCCTCAAAAGAGACTTCAGACATTTAGAAGGGACAGAATAAAACCAGAGATTTACTAAGCAGGATTTCAAGAAGAAAGGTAGTTTTTTTAGCTATTTAACAGAAATGTGTTTTTATCTATGGACACAGATATGTTTTTTATCCGTTAATTGACTATTTTAAAAGCCTGCGGTTTCTTGTAAGCGCTACATATGCCAAGTATTGTATGTATGTATATGTAATGCATGGTAAAATGTAGGATTCAGTTAAAAGTCAGCTCTAGGTCCCCCCAAAGATTTTGCCAGCGGAGGCTGTCTACTGTGGCTACTCTTGCTGTAGTGTGTGGCTGCCTCTAGAAAGGTTATTCTCCCAAGGCTTCTGCATAAGCAAGAAAATAGGCCTTTTCCACAGATGGGAAGCTGAAGCTAAAAGATTATGGCTTCACTTTGTGCTGGCAGGCAAGAAAATCAGGAGGAGCAGGCCTCTCTGGTGCTTTCTGTGACCTTTCTTCTAGAGTGGCTGCAATTTCTTCCTTTTCAGTGCATTTCCACCACACATGTTTTGATGGTGTTTGTATGTAGGGTGGCAAGTGGAATCAAGAACTTGATTCTATTTATCAGAAGTCAGATATCAAAAAACTGTTGTCATTGTCACCAATTGCCTCCCATATATATGTATACTTTATATATATATACATACATATATATATATATATATAATTATTTCCTAGTGCTGTTCCTAGGGCAGTAGAGCTAGCTTTCACCAGGACAAAGATGGGATACGCTGCTTAAATCCCAAAGAGGGGAGATTTCTATCACTGCCCTGGACTTTCCTCATGCAGTTGGGGAAGAATGTGGCAGGATCAGCATCAAGTTTAACTGGCCTGCAGTCTCAGTCCGGTATCTTACCCCATAGGTGGGATTACAGGCAAGGAGCCAGAACAAATACCCAAGGCGCCAGGACATCAGGAGTCCACCAGAACAAACTAAGTGGCAGCACCGATGGGCTGGCACGGGAAGGAAGAGACTGTGCCGCTTTCATTTGCCAGCTGCTCCCATTTTTCTGGTATCAGCCACATCTCAGTACTCAGTGCAAGTTTTTTCTTATGGCTGTTGTAATTTTCCCCTGAAGTAAGAGGATATATGACTGGGTCCTTTCCGATAAACTGACAGGGTAATAACTTACATATACGAATCAGATTAGTTGACAGCAAAGATGCATGGGATGTGTTGTTTGAAGGACATGAATAGTTGTTGCTGTTGTTCAGCCTGAAATAACTTTTCTTTCCTGAATGCAATATGAAAATCTGCCAGGAAAAGCAGACTATCACAGCTGAACATAGCTCGGTGTTATCAGACTAACAATCAGATACACCTAGTACTTTAAGATGGCCTCTTACCACTTTTTCCAAGGCTCAGCCGTAACAATAATTCTTCTGAAAGTCAGATTGTTTTGTGTAATTTTCCTACGTAGCATGACTCAGCTGCTTAATAGTCTTTGAAATTCAAGAATGAAAGAATCTAACGGAACCAGAAGAAAAATCTACTGAATTTTAAATCTCAGGGCATCTCTCAGGCTCTCTTTTTTTCCCTTGTGCATGGCTAAATAAATATAATTTGAGGATAAGAGATGTAGCTTTCTCCCACATAATGAACAGATTAAATAAAAGCAAATCCTTTTCTGACAGCACTTGAGGAAATTGTCGTTGTTGGTTAAATGGAACAGATTTATGTTCTGATCCTGTGTGCTACGTTTTCACTACAGTCAAATCACTTTGTGCATATATAGAGACAGAGACATGCCAACTTCACTTAGCCTTTCACGTTTTAGTCCTCTTTTTAAGCAAAAGCGCATTCAGTGATCAACTGAATTCTATTATTTAAATATACTTTATGACACACGTAGCAAAGGTGAATACATTCCGTGGTTTCTCTCAGTGAGGTTGCCCTGGTGTTGAGGAGGAGCCCTGTCAGCTGGGGCTCGCAGTGTGGTCCTGCACCTCCTTCCACCCTGAACAGGAGGGGGGAAGTTGAAGGGGTGGTGGGAGCACTGGTCTTTCTCCAGGTGTACTTCAACCAGGACCTCAACTCCCGTGACTCACTCCCAGACGTACCTCCAGGCCCAGACTCCCAGGGAAGAGGTGCTGCTCCGGGGGCAGTCGGTGCCCATGCGCAGAGACGGAGCCACCCCAGGAGCAGCCATGGCCAGGGCGTGCTCCCGGCCCCGGCTGCTTTCTCCCTGCATGGCGGCTCCGCGGGCAGCCTGCAGCCGGCTGGCTGATGGCCCGCACAAGCCTCTGCCATCCCCGTCAGGCAGAGCACCGGGCCGGCGCCAGCCACGCTTGCAGCCAGGAGATCAGGGCACGGCTGTGGAAGCGGGGTCTGGGCTGGGGCAGAGCCAGGCTGCTGGCCGCGGGCCCGACCTGACGGTGAGGAAACATCTCTTGTGGGAGAACATTGCTACGACCAGAGCAGGAACCTTCTAGCTCATCTGAACAGGCAGAGGTTTTGCTCTCAGTGCTGTCAATAGCCCCGACGGCGCACATTTTCCAGTTAGTCCAGTCTATATTTCCATGAGAAGGGAAACGTTCTCTGGACAAGGAGGTTTTTGTTACCAAGGGAGGAGATAGTGCCAACTATCAGTTCCACCGGCCACGTCTGGGGACTCCTCTTCACCAAGGAAGAACATTATTATTAATGGTCTTTGCTTACCTGGTTTAATGCAAGTGACCAATGTGACTAACATGACCAGTATCTTCAACCAAGGAAGCCTTGCTTTTGCATAAAAAAGTAGTGTGAAATGTGGGAAGAAAAAGGTAGCTTCCTTGTATCTCTGCAGCACTAGCAAGGTTTTTTACTTCTTACTGAACTTTTGTTTAAGCCCTCTGAGTCAAGCTTTAGCCATACACACTGGGAATTTTCTGGTACTGCTGGTGAATTACGTTCTTCTGGCAAGCAATAATTGTCTAATTTTCAACAACAATATTCATCCCAATGTTTGGTTTAGTTCCAGTGGTAACACTTTGAAATCTTCCTCATGAACTTCAGTTTTAAAATCTAATATTCTTATGTTAATTTTTCTGCAAGATGCAAATGCTGGCATAAAAGAAGAAAGTGACAGTTTTCTGACTAAAAGCCTGTCAAAAAATGTAATTTTTGATTGTGTCCGTAGAAAAGACAAATGGACTTGGGAAGAAGATGCCATAATTCTTTCTGAATAAATACCTTCTGGCAGCAATTTTCCCTGGGGGAATTGAATCTGGAAGAACTGTCTCAGAGCATGTGGACCTCCAGAGATGTATCAGCTTGGACCCATGTATGTCTCTTACATATTTACACTAACCTGACTGGTTCACATGCTTAGTTCCTTTGGACTAGAGCTGTAGGTGCTGCAGACTTCCTGAGATCTCTGGCCGTACTGCATTGTTCTTGGCTCTGGCAGACTAAAGACACAAAAGAGCTTTTACTGTGTTCTCAGCAGAGCTATTTTTTAAAGACTGTTTTCTCTGCTAACAATCTTTCACGGGCTCAGGAAAGTCACATGTGTCCATCTAGGGTGAAAATGAGTTAGCTGTGCCTGTGTAGAATTAAGCAAGCAAAAAATGAATACTGAATTCAGGAAAATGAATTTGTAATAGTCTTGAAATTATTGGCAAATATTTGTTCAGATGCTTGAATACTTTTGACTGCAAGGTGCTGTTGGGAAGTGGGGAGGATTGTATTCACAGAACTGCAACGGGAAAAATCGAGGTTTTCCCTGCATCCTTCTTTCCCCATTTTTTAGTTAATAACTTAAGGGTTAAAATGCTTACCCAAGATATGAGCTGAACACAAGTTCAGTTCTTTGCCCTGAGAGAGAGTAACCCAACTACAAGGCTAAAAGTCATGGGCATACATGAATGAGGCAGAGAGCAGATTCAGATTAGCTCTCCCACTACCTTTACGGGTGCACCTTAATGGCTAAGCTATAGGGCAGTTGAATTTTCTACTGCTGACACTTTTTCCTTCGCATAAAACAAGCTGTCAGCAGCCCAGGTCACAATAAGCCCTCAGTCCTGCTTCAGAGATGAAACCTGAATACTAATCTCCAAAATAAAAAGTATTTCATTTTTCATACAAAATATACAGTCAGCAAAGATAATTAAGAGAACCCTTCCCCACCCAAACATATCCTCTAGCATGTTGGAGAGAATAAGAAGTGGGGGTTGCAAATTCTAGTCTGTTCTGCTACGGGGAAGAACTGAACCAAACTTTCTCATATACTTGATGATTGTTTTAACTCCTGGATTATTTGGGGAAAAGAGTTCATCTTCCAGTTTTTTGTGTCCATCCTTTCCTCTGCTCTCCCTCACCCATCTTTCCTACAATATAATGTTTCATATCAAACAAAAAGCATATTTAAGTTATGTGCATATCCCCTTACAGACCAACAGTTAGATGGTAACTCACTACCCAGTTGCAGCCGTAGACCTCTCACATTGAACACCAGGAACTGGGGGAACCATGCAAAACAGGACAGCAGGACTTGGATGTTGTAATACCCATAAAAAGATGAAATGCAATGGGCTATCAAAAGTAAGAAGTATCTTAGGAACATCATCCACTAAACACAAAGGCACTATGTAAGGAACAAATAAATCATTATTTAGATGGCTAGAATCTACAATGGAAGAATTTTATTTCACTAAACCACATACATGTATTTGTAACAAATATATATGTAAATACTGTTGATCAGTACATAATGAACTGCATCACAATCACAAATTTCTACCTACCTACGCGTAATCATGCGCCTGCCAGAGACATTCTTGCCCTATCTATCACTGTGCCATATTGAACACACTGTCATGGGTCAAAAACATCCAAAGCACACAGAGTAACAACATGCACACCAGTCAGCTACCGTGCTGCATCAACAATACTGGGGCACACCGCTGTGTCGGGCAGAAAATGTGTTCATAGTTGTAACAGCCATAGAGCTTAGCGAGGCTAAAACCTGTGTTCCTCGTCTCCTGTTACTTCATCTCCTGCCCTGGGCCTCTGGGTTTTTCATTTGTGGGACAGACATTTGACTTCTGCAGCATCTCTTCTTTGCTGATCTATCTTTGCATTGTGTGTGTGAAGAAGCACACTTTTTTCCGTATTTTCCTGGTTTTGACTGAAAACTGTGACAAAGGTGTGCAAGTGATGTGCCTCCTTTCCTAGGTTAGCCTCAAATGCTGCACAAAAATCTAAGAATAAATGTGGCCACTTGTTTCAGAGCAGTGGTCCACATAGCCCAGCATTCTCCAACTATGTAAGAAGGAGATACAATTTTGGGAGATGCAGAAGAGTGGGAATTTTCAGTGGGGAAAGAAAAGAGATAGAGAAAGCAGGTGAAATGATTAAGGAGACAGGGCAGCTGACTCATATGGGGAATTTCACCTGCTTTCTCTATCTCTTTTCTGATTCCACCATGTCTTTTTGAGCTGTGGTGGCTGGAGCAACATATAGTACCTACAGTGTGGTTGCACTGACATCTTATAAAACGGCAATGAGTTTCCTGTCTTGTTCTCAATACCCTTCCTGATGACATACAACATTATATTGGCTTTTTTGGCTGCTACCCCACATTGAACTGATGACTTCAAGGAATTGTCAATGGTAATTCCAAGGTCTCTTCTCTGAGTTACAACTTTTCAGTTCACATTGTGCAGATAATGAAGTTTGGATTATTTTTCCTCCGAGTCTGTGCTGAAGCTAGTATGACACCTGCTTGCTTGCTCACCCAACTTAGCAAGTTGTTTCTGGTCTTCTTTACAGCATTGCATTTCATTGCCCAGAAAGAAGTCTTGGAGAATTCACCGCATACATCCTAGTACATGTCACTGATGAAAGTTTTGAATAAAACGATTTGAATCACTGAACCCTGGTAACTGGCCCCACCCTTAGTAGTAACGTTCAAACTCTTTAGTTTGCTCAATCCTCTCACCAGCTTTCAGTCCATAAAAGAACATCTCCTCAACCCCATGGAAAATTACTTTTTCCAATAATCACTGGTGTGGAATTGCATCAAAGATCTTTTGGAAACAAGCAATATCGAGTCCCCTGCATACCCTTTATCTGTGTGCTTATTGACTGCCCTCACAGAACTTCAACCATGCTGACTTCTTTCCAGCAGGTGATGTTTATCCATGTGAACAAGTATCTTACTCTGTAAGATATACTCTTAATATCTAACCAGGAATGGAGTATTTTATTGCTCTGCAGTTCCCTGGATCTCTTTTAGAGGCCTTTTTGTAGGTGGAAGTTTCACTGGCAGTCTGGCACAGTGGCCATTTCTACAGATTTGTGCGACAACTTGGGCAGCAGTTCGGCAATTTCACATTTGAGTTCCTTCAAAGTCTTGGTTGAATGCCAACCTGCCCTGGCAACTTATTGATATCTAATTTGTCTAGTTGGTTTAATTCAATTTGAATCCCTGTTCCTACAGCTGAAGTAAATGGGAAGAGAGGCTTGAAATAACTTGTCTTTGTCCCAGCCACTTGGCCAAAGCAGTAGTGATACGTTAAAATGGAAATCTGTGGAAAGAAAATAGGTCTACTCATTCTATCTGGTTATCCACAAGTATTGTGCTAAAAACATTGGCTAGAGTAGTGAAAGCAATCATAGAGGTAGTAGTGAGGCACCTTTTGATTTGCACATCTGTCATAGCAATGCCAACCTACTTATGAGATGATAAAAATGAGCTAAATTAAGAATGATCAGGGAATCCCATTCGCATTATTGAAGTATCATACAGTAAGTGCAACAGACAGGTGGCATAAGTGCTAAAACAAGGATGGAGAGTATTTGCTGCAGGGAATCAATTTAATGCATTAACGGCTAATGGCACACTCAGTATTTATCCATTATTTATCACATAAATGAGTATGTACTGTCTAGACTGCAGAGGTGCTTTCATAACAGAGTAACTGATTACTGAAAATTAAAAAATGAGAGCTGATCTTAATAAATGAATTGAAAATTAGCAAATGGTAACAAACTCCACGTGGTATCTCTGCTCAACCTAGTAACACTGGGGTTTGTTTTGGTTTTATGAAAATTATTTGGTCCATCACTACAATTTTAGAGTTCAAAGGATTATGCAAAACCTGGAAAAAAGGGTAGAGGACTTAGGATGCAATCACTTCCTGCCACTATCACATACGTTTATTTGCATGCACGCTTTCATTCTGAGCTGCTTTTTGGTTTGCTTTAATATTCTGCTCATTTATTTCTTTTCCTTTTAAAATCACTGGCACATTAGTGAAAGCTAAGAATACCTGCTCATGCTGAGAGAAGAATGATGTTACTCAGAATGTATTGTATGCCAGTTGTGGCATAGAAATGACACTCTATGCATTGGTTTTAATGTTTTAATGATGCCAGAACACTTGCCTTGAATAAATAAGTTACATGAGCTCAGGCTTGATTGTGCATCATTATCCGTGGAAGCTGTGTCATTAAATTCAGAAGGGTCAAATTTTCACCTGAGACTCACTGAAGGTGTTAAAACTGGACATATATTTAGATGGTTAGTTGAATCAGGAAACTGTTTATAACCTAATTCTGATAAAAGTAGCACAGGGTTATATAGGCATGCTAATTTGTTCACGAAGGATAGAACTATATCAAATAAGTGGAAAAGACGTAGTACTTAACTGTTCCCAGTATATTAAATGTCTTAAAAAGATGACTTCTACATCAAGATGATTCAGTTCATAAGGACTTAGGCAACTATTTAAAATTTATACTAACGCTGAATGTTAGTAGTTTGCATTCACCTGCATTGCACCCTATGCTCATCACAGACCAGTAATTCCCAAGAGGAGAGACATCATTATAATGCAATTAATACAGTATTAACTAGGCATGTTGGCCCTGAAAGAAAGTCGTGGATTTCTTCCACCTGAATCCATCATACTCTGTTCAGTTCTATCATAAGCAGCGAGCTGTTTTCCCAAAGTGAATCCCTTACCAGGATAATAGACACACATTTTTTCAGTCACAAGGTGAAAAATATGACATTTCCTCAGCTTCCATCATGAATGTCTGAAATTTTAAAAATCTCTCACTCCAGTCATTGCTGGAAGCATTAACGATAACATTTACTCTGATAAGAAGGACAGCTCTTGTATCAGGATGCCAACAACAACCAAACTAACAACAAAAAAAACCAAATAAAAAACCTGCTGAAACCTTGGACTGCTTAGGTTCAGAAAACACAAAGAGCAAGGACAGTTTTGTGATTAATCCAAACCAGCCAAAACTGAATGGAGTCTTCCAAGGAGTGAGATTGGGCTCTGAATCCCAGTGGGCCATCTGGGCTGCTCATAAATGATAAAGCTGCTAGGTCAGTGGCTGCATAAGCACATGCAGGGCTTGAAGATGCTTGAAAATAGGCTATATTTTTTGCAAAACCTTCACAAACAGGATTTCTTCCGCCCCCACTCACATGAATATTTTGGCAAAAAATTGAAGTCTTGTGCATTTTCAATTATCCCTAGCAATTGCCAATTACTAGATTAACTAGTCAGATTTACCAGCTAATATAATCCAGAAAGGCACCTAACAGCTTTCAAAGGTATCCTAATTACCATATTTACAGTCGCCAAGATTATTCCCAGCAAAGACATCTTAATGCAGTCTCTTCTTCTGGTTTATTCGATTGTACTTTATTAGCCAGTAATCATACTGCTAAGCCTTGCAATAATGCCGCTTCACATCTGCTTAAACTGCTGTCTCTTCATGGTGCATCTGTGAAGTGTATACAATTGTGTTCATGCTATAAACAGAAGACAATGGCAAAGTGACTTGTGGTTAGTACATTCAGTTAATGAATCTGAGATTTGGGGGCAGGAGCTGTGGCAGCCAAACTCTTCCCAAGCATGTTAAGCACTGGTTTTTCTTTGCAAACGATCATCATTCCAGTGTGTCCTCTGCAGTGGTTATGTATATTTTGCAACAGTGCTATCATTCTGGAAAGCAAGGATTATAGTTATTTCATTCACTTGCAAAGAAGTTCCCGTGATGTCGCTGTCTCAAAGTATTTTCTATTTTCATTTTTGTTCCAGCAAGTGGGTAGCGAGAATCATAATACAGAAAAAGGTGGTTGGGAGAAAGTTCAAAGTCATTTCAATGTGTTCATTTATTCACACATGCGTCTGTGGTGATTTATCTAAGAGCTCAAATATGCAATAGCGTACAGCTGGTTTCTTTCTGGAGGTTGGTCTAGACCTCCTGCTTCTCCCCTACTTTTCTCCTTTAAAGCACATTATCATTCCATCCTCTGCAATTAATCTCAAATGATCATCAGACTATAAAAATATACAAAGCTGAACAAACAACAGAGAAAGTTATTCATGGTTATTTCCCTAAACCCAGTTTACAATTCAGTTTTTGTATCACATCAACACGTGTGTTTGTTTCCCTTTTCACTTACATTTTGAGGGTTTTATTGTGGATCTTTATTTCAAACTGATTTAAAAAGAGGCTTTTAGTTATGGAAATACAGACACATGTTGGATTAATAAGTGAGGAAGTTACGGGGGTAGTTTTCTGTCTACTATATCCACAGTGGCTTTGTGTGTCCAAGAACAAGATTTGAAAAGAGGCTGAAAATGAGTATTAAAGATTTAATCCATCAGCATAGCTATGGACTGAACTAAAAAGGGAGAAGGCAGGAAAAAAAAAATGATACTCTGGAGACATGAAGATATGTTACTTGAATATTTCTTGTTCATGTTCTACTTTTCCAGAATATGAATCAGCTTTGACCAAACATTTTGGGTTATGTGGAGGAACAAAAAAAAAAAGCATCAGGATCCAGAAAAACCATCTTACGAATCCATCTGTAGTGCAGTATCATCACAGTATGGTAGAGACCCCCTGCCTTTGTTAGCCCAGAGAAATGTGAGTCTTCAGCAGCACATTGTATCAAAGGGAAAGATACGTACTGAAAACAACACCGTTTCTACAAGTTGTGTAAAAGACATTTTGAGGATGAGCACTAGAGTAAAAAATTAGACAGAACAACAGCTTCCAGCTGGTGACGGAGAGAGCCTGGTTACTGCTGTATTGTCTGGCAGACAGTAAAAAGCCAGAAGCGTGGCGTTCTGCTGAGAGTCACTCCTACCAAGAGAGGAGGAGTTGGCGACAATGAGCATCTCCTGCAGAGGGACTAGCAGATGACGGCGGGCACCTCCAGGTTTGCTTGGCAGCCCAAATGCAGTACGAGCTTCTGCAAAGTCATCAAAGCCAAACTAGCTAAAAAAAAAAAGACTATGCCAAGTCTTTGAGATGGGCTTTTGGTTACTATTGTCCTTGCTAGCCAGTGCTGTCCCTCTGCTACTGAATGAAACGCCGTCTGTATTCTGGCTGTTGTATTAGATGCATTTTACTGCTCTCCCTTGACCAGTTAAACCTTGCTAGCTGAACCAGAAAACTATTTCACCCATTCACAATAGAAGATGCTTCATGTTTACTACTCTTATTTTCCAGTGCTGCCCATTAGAGTTAGTTGTCACAGAAAAGAATGTGTTGTTTAAGAAAATACTGTATTTTTTGATATTTCAGGTTTCCTCAGAAGTCTAAGATGTAACTGGGTGAAGAATAGTTACATATTTATAATTTTAAAATGAATGAAGAAATAGTTCTTGCTGAGATTAACTCTCAGTCAGGACACACATTGGGAAGTTTTACCAGTCCAGTGTTATGGATGAGAATTTGTGGTAGAGATAGGGTGCAGATAAATAATTCTACAACTTCTGATCAGCGATTTAGGGGTAGAAATTTGTTCCAATTCAATTTGTAAAATACACATATTAAGTCTCCAGCACAAATTAACAATTATATAACTCTTTTACGCAAGCGATGCCACCGACATGGTGTGGCACCTGCATCATTCCTATTCCTTGTTTCTCACTCCACCCCTTTTGCCAGGTGTTCAGCGGAGGTAGCACAGTGATGCACTTAGGGAATTTAAGCCACCAGAGAGTTGATTTTAACAAGATAATCTAGAAAGCTGAGGCAGACTCAGTGAGTTATGTGTTAGTCACATACGTACCTCCATTTACAGTACAGCATCACAGAATTGCTGAGGTTGGAAGGGACCTCTTGAGATCCTCTAGTTGAATCCCCCTGCTCAAGCAGGGTCAGCCACAGGAGGTTGCCCAGGACTGTGTCCAGATGGGTTTCGAGTATCTCCACAGATACAGAGTCCACAGCCTCACTGGGCAACCTGTTCCCATGTTCAACCATCCTGACAGCAAACAGCATTTTCTTACATTCAGACAGAGTTTCATGTGTTTCAAAGGTACCTGACAGCAATGGTTAAGCCAGGAGTGTCTTCTATCAGGAGTCTAAGAGAATGCAGACACTTGGTATGCAATTACAGTCAGGGTTAAACTTTCTGGCTTTATAAATGTTTGTGGAATTTCTTGCCCATATCTTGCCATGGCAAGCAGTTCTGCCTTTTTACTGTTCACTGATATTCCTCAACAATACTGCGTATCCAGCCTGCCCAAGAATGTGATGATAGGTAGCTCTTAAAACAGGACAGTGGGCAATTTATGTACACTGCATGTACCTAAACCACTTCCCAAAGGCTACATCCCTCTGTGAGACTGCATGATACAGGAGAGGAATGTTTGCTCTGGATTGCAGGGGGCCACATCATCTGCGGGCAGGTAGAACACTCCCAGTCAGTATTGCTTTTTTGCACCCCAGAGGCCTGCCACCTTCCTGCACTAAAACTGACCGATTCGATCAGCAGAAAGCATATGAAATTAAGATATAAAAATGTTACCATGAAACAGCTGTTTTGCACACAATATATCTGATCCAAATGTGAAGAAAAGTTAATCGGCTTATGCAGTCCCCGCTTCGCTCACATATTCAAAACCCCTGATTAGTACAATAAGGCTTTTTCTTTATAAAATCATCACTTTGGGAACATCTAACTTAACAGGGCAGATGAATGCGGCAAGTCTTATCTGCTCGTTTATCCTTTATAGCAAGAAAATTCATGGTCTTTCGGGATAATGCAAAGTTTAACTGGCAGAGAGGATGAACAACCAAAGTTCCAGCTGCCCCAAACTTTGTCCACTTATCCCCTGGTCATCTCTGTTCCAGCTCTATTTCCCATTGTTAAATACACATACACATATACACGTATATATATATTAGAATGCTCAGTACAAAATATACCAAATTAGTAACTTCACTGTAATTCTAAAACCTAAACTTGAAACTAAATTGGCAATAATCAGTCATCATACAAACAAGTATCTCCAGAAGTCTTATTAAACACATTGCTCTCTATACCTGCTATAATTGTGGTCTTTTAATTTCTATTATCTTTTCTTCTCCATCCTTCAATTTTTATCATTTATATTTCTTGAAAGTAAAAGAAATAAAAGCTTGCCTAAACTTTACTAGTAATATCAACAATGAGCCCAGTTACAGCAGATAACTGACGTTACCAAAAATTTTGAGTTGAATCCTCCTCTGATATGTGGGGCCATTTACTACCCAAGTGATAGTTCACCTGACTGAAGAGCTATATATTAAATATATACATATCAACAGAGAACATTTCTAAAAAGTCTTCTGTCTTAGGCACAGGCAAGCTTTTTTTTCAATAATTCCTGTTGATTTTTAACTTACAACATTTCAATAATTTCACTTATGTTCATCACAAGAAAGCTTAATTTTTGCATGTCTGCTTATGTGGGAGTCACACTCCCACACATCCAAGTACACTTACCTTGGCACAGTTTGTACACCTCACCTCAAATACTAGAAATTGCAGTATCAGGTGCATTGCCATGAACACATTGTGACGAGGCAGTATTACCAACTTCCTATGAGTTCAAGCATGCATTATCATGCTTATTATTATTGCTTTGGAGGCAACTGCTTATGGCATGATTCCTTGTAAACAACTCATTTGCATATAAAGCAATTGCTTAAGAAAAGGCATCTCCTGGGTCTCTAAACAGCTCTCAAAGATCATTCACCAGTATTCACCAATATATTTGATATTCACAAAATACAACGCTCTTCAGAAATTAAAATGTTATTCCTTTCAAACAACAACAACAACAAACACCACTACCAAAAAACTCTCAAGCATTGTCACCTGTCAGCATGCATAGAAAAGCTTAACACTCAGACTCCAAGACATTACACTTTATTCTGTCACAGTGCCAAGCAGCAAAAACATCGTGCTATCCATTTTATACAGTCAATTGGATGGGAAACCCACCTTTTTGTTTCTTTTATCCATTCTGTTCTCTGACAGATTTTTAGGCATCTTCCTCCCCCCCCCCAGGTAGACAGTATTTATTAACATCTCCCCTCCCAGACATACCAGTGCTTTGGACTCTCTCTCATTTCTAAAGCCATTTCTCATCTCTAGTGAATTACAAGCGTGACCCATGTGAAACTCCCACTTTCAAATAAACTTACAGCACATGACTTCTGAAAATACAGCTGAGGCTTTTCACAATTTACATACAAACAAATATTTAAACATCAGGACCTGAAAAATCACAGGCTAGCACTGAATATCATGTTTTACATTTCTGGTCTACCTTATTGATTTATGCATTTAATTTAACATTTTACGAAGTACCAAAAAGTTGCATTCATATAGCAATATAAAGGGCAAAATCGTAAACTTCTCATTTTTACTTTGCCGAAAAAAATTAAGACCAAATCCAAACAAAAACAAAATCTTCTGCAAACCCATTTCAGCCACAGTCACAAAAGACTTTGCTGCTTGTCTCTCAATAGACAGGGAGTATAAAGTCCACAGTAGCACATAAAGGCTAATGGGAGCCTACAATCTAATTAGCCCTTCTTATAATACTGTCCAGAGATTCAACAGATACTTTAGAAAGGAGACAGGCACAAAGAACCCACCCACAAAGGAGTGAAGTTTCCTTCCAAAGGTCTAGAAATGCATAATAAAGAAGAGTCTTTGACCAGGAAGAAGCTTGGCTGAGCCTGGCATGTTAGTTAGCCTGCCTCGAGATTTTCTTGACTAAAAGAAAAAAAAGGGGAACAAGAGTGTTTATATATTCTGCTTCATTTAGATTTCCACAAGGCTGAGTGAGTTTTTCTTTGTATGAGGTTAGCATTTTCTGTGAGCTTTGCTGAGATTTCTATGGAAGAGTGGAGAGTAGAACTAAAGAGCGTTCAAATGGGGCTCCAAAAAGCCTGCATAGCTTTTCTGTAAGCTTTGAGGATGCTGTAACCCTGGAGGATGTTTAAACGCACGTGACTAAAAGGCAAACCGAAAACGGCAGTTACCAAGTTATGTCCAGTGAGTATTAACGTCTGTGGTGCCGTACCAGTGACACAGAGGTGATCCAAGGAGCGAGTTCCTGTACGTCACAGGAGGAGGTGCAGTTAGAGAAGCAGGGGACAAACTGCCTAAGGCTTAGACAGCCCCAAATTCTTCCTGCCTGTAGCTGATCACAAGACACAAGGGTGTGCGTGGGTATGTACTCCATCATTGCGTGGAGCTCTGCAGAGTAACTTGCCTGCGAGAGCTTACAAAGCTCAAGTCCATCGAGACTTGCACGCTAAGGGTGCCTCTACAGCAGCACTAAAAGTTAAAAAAAGGAAATCTCCTGATCATCTGGGCTTACACTGAGCTTTGGTTTTTAACTTGACACAGTTTCAGAAAGCAAGCTGGATTCCTTTTGAATAAAACCGAACCAGAAGATGTGCTCCAAGGGTTCACTTAATGCACTCCAGCCACTAATGACTATTCAGTCCACAGCTCCAGTTAAGAACTATTCTGAAGTGAAACCTCCTGCAATGCGTACAGGACACCAGGTCCTCAGCAGCAACTGTGCTGCTCTGCAGACCCACTCACGTTGGGGCACAGCACGAAGGTTGCCGGTCTGGTCTCCCGTCGTGTTGCAGGCATTGGTTTGGTCTCCCGTCGTGTCACAGCCCATTACATTTCACTCAGATACCTCTTACACCGAACCTTGAGACTTCCACGAGACCAAACCCTTTTCGCCCGTAAGACCGAAATACGCGCCACAAAGAATAGAAGGGTCTGATGGCCCGATGTGCCTGACAGGGCTGCGAGCCCCAGTAAGATAAAGCAAAATAACCTAAAGGATCCAGTGGGAAATTCATGCACCCTGCTTCTAAAGGATTCTTTGTCCACGCCCGACACACAGTTCCTCTGCATAAGCAGAGATCTTAAACTGTGCTGATACCCTCTGGGATAGCTGCTAGCGCGTGTTCTCCTCAGCAGCCCTCCATTTCTGCAGAACTTGAGCACAGTGGGTACCAGACGAAGAGGCTTTGACTCCGCGTAACGGAATCAACGCAGGGAATGCGTCGCGCAGCCATCGATCCTTTTTTACCTTCCAGTAGCTTAACTACGACAAAGCACCTTATTGTTCAAACACTTATTTCATAAGACAGACGTAGGGAGATGGTGTTCACAGAAGCGGTTTGTCTACCCAAGCCCGGACATCGCTGCTGGCGGTTCTTCCCCTTTAAAATAACTTTTCCAGATGGCGGAGCGGTTTCGCGTTGACCCTGCAGCCACGCGCCCTCAGACCCTTCCCCTTCCAAGCCCAGGGCCCCCCCGGGCCCTCCCAGCGCCGAGGACCCCTCGGGCCACCCCCCCCAGCCGACAGCTGGTCCCTCCGCGCCCCGCCCACCCTCCTCACCCGGGGGTACGAGGCCGCCCCTCACA
>Ga0065711_1033617_pt1 | contig 25142 bp, 20 predicted proteins | sample Hoacrofraction12_FD_59098 | JGI IMG/M metagenome (GOLD analysis project Ga0065711, IMG submission 59098) | Hoatzin crop microbial communities from Cojedes, Venezuela - Epithelial fraction 12 v2 (version 2) | ecosystem: Host-associated > Birds > Digestive system > Esophagus > Crop | place...
GGACAAGGTCCTGTGCAGCCTGCTGTAGGTGACCCTGCTTCGGCAGGGGGGTTGGACTGGGTGACCCACAGAGGTCCCTTCCAACCCCGACCATTCTGTAATGGGAATGAGCCTGCATCAAATACCCTGAGAACAGGAAGAGTTTGGGGAAACTGCCAGCTGGATATCAAACCAGTTTCTGTTGTACTGAATTCATGAAGAGTCATGACAAAAAGGAGATGATGTTGGTATGAACACCAGGTAGGAAAGCACTTTGGAACTACCTTCTTCATAGCTATGTCAATGCACATCACCTGTGACATGCTAGGTCCTCTGCTAACAACAGTATGGACCACTAACATTAGCAGCACACCACCTCACTAGAAAACCCCACATCTCTCCACCCCAGCTTTCTCTGGAGCAGCTGCTAAGCCATGTCATAAAATATGAGAGCTGGGGAAGAAGGGGCAAGAAACCAGAAAAGTCACCAGGGATTTTTCAGCCCCTGTCAGTCTCACTAGTCTCTGAATGAAATCGCTTTAAGAGAGTTCCAGCTTTGCAACTTTACCTATGCACAGGATTTATTTCCTACCTGCATCTTGGGAGCTCCTTGATGTTTTGTCCAGTGTGCATTCAGAGGTCTGAACTTTGTAACAACAATATTTTAAATCCCGCTGAAATTAATCTTTCCCTGTACATATGCTTGGCTGTTAACAGCTCAGGAAATCATGAAATAGTTAGAGCCACGTGCAAAAGTAATTAAAAATGTATTTCTCTTACTGTTAGAAACTGCAGCGTTTACATCGTTGTACACTCCACCAACGTGAAGGTCATGCTTATAATTCAAAGTACAAGTTGGTTTCCAGGTCCATGTTTAAATTATAAGGCTTGATTTAAGACAGATTAAGTTGAACATTTTTATGTGGGTGAGGTCACCTTCTTTAAATCAATCCACCTCAGCTACGACAACTACTAAGCACTATTCTCAGAGCTGGCACGATGACTCTTCAAGAGGAGAGACCAAAGTAGATTAAATAAAATCACGCTGGCAAACGACGGTCAGGCTGTGAGGCTCTGAATCTTGTCCCTAAAGTTTAGTGAACCTATAGTTTAGACAACCTACAGTTTTGTAAATGTAAATATCTAGAGTGACAAACGTATCTAAATGAAAAGGCAAGCCAGCATAAATAGTTTCAGCTCTGATCACAGAGAGATCATTACACATTAAGCAGATGCTGTTATAGTCATGCTGTTATTTACTGGCACTTACCTCCTCCTGCTGCCCTGCCAATGCTAATGTGGTGGTGGCTATAACACACAGTTAAGTTCAAAGTGCTTTCTAAGCTGCAATCTGCTCTCGGAACTCCCAGCGAGGTGCAATCCTGCCGCTGCTGAGGGGAAAACAGAGTCCCCAGGCAGCAGTTTCTCTCACTTCCTCGTCACGGAAGTATCACAGATGAGAATGCAAGTTCAAGATTTCCTGGCCTCACGTTTTCACACGTTGCAACCTTTCCTCTTATCCCTCTGGCACTTATCAGGACAGGCAGGTTGAGACAGGAAGGAAGCAACAGGGGCAGGAGGGGGGTGGAAATCTTAGCCCAGCTTACTTGGAGCCTCCACAGAGATCGTGTACTCATTCTCCATCTCAGCCAGCACACGCACAGACGACGCATTCTCTGGAAAGAATTCAACTTCAGTTTTCACTTCACCATCTAGTTTACATTTCATGATAATGTAAACTCTTGTCTGCACCTAAAAGAAAACGCGTTACAACACTTGGATTCACAACACAAGAACACTTACTTTGTTCAGTCCCTTTTCTAGGGATTCTGTTCTCACTGCAACTGACACATCAATTGCCATCTGCTATTTTCACAGTCCTGAATGGTTTTCAGGAACATCTTCCAGTCATGGAGTAACTGCGCAGGTGGCTTCTAATACATGTATTTATGCTGGTGCAAGCTGTATGAAGCTGATAAAAGACCAGATATATCAGCTAGATTTATAACTTGATTAAAGCTAGATTTATAAAATGATTTACTTTCAGCTCTATCAGTCTCCTTCCTCAAGCAGCACAGCCCTGTTCCAAACAGAAACAAAGGAAGAAACTTAGACTTTTTCCATCTGAGGGCATGATATACTAAGAAACGCTGTTTTTCAGACAGGAAGCCATGATCCAAGCTCTCCACTTGCAGGACATGCACCAGAATTGTCACATTAGACTGCATCCAGGCTGTGGAGTTAATTGGTTCATTACAGTCACCTTACTCCACTTGCGACCCCTAAATCTCACCAGAATGGAAGATGGGAAGTCAAGAGTGTGAACCTGCCTCACAGCACACAAGACAAGGAGCTATGTTAATGAGACTGTCAGTAAGTGACATTGCAGCCCAGACAACGCCGGGCACTGCATGTTATCAAGCTATTTCTGGGCCTAGGGAACCAAGCTTCTGAAACAGAGACACTGAGGACAGGGGGCTGAGAGAGAAGGTGACAGAAAAGGAATTGGGGACTAATTCCCAGGCCTGTAAAGCTGTCTATTACAGAGCAGCACAGCGGGTTGTACCAGCTCACAGAAAGAAGGTAGCCCAAGGAGTGGACATACAGTACCCCACACCGTATGCGGTCAGGCTGCACCACTGGGTGGTCCCCAGTGCTCTTGGATGATCCATGTTCTTCACTCATGGCAAGTCTTTGGGAGCAAACGGGGTTTTTCTCGTCTTCTGTTTCTGTATCCGTCACAGAGTCACAGCCTGAATCTAAAATAAAGCATACAGAGTCCTGTTACATCACTCCTCTTTGCTGAAAATGTGTATCATACACATACATCCTGAGAAACAGCCAGGGAGATGGTGGGGTGGAACTCACTATTCTTCTCAAAGCAATGCTCAGAAAAGGGGATCTAGTTGAAAAACAGAAACTACAGAGCTTCCTCTTTTTCTTTTTCCCTTAAGAGGATTGCTGGGGAACATTCGCAAAGACACAAAAGTGCTGGACTTGCACTGAACATGCTTATGCAATGAACAACGATGCCATTCTTTGCTGAGATGGGTAGTCCCTTCTCATGTTAGATAGGAAAATTAGTTTGCCAATGTCTATTGTAAGACTATCTGACTCCAGCTGCGTTCCGAGTACGCTGTAGGATGAGCAGCAGCCTTTAGTCGTCTTCTCCTAAAGCAGATGAAGAAAATCAACTTTATTTCATTTCAGCAGTATCTTTAGTTTTCTGAATCCTGCTTATGTTGCTCACCCCAGCTCCCAGGTTCATTACTATGTTGACAAAATACAACATGAGGCAGTAGTCTGAAGGGATCCTGTTCCTCTGGCAAGAACTATGAGCTCCTGTATCTATCTACACAGGAGTGAAACTGAAAAGTACCAGAGCCTTTGCCTAGTAGGAATAACAGTACTCTACCCAAACCGACCCCAGAGTAGAAGTAAACACATGTAACCCCACAATCTGTGTACAAAACAATGTTTTCACTCCTGTTTCCCAGTAACAGCATGGATATTGATGGAAAAGCAAACAAACTGAATTGGTATCACTGGCTGCAAAAAAAACTGGCAAGAATTAAAATAGATTACAGGTCTCCTACTTTTCCCAACTAGTGAAAGTAAATAACAGATGATTTTGCATCTACTTAGTAGAGAGCACGTGCTTTCTAGTTTCTACCTCTCGATTCACATGATTCACACTTTTTTCCCCTGTCTCCCAAAACATGGGGTGAAGGTCACTGACTTCCCCTTGTCAGAAGACTGGCATGAATTCTTAAAACTCTATCTCCCACAGCCAAAATTTTCCAAACCTTGCAAAACTGTGGAGCAGTCAGGGATTTAAGACAACATTTTGGAATTTATTTGTTATTTACTATTTACTGTAAAACCCATCTGTAAAGAGCAGTACAAACCATTTACTAGACAAAAATCTCAGATTTGAACTGGCAGAGTTTTTGTATTAATAAGAAATGTTCTATTTAAAATACTCAGTCCTGATGAGAAAGCCCTAAGCGACCAACCGCACTGTCTAACCTGTGGCATCCACACAATGAAGCTGCCAGCAGTCCAGGTTTTACTCCGAATGCCCCAGCCTCTGGGTACATCAAGTTTCCACAAATCAAGAGAGCCAAAGTTCTTAAAGCAGGCTTCTATTTGGAGTTCATGTCCTGATAGCTTCAAACAGCGAAGCTGGAAGTCAGTCAGCAATTTATATCTAGACTACTTCTTTATCATTATTACCAAAGACAAACTTAGGATATTTGAAATCGTCTGTCATGCACTTTTTTTTTTTTAATATGCTTTCTATACATTTAAATGGGATTTTATGAATTGTACGAATGCAACTTCACTTTCATGAGACAGGTTTTAAGCCACCAAATTTTAGCAAAGCATTCCGCTGAAATTTTTGTCACAGATAGTGGTGCACATACGCTTCACTTTAAGTATGTGAATCACTCCACATGGCAAGTAAGCCTACTCACATAAGTACAAGTAGATCGCTGCTTTAACGTTTGCTGTAGAAAGAGTAGAGCCAAAAATCTGCAGCTCTGTAAAGTTCAAGTAAGGCATCACCACCACCATCGACATTTCTTAAACAAACCTAGAACAGTACATTTAATTTAGCAAACGGATTTTAATACTGCACCAACACAAACCTGCAGATTTGACTACGAAACTACTTTGACACAAGGCTATGTACTGAAGGTTGTCTTCAGGATTTTCAGACAGTGGTACTAAGTATTACAGGAAATGAACTGAGATTCTTAATTCCTCAACTCCATATTTTAACTGATACCGCAAGAGCCAGACTCCAATTTTGGGAACCCTTCTGTTAGGGAAGAGTGGACTGTTCCCACCTGGGAGTGCCAGGCTGCCCAGCTGCACAGGAGAAAACAGAGCACTGGTCCCACATCCTTCTCTTGCGTGACAGGTATCGTGTCAGGCATTTGGCGTACACAGAGCAAGACACTATGTCTTTTGGGGAGGACGAGAAGAGGTAGATGTTACTAGACTAGTGTCTCTGTAACCTCTGTTGGTTATTTCCAATATGACTAAATCAGAAAGGCTAAGCTCACCATAGATAAGAGAGAGACCATGATGACCAAATTACAGCAAAGCATTCCTGCAACATATGCATAAACTGACATTTGCCAGCAACCTGACATTAAGGGCATCATCCCCATCCCAGCATGGAACCATTAGCATGGTAATTTGTACCTCACTCACCCAACATACGGTCCATTTCGGAGGAAAATGAAACCTAAAACTGTGGATCTCGGCTACAACATCTACAGGAAGCAAGAACAGGAGGGGAACAAGCAGAGAACAAGCGCCCGGGTCTCTCTGTCTTACTGATGTTATTCGATACTAGAAACAAGTTAGCAGATGAAGAATAACTTGAGCTTTTAAGAAGTTCTGGCATTGCCTGATCCTGTCTTGCACTTCCGCATTTTCATAACAGAGCTGACTGCCCAGAGGTCACATGCAAGAACAGAGCTGTTAGGTAATCCGGGAAGAAGCAAGCAATGTTAATCAGTAACGGGATTAACAGCTGACGGAACACGCACTCGGAGTTTCGGATATGAATTATTCATCTGTTATTTCATTCAGAAAATTCTGAAATTGCAATTTACCAACTTCCTGCATAAGTAGTGAAGTGATGCTATGGTCATCTTGCAAGTGCCAGTCATGTGCTACCGACTTGTGAACAGGAACCATCCCATTACACTCAGTAACATCCATGGTCTACAGGGACCTGTTGATAGATCAGGCTTCCCACGTACTTGAGTAATGACAAGCCATTTGCATATACAGATTCAGCAATTCTATCATTGCAATGATACCCAGGCTAGGGAGGCCATCACTGAGGAGATCAACAGACTCTTGAGAAAGTTAAGGGAATACCTGAATTGAGCTTCTCCATGAGCAGCTGCTGCAGGTCAAACAGCTCGTGGCTACGAACGGCTCTGCCCTGACTGGAGGGCGTTTCTGTTCCCCTTTAAACGAAGGCTAGCTCAGGCCACGCTCGAAGGTCTGTGAAAAACTGGTGAGAATAGCAGCAAGGGGAGGAGATGCGGTCCACAAAACCCAACCACATTTCCCCTTGAGGAACGTGCACCCCTCCAGGAAGCATCAGCAGCTGAGCTGCAGCGAGCAGCCCCACACCGGCCCCTCCTCACCAGCCTGCTCAGCTCCCAGCATCGCTGCCCTGCCGAAACTCACCCTGGGAAAAGCCCAGGGAAGACGCAGGCACAGCCGTGCGCTTCACGAGCCACTGAGCAGCTTGGGGAATGAATACAAAGCAGCCGGTCATTTTGACCCGCTGCTGTACAGCGCACGCAACTCACTCTCTCCTCCACTTCCTCCTGGCTAAGCTGGCAGGCTATCGGCATGGAGCCGGCCGCTGCGGTTTCTCAGCAGCCAGCCCTTCCAGCACAGGACATGTGAGTGCTCGGAAGGAGTCAGCAGCCTGGCCAGACCACTCTGCCATCCAGAGATTAACGCAAACAGCGCGACCGGGCAACAGCTTGTCCCCATAGGTTCTGCATGTGCAGACTACCCCCTTGCTAGTATCCATGATCACTTCCCACCCCGTCCATCGACCAGCTCACCAGCCGAGACAACCAGCTTTCACGAGGCCTCAGACCTTCACGTCAGTACACCCAGAGCAAGAGGGAAGGCCCTCAGAGAGAGCTCCTGCTATCACCTGAAGCTTGCAACAGGCCAGCCTCCTTTTCCAAGCGTGAACAAGGACATTAGGTCTCCCAGAGCAACTCCAGCTGCATTTACAAGAAGCAGGCGATTCCTAACAAAGTAGTCAGGGAAAGCAGCCAAAGTTACCTTCCATCAGGCCAACCTCAGAGCCTCTGCTTTACCAAGGAGATACACACTCAGCAGTGAAACATCTTGTGATAACCCCTCAAGACTGGGTTGTACTGTAGCAACATTTCCCCTTTCAGCAGAGCAGAGAGAAGCATGCAGAAAAGCAGCAGCCGAGAAGAAAAAACACAGGAAAACTTTGTTAAAAAAAAAAAAACACTTTGTAAAACTGTCCATACAGAACCAATAAAGCACGGGACATCTCCCCCTCGTCTCCAAACTCCTCACTCCACGCAGCTCATCTACAAGCACAGCACCTAAAAACAGGTTTTCGGTTTTACAAAGAAAGTGGTCACGTTCCATTTGTCCTGCGAAGTGGGAAGTTACAGTAAAGTAGTTCTCAGCCTCCATTAGGGAAACAAGCTGTATTTTACTATGCCAGGCTTGGCTTGAGCCAGTGTGCAGACACACACTTGTGCATCTCCTCAAGAAGCTGTGTCCTTACAAAGAACACAACTGGGTTATTAGGAGATCTGTTGACACAGGAACAGCGTTTCAGCAAATAGCGAGAAGCAAGAAGGTACAGTTTTTACTTTTGTAACCTACTAAGACTATATATCCCTAATACTCAAAAACACACACTACTCCACAGCTCCTCGATAAAGCACATCTCACCCAAACTTCAAGGAACAGGTTTCTTTCGTTCGATTTTAGAACTACAGACATGTAACTGAAAGCAGAAAAACGTTTTTGCAGCAGAGTGCAAGAGGCTTTCATGACCTTCATAAAAATTCAACCCAAGCGAGTGAATTTGTTCACTTTTCTTGGTTCAGTGTTCCCAAATGCTGCTTCCAAGTTATTTTTTAATCTCATCTTGAAACAAAAAGGATTTGTAGAAAGCTGTCACCAAAAGTTGTTTACAATGCCAAGGGCAACTCCACGTCACTCCTGTGGATACTGGAAGGCAGGGATGAGAAAGTGGCCAACAAAAGCCATACTTGGGTTGCAGGAACAGGAAACTCAGCATATAGTTCTGAGAACAGTGAGGTTAGGAAAGGAAAGTCTGAAAAGCCACAAGAGTGGAGAGTACACACAAGAGAAAGCAGGAAGAAAAAAAAATATGAAAAAATACCAGACACTAGAAAAGAGTGGTAAAGTAAAAACCTCAAGCAGATAGGGAACTGGCAGAGAACAGAAAGGTAACCCACAGGATCAAAAGTACTCTCTGTGTAAATACTCCAGTTTAGGGACAAACATCGCCAGTAACTTCCAGTTGGCTGCTTGAGCGTGGCTCAGTTTTTAATTATTCCTGGCACTCATTATTCATGCCAAGTGAAAAATGTCACTGGGGAGGCAAAGTCACTTGCAAAGCAACTGTGATCGGCCTGATGTACATCACCAGGACACCGCACATGCCATTTCCTGATGGGCAGGAGCATGGGCAGGAATCCCAGATAGGAAGTCCTTCCTGCATCAGCAACAGATGGAAGTGGGAACTGGATTAACACGCCACTGGAATTCTTGTCATGGACACAGTGCCACACAGGTGACAGCTGGGCAACTGCCTACCACACATCATCCACCCCAGAAACGTTCCTCAGCCTCCTCTGCCTTGACTGCAGGTGACTACTGGATGGGCTCTTCTAGCTCAGTTTGGGATCACTGGCCTGCAGCCCCCTCTTCCTCAGCAGCTCAGTAAGGCACATTCTTCATCTGCAGTGCTGCAGGCTGCATGAAGGCACCATACACAAAGATCTAAGCCCAGGGAAGTTTCACAGAAGCTCAGCAAGTTCCCCAGGATGACAAGACAACACTCAGCAATCCTGTCACAGGTTAAAGAGGAAATTGCAATTTATGACCTCCTGCAAAACACTGTCAAACTTACAGCTCTTGTTCATTCACTTGCAGCCTTGAGCTGAGAGCAGGACCTTTAATGTAAAGAACTGGATGCACCTGAGATAACAGTGACTGTAACAGCCACAGCACGCAAGAACCTCAGGGAAAGCACGCAGGCTGAATCCAGCACAGATTTTCCTCCAACCCCAGTAACAGACAAACGCCTGCCAAATACAGACCCCTCAAAATACTGCCCTGAGATTGTGCCAAATTCTGCTGGTAGAAACCTCATCAGATGACCTCGCACAGTCCAGCCCCTACAGTGCTGCTACTTGTCTAGAAAACACTTTGTTTCAGCTCAAAGGCACACCTCACTCCACAAAGTTATCCTGGCTTAGTGAGTCTGCTGAGCCGCACAAAAAAAAAAATCTGTGCATTCTGGGGGCCGACATTCACAACAGACAGAGTCACAGCAGTTTAAAATGCAGCTGCACCCATCACAGCCCTCTTTCCCCTTCCTGTTTCCCCTTGTCTTTATTTTCACCAGGGGCTATGGCCCACGCAGCAGAACCAGCGGAAAAGAGCTCTTGTTTGGCTGCATCAGTGAGACAGGATCTCTGCTTCAGTGGCTGACACTGGGGGTGTAAGCTAAGCTGCCAGGCCCTGAACTTCAGCATGAGGAGGAACATTTATACCTTTCACTCCTACCTGCTGCAAAGACAGCAGCTGCCAGCTATGGGGCAAAACGCAGAGTCCCCCGTACAACACAGATAACGTAGTTTATCTGACCATAAGAGCAGGACAAAGACAGCTAAGAGCTTCTGAGGAAGATGCCCCTAGGGTTCTGACCACCCAGACAACAGGCACTGCGTATGCAACCAAAATCTCAAGGAAAAGGGGCTGGAATAGTTCACTTCAACCACCTGTGCCAGGAGGGGACAACACATACTGAAAAAACATATGCACGGCTGACGATTTTTGAGAGTGTCAAGAATCATGTTACATCCATCACTGATTCAAGTCTTCCTGAGCAACCACATGCAAGAAACATGAACATTCAACTTGCTGATTAATTCTCTCTCCTCTTGCAGTACCTCCTTTCTGTAATTTAAGCACAAGGCATAACACTTGCATGACAGAGAAGACTGTCCATATAAAAGTCCACAAAGCTGGAATTCCACCTAAGAGAGCTGGGTAGCTGCTTTGGAAACACCCACCAGCAGATCACTGCTTGACTGAAGGTGTGGTTGTACAAGTGGCTTCAGTAGATCCAAGGCCACACTACTACAGAAACGGCAGTCCTGCCCTCCCTCTCCTTCAAACAGTCTCTCTTGGAACACCACTCTTGCAGTCCAGTGCCACATAAGACCATCCAGTCAGATGAAAGGTGGAGAATGAGGCAGACTACTCTCTTTTGCAGCAGCCCATGCTAAGGTCAGCCCGTGCCACCGATGAGACCTCCCCCTAGGAAACTCAGTATCTGCCGTTATTCTCAAGTCACTTTTGAAAAACACATTGGAAGTTTTCTGTGCTAATAATGAACAGCCATGAAAATTCTGCAAAATGCAACCCTAGAAGCAAAACAACCGTCCAAGTGCACAACAAAGGCCTTTGAAACAACCTGAAGTCTGTCCCATACATCTCTTCAGAGCTGCTCTGTAAAGTACCTTTGGTTTGACCGCACACTTCTGCAAAGGTTTTGCAGAAATTACTTCAGCTGTTCCAAACCTGGATGAAGCCATCGATGATGGTCACTGGGCTCTTATTTTAAGCAGGTATCTTAAAGCCTTGCAGTTCACAGTGGCAGATACTTAGAACTAGGCTTAGTCACTACTTGAAAGCAACCTGTGGGGAGATTATCAGATCTACAGGCTACAGAGAAACATGATTAGCATTTGCGATGTGCATGAAGTTTATTATAGCCCAACACTTCCTAACCACACCAGTTTCTATACTTCACTAGTTCCGGGCTATCGTTTCATTGCCTCTGTCTAGAAAGTTGGTATGCACCTACGGTAGCACTGCTTGAATCTCATTCTGCCATGAAAGATAAGCCATGAAGTATCCCTTTTAATGTGCACAAACTGGGACTTCATGAAGCACCTCAACGACACACAATACACCTCTCCTGCAGCTGGGAAGACTATTGCAACTGCTCGATCCCGTTTGCTACAGATGGATAAGGACATGCATGCACTTCTTTCAGTATCACTTGGGGGCTTAGTTAAGGTTTCTCTGACTGCTTTCGCCAGCTCTCTGAAGTCTCTGCACTCCCAGCACCAGTCATTTCTAACCATACAAGTGTCTGCAGGGAAGGGCATGCTACCAGTATGTGCTCTCAACCCGAACTCCTGTGCAAGAGCATCAGAGTTTCCTCTCCTTGAGAGGCAGTGAGAACCAGCCAGGCCGCAGAGCTCCCATAGAACGAAGCGGACTCTCACTGCACCCAGAGGGCTGACTAATACCTCACCCGTTCCTCTTCACAGAGCAGGGTCAAAGAAGCGTATCTTCTATTTCGACACAATAAAACAGAGAAAAATAGTTTTAAGAATTCACTTAATTTTGCCCCTTCAAAGAGGGGAAAAAGAGGAGCGAGGGAGGGAGGGAGGACTGCAGTACATCAGATAATCGTGCTACCTCTTGTCTCCAATAAGCTGGTAGAAATAAATGCTGGATGTAATTCTCTGGGATAGGACTACTCAGAACATATATCTGCACAGAGCAATGAGGGCCAGAAGTAAACACCAAATGGTCCCCACCTTTACATTTCTCTATCCCTTTAGGTCTGTACATTGATTCCTGTCCCCTTCCTACCTCCAGCTTGCTTCCTTTACTGTCCTTCTGATATCCAAACAGACTCTGAAGAAGTAAGCAGAGATCACAAATTTGGCACAGGCATCCACATCTAATTTGCAGCTTCTAGAACCTCCTAAGGGCCAAAATGGATCTTGCAGAGAATGGCAATTGCATGCATGGGACTGGAAACTCTTAAGAAACATTGTGAGGATGTGGGACCACAGTATGAGGGCGTGAAGAGATCAGCTGGTGAGGAAAATACAGTGCTAGGATCTCATACAGACAAGTAAAGAGACTCCAGCAGGGCTACAGGAACATGGCAGTAAGGAAGAGCTGCATGACCTGGGGTCTGCTCACAAGCTGAGCCTCAGAGATAACAGCATTGGCTCTCTAGCAACGTAACATGTCCCAAAGCACCGCCTTCTGTAAGGCCAAAGATTAAGCAGGTAGTTTCATGGAGGCATTGATCTGACATAGCTTCATGATCCTTCTCTAAGAAGACGACCGGGGGTGTCAAATTAACTCACAGAACTCTTCTTGGCTGCTTCATTTCCAGGATGTATCCTTTAAGGGGGTGGCACAACTTTCCCATAAAGTACTTGGCCATGCCATGCCTCTTCCTAGCAAGATCACCTTCTGCATCCAATGTTCCTCAATGGCCATGCTTTATGAAAGTTAACAATCAGCACAGGGAAAAGCTGCTACAGTATTTAGGTCTTATTCTGCCTCCACATGCAACAGCAAACTCCACAGGCACTGGAAATCACACTACAGCACTCTCTCTTGTCAGAACACATTCCCACACAGGACAGAATGGACCTGTGGGGAGGGAGGCTGAAGTTCCCAGTTTAGCATCCCCTCCACTACTGCCTTACCTGCAAGTCTCGGTGTCAGGCTGACAGAGTAGTCCTGACTGAAGTGCCATCCGCCAGAACCAGACACAGCACAACAGGTACGGCAGCTGCTAGAGGCAGAGGAATAGTTACCGATGCCACTGTACAGTGCAAAGCGCCCGCACCTCATTGAAGGGTTGCAGCAGGCACCCGAGATAAGATCACCCCTGTCCTATGCCCAAGTGTGCAGCTCCATTAGTGCCTGGTGGCTTTTGTGGTTTCTAGTGAAAAGTTTCCTTCAAGAGTATTCAATGCGAGTTAACATATCTTTAACGGGGAGGAAAGAAAGGAAAGAGTGTTCAAATTTATCCACAAAAGCCACAGACTATTCTTCTAGGTTATAGTATTTGCTTTGTCACTCCTCGGGACATCTCAAGTATAAGGGTAGCACACCAGCCAACACTGGATCTCACTGTGCTTGTGTCCTGAAATAGTTACACGGTAAAGCAGAGGGGCATAAGTGCATCAAGGCCTAACATGGAGCTCGTCTGAGCAATCAGATGAACAAACTCTGACATCTTACCACAGAAAGACTACCGGCCAATGAGCTACTCCAGGAAAAAGCTGCCTTTCAGCAGAAATCTCAAGATACATAACAAATAGGAATTTATGCATCATCGCTGAACAGATCATTTATCATTAACCCCAAAGTAACAAGATAGCAGCTCCTGTCAAACTTAAAAAATTATTGTGAATTGAGGCCTCTAGCCCTAAATTGCATCAATGAGCAAAAGTTAGCAATTAACTAATTACAGAAGTGTCAGGCTGAAGGGAATCTCTCACGTACTACCACTTCATCCCCCTGCGCTGAGACACACTTCAGAACATCTTCTGCATCTGTCCAACCTGACCTCAAACTCCGAGTAGCCTCTTCCAAGGTTACTTTACAGCTTGAGCCCAGCACAGGACCACAGAGATGATTCAGGGACCACAGCATCTTTTCACACGAGGAGAGGCTGCAAGAGCTGGAACTCTTCAGCCTGGAGAAAAGGAGACTTGGGGGGATCTCACCGATGTTTACCTGATGGGAGGGAATGAAAAAAAAGGGGCCAGACTCTTCTCCATAGTGCCCACTGACAGGACAAGGGGCAAGGGGCACAAACTGAAGCACAGGAAATTCCATCTGAACACAAGGAAACACTTTGTTACTCTGAGGGTGGTCAAACACCCTCACGAGATGGAGGAACATTCCAGCTCACCCTCATCTACAGAGCATCAGCAAAATTCTCATCCTCCTTCTCACTGCCCACTCTCCTCCATATTCACCACACGCTTCCTTCCACCCACTTCTGACCTTCCTATTCTGCAAGAAGTTTGCTGGTAGTGATCTATCTTTCTTGTACATTTTCATCGCATGAGAGCTCTGCTCAGCCAAGGCTGCACTTGCCCCCCAACAGCACAGTTCACAGCTGCTGTTACATTCACTTGTCGTCTCAGCAATCTCAGCCAGATGTCAGCTTCCCTGGGTTTTTCCCTGCAAGAGTCTGCTTGGGTACTGGAAGTTCAAAGCCACCAATTAATTAGTAAACGCTTTGGAAATATCAGCTGTGAAAGCAGGAAATCGGAAATTTTTCAAGACCACATAGGTAGGGGCTGAAATAAACTGGAGAAGTTGAAATGTGCATAATACTAAACAGAAGTCAACTGAGCTTTGAGAAATCAGGAGGAAGAGAAAGGTCACCGACTCCAACTGTGCGGCAGTCTCCCAGCTGCCCAACGCACACAGCACAGCATGGGGTGGTACCACAAGCCAGACAAGAAGGTTTCAGTAGCAGGCTGATCACTGCACTTTGGCTGCTGACTGTACCCTGCCGGACCTCAGCTGGCCCGTACAGTGCCATCCTGAGCATTGCCATGTCCTTACGCAGTTATTGCACCACCTGAAAAACTTCCCCGCAGGTAACAGGAGTGCCTGCAAACAAAAACCTTCATGCCCTCTCTAGTTTGCCAGGACTGAGAAACTGCAGAAGTAAAAATGCCCCATCTACAAGAGAGCAAGAGCCAGTGTCAGCACAGAGTTAAGTGCTCAACAAGGCTAGATAGGCACTTCCTCATTTCTGAATTTGTACTAAATTAATAAAAATTAAAATAGCTTCCAGCATGTGATGTCTGGGGGTGTTGTGTTCCCATGATGCACTAAATAAACCACAGCCTAACAGCTGCACTACAGGCAACAGCGCAGCCTGAGCAGGGCCAGCACGCAGGCTCCAGGGAGGCGTCTGCCCCCGTGTCCTCTCTCATATGCTCCACTCACCCGGGATTCAGCTATTAGGAAGCTGAAGCTTGGTCGTTTTTGCATCAGGCTTAGTTTTTCCAGGTGTGCTGTCACTGCTGTTAGAAGTACCTGTGAACGCATGGGGAGAGAAGCACTTCCCAGGCAAAGCCTTCACCCAAAATCCTAACAACAAAGTGCTGGGAGCAGAGCACAGGCTGTGTTTCTCTGTGAAAGAGGTCGGCTGTCACAAACACTCTCACTTTAAGTCACTTACACTGGGAATGGCTGCCACCAAACTATACAGCAGGTGCTAATTTTTTATTACCAACCAAGAAGAAAGTTTTCACAGTTTCACCCAAAAAGGGAACTATGTACACCTGGGGTTGTCATCTCATCAGAGGAAGCATCAGAATATTTGCATTTGAGGCCATTCACAAAACTTGGTCTGTAGAATCACATGATGGAAGAAGTCACCTAGTCGTTTTTTTCCCCACACAGAGGTAGGATCTGATACATTCATCTAAATACTTCCACCATGAAACCAGCTTATCTTAAGTAGGTTCTTCCTTCACAAGAGTCAGGGTGCCAGTGGACAGCTTGCCTTGGCAACTGCTCCGATGTGTACGAAGAAACAGCCTGACATTACCCAATTCTTGTGTGCAGCTGACGGCTCACATCAGTTAGGGCTCCCACAACGTAACAGAAGCCCAGAAATTCTGAATCTTTGTGTACCCTACTGTTTGGAAAATGGTACAGCAGACTCCACAGCAAATGAGTTTGGTTTTATCTCATTTTTTCTCTCAGTCAAATCTTTTCTAGATATACTGAAGTCAATTTGAGATCAACGTATGCTTGTTCCAGTGAGAACACAGAAAATAAGCTGGTTTTTTTGTTATCTAAAAACAACAACAAAAATCCAAAGCACAATCTCCCTTTCAAAACACCATTGACATAAAGCTGAAGCAGAGGTTTTTTTCAGCAGAGAAGACACCTCTGGAGAAGGACTGTGCGTCCAAAGGTGAAAAGTCAGACTGTAGTGCCTTACCCCAAAGAAGTTTGCCACAGATGTATAGCAGCCAGCCCACTAAACAGCCAGGCACACAAGACTTACTCTCCTGGCTGCTCAGCCAGCCAGCACGGCGGTATCGGTAAGAGTCACCTCTGCCCCCTCCCAGGGGCACACCACTGCCAACAGATACGCTGTCCCAGCACAAGAATCAGATATTGAGTGCTTACCTTTGACAAACACTCTCTACAGAGAGAAGCAGTTGACCCAGAGTGGTTTCTGGCAGACCCATTCCCACACCTGTCCCTTTCCCTTCACCTCCCATTCTCTTTGATTTTTAATACCCTCAAAAGAAGCAAGATGGGCGAAAGCCTCTTTGGTAGGGATCCACTTGGCTACGTGAAACCTCCCACCACAGCCAGTCCGTCTAACGAAGGACAGAGACGCTGAAACCTTCTGCTCCACCCGCAGCCCAGGAAGCAGGAGGCTTTCCTCTGCCCCGTGCTGTGCTTCATGCACTGAGAATGCAGCAGGCCAGAAGACACTAGCAAGAGCTGGCTTCGGAAGAGATTTCAGGATCAACATCCCTTTGTAGTCTCACACACTTTTCAGCCACAGTAGAACTTGCTCCTCCTCTGGCCTAAAATAACTCTGACAGTCCTCGGACATGTTAAGTAAAACCATTAACACCAGTAATCTGGGGAGATATTGTTTAAACCTCCTAACTTTGAATAGTGTATTTAAAATCAATAAAATAATGGTGCCGTACTCTAGACCCAAGTTTGGAGGAAAAGAGTAGTTAAACTTTTACTTTTGCCAGAAAGTGTCAGAAAAGTAATTTAGTCTCTGGTCAGTTTAATTTTTCAGAGTACAAAACCTCAGCTACTCTCTTCTGTCTTCTTCCAGGCTGAAAGCAAAGGAGCCAGACCACTTCAGCCCCAGGTTATCCATTGGGAAACTAAGACATTCTAGGGCAGTTTGAAAGGGAGATGCAAACTTTAGTTTACACAGGTTTTTAAAAGGTACTAGGAAACATCTGTTGCGACCTGGTAACCCAAGAACACTATCTCCAGCACAATCCCTAAGTCACCTTTTTTCAGGGGGACTGTTTTGGCCAAGATCATGACTTCCAAAATTTATTTTTACTGTGACAGATTTGTCCTCATAGTTATTGTCAATGTTATCCTGGCATAAAGCACCTTTATGCGCACAACACCAGACTCACTGGAAGACTGCACGGCCTCGTTTCTGCCACTAAATATAGATAAATCTTAATCCAGAATGCAACCACAGGACTCCGATCCTGCTATGGCTGACAAAGAACACTATAATCTTAAATACGCCAGTGTCGTAAAAACATCCTGACCAGCATGACTCTCCGGAGCTCTCCACCTTCATTTCAACAGAAACTATACGCAAGGAGTACCACACATTCCTCTGGAGTCTAGGGAAGTTCAGACTAAATTAAAACTCAGTACATTGGGCTTCTGTAGTCTCCAGCCGTTAATACTTCCACGCTAGCAAGTCCTCTGTGCTTGTTATGAGGTAATCACTTTCAAACTGGTTGGGCTGTTTTTAAAGCCATTAGTGCAATTCTCCAATTCCCTACCGTTCCATCATAGGTAACAAGCTGATCTGCTGCCAGTACGGTTATATCTCTGACCTCAGGCCCAGTCCTAGAGAATAGACACTAGACAACCTTATTTTCATTCTGGTATGACAGAAATGTAAGTCTGAAGGAAGATAATTTTCCATCGATCGGGATCAATAAACTGCAGGGTACAATCTTTACAGGCAGAACTTTAAAGATACTCAGTTTTTACTTTCAATTTAATTCAAAACCAGGCACCTCAGATAACCCGCAAATTCAGAAGTTCTCTGAGAGTCAGTGGCAATCTCTCCTGAACTAGGGACCAACTGATGAGGCACAGAAAAGCTGGCTTCCAAAGCTTCCTAGTTTACAAGGGTTGTGCAATTTGCTTTAGCTTTCTATTTCAGTAAAACACGTTACCAGTGTTAAAATGAGGACAAACAGCATTCATGTATCTCCTCCCCTCCAACCACTGACCACGAAGCACAGCTCCACGGCTGCTACCTTACCTTCTGAAATAGCCTTCTTGACAGCTGCAAGGTAAGCATCGGGCTCATCATCGTTTGTCAGTTCTTGCCACTGAGACCAGTCCTTGAAAAAGGTCAGGTAGTCGTCACAGTCCGTAACACCGCAGAACAGCTTGACTACTTTGTACGGGGGCCATAAGGCTTCCTGAAGGCTCTGCAGGACGGGAGGGAGATAAAAACTCTGCACCAGCTCAGCAGACAGCAAAAGGATGATGCTCCGACTTCTGTTGAACAGGTCCAGCTCCTGGTCGGAGATGGCAGACTCGCCTTCCAGCTGGTAGCTCAGAATCCGATGCTTTCGAACGTGCCGAGTAAAGAGGAAGAGGTTCTGGAGGTACTGACACCATTCAGTGGCGTCACTTGCATACACAATCAGCACATCATATCCTCCAGGGATTCCTGTACCGGTGCAAGATGATCAGAGAGGAGGATTACATTCAAAGCAAGAAGTGACCCACAGCTTTGCCATAAAAAACCCACAGGGCTGTCCCTATAATTCACGTCAGAGGCTCCAAAGCACTTCAAAAGAACAGCAGATATAGCCAAAGTGAGCTGTTCACAGCCACAGAGCAATTCTAAGGGTGGCTGAACTCCTACTTGCATTTACCCCACTGAAATTTAAGTAGTTTTTTCATTCTCGAAAACCTTCCTATGAAGAAGGGGATTTCCTGTGTAGTTTCAGGTGAAACAAACCACATGTGGAGATGTACAGATTTAAAGCATGTTGATAGGAAAAAACCCACAAAAACCCGACCTCCAAAGCGGACTAGCTTGAAAAGGGGAGTTCATCTTTGCATGTGAAGTGAAACCATTTTAGGCAGCTATAGGATCTCTGCAACACAACTGCAGACCACTACATGCTCAAGCAGAGTATATGCCAAACATAGCACACACAAAATAAGAAAGGCCTTTATTTAAACGAGGTCCCACAACGCTTACAGCAAGTCACTACGGCTTCCATGGTGTTAGACATCCACTCTCACTGCAGCAGAAAGCAAACTGCTTGCAAAGTGTGCATGCAACGGCAGGGCACACCAGCCCCAGTGCTCGCGGCACGGCAAGCCTGCGATTCAGGCTTCAGACACTTCGCAAGCCTGTGTTAGAGTCCTTCCCCCAGAACTGCCACACAAAGCTTCCCCAGTCATTTTGGCATGACAAATCCTCTCTACAGAGGGAAAGGAGTAATACAATAGTGGTGGCCATAACACAGCGCAAAACACGCTCGCCAAAGTTGACTTATTCCAGAATTCTCTAGAGACAGCTCCTACCTACGCATTCCTGCATTTCTGTGCACTGGAAAGAAAGCACTTTTAAAACTGTTTCCGGCTTGCTAAGAAGATCACACGCAGATTGAACCAATACGATGTGATGCAGTGCTCTCCCACCAATCTCAAGAAAACTTTTAAGTCTAAATTTAATTTTCCTGTTCACCTGTGAAGAAGTTTACGCGATTTTGAGGATTACAGCTCTGGTCCCATGGTAAATTTCAGTGCTGAGCATTTCAAATCTTGTTAGCAAATTATCTTCTTCTAACTCCAGTTTGACTCTTTAAAAGTGTCAACCTGTCCAACCTATCTCCATCCAGAAGCAAGCAAAGACAGATTTTTCTAATTAAAAGCAGCAGGCAATACCTAAAATTTGGCATGCTGAAAAGAGCACCTGCAGAGGGTGAATTTACCAGAACCAAAGATGACAGTTTTGCAGTCACCTTATCAAAATTCAACCAAAACTGAACAGCCTCCAAAGACTCCATTCTGCCATCTTCCCCTGAACCTTCATTAAGAAATGAAGGCTAAAATGATGTGTAGGCTATGGCACCCCACCTCTAAACCATACCATTACCAGCTTTAACTTGCAGTTGAGCAGAAGTGATACAGTTGAGAAGTCAAGCGTGGAGACATGCTCTATGCTCAACCAACAGCCTTACGGTTACCTGCATAAATGGAAAGTCTCTAGCAGTGAAAGGATGATGTCCTAGCTCTGGAGAACACAGACACCGCGGCTCAGCAGTATTCACTAGGACAGCTGCATGCTTCTCTGTGAACACAGCTCCTGAACCCCAGAGAGAAGCTTGCAGGAGACAGCGTTGTCAACAGAGGTGATCCAGTAAACTCAAAGCAAACAAACGGATCCAAAACCTTGGGACGTTCAAGCTAAGAGTGCAGAACTGCTGTGAAAAAAAGACGGCTTTCACACCAGTGAGAACACCACTATCGCAAAAACACCGCTTCTGGTTGACCACCACCTGACAAAGATGACAGAATCACATGTGCAAAAACAGGAAAACCAAGCAGAATTCACATCAGTAGTTTTATTCTAGAATGCGCCGGAGTACCAGAGACTTCTGCTTCCAGTGCCACGTGCTGATTTACATGCAGTACAGCGGGAAAGGGCAGCACAGCTATCTGCCGAGAACGGAGCCCACGCGCTGCAGCACAGCCAGCTGAGCCCGACCTCATCAGATGGGGAGACGATGCAGTGACTCTCCGAGCTGTGCCCAGGCTCCTGAAGTCCTGCCCTGGTGCTCTGTGGCAGAAGTCCCACCTCCAGACTCCAGGGAAAGCATCAGTGTCCTCCAGGGCATTTTAACGTTCTGTAAAACAGAACATCTGATCCTACCATGCATTTTTAAAAAGAGCACAACTTCCGCAACTGAACCTGTTCAAAAACAGGCCCTTCTCCAGTCTTTCAATGAAAGGAAGCAGCTGTGCTTGGAGAGGACGCAGGGTGGGGGAAGTCATTGATTTTAAATATTCATTGCATTGTAGCAGTGCTAAGTATGCGGGAAACCTCCCTTCTCCGATACATAGGCAAAAGATGCAAACCTGACAGCCTCTCTGCAAGTCCCCTGCCAGCTCCTGTCAACTCCTATCCCCAGAGGCAACATCACCCAGAGCACTGTAGCCTCTGCACCGGGTAGGAAGGAACCTCACCTGATGTTTAGGAATGGTATCGGTTCCCTAGATAGCACTGGCTCTACCTGCACGTCATTGCCCTTAACAGGAGGGCCCTCTTACCTCAAACTCCCGTAGCCTTTTACACTTCCAGGATAAACTGAGGAACAATGCTTTTAAAAGGAGAACTGAGAACTAAAATTACTGATTCCACTTTCAGAGCCAAGGAAATTCTCCGTGTTCATAAGCAAAAATACTGGAAGTGGGCTGTGAAGACCTAAATAAGCTTACGTCAGCAACAGGATTGTTTCAAAGAAAACAAAAATCTAGAAATAGTTGCAATTGCAGCACCCCCTCTTAAAAGAAGGATGACACAACAATTGCTTTCCTGGATTTCTCTAACCAAATATCTTCCTTGCAGCACCAACTACTGCCCAGTCCTCAGGGAAAAGAGTAATAAATGGAGAACACAGAATGTTTCGGACAGCGTTTCCTACAACGCTTCACACATCAGTTACAGAAGAACTCAGGGAGCACACTCCAAAGCACAATGTAAACTCTGCCTACCATACACATACAAGGAAATCCCTAGGTGAATACCAAGCATTTTATTTCTTTAAACCCTGACTTAAATGGATGCTTTGACAATGCGTTCAGCAGGCTGGTTTTGAAAAACACACACAGCAAGCCTTTAATTCAAGTAAGAAAGATATGGAACAGCATAGGCAACAGCAAGACAAAGAATGATTTGTGCCAGGCAACCATTTGAAAAATCTTTCACGCTCTCAAGTGTAATCTAGTTTAAATTTTAACAATACCTTATTTCTGCATTCCTAAACTTCGGGAATAAAAGTGACTTTTGCTTCTGTTTACAAAATGTCAGCACTACTAATAATATTGCAGGGCATGCTTAACTATTTATTTCACAGGAAAACATCCAGGTGTCGTTCTGCTGCAGTTTGCAATGATAAAACACAACCTTTGGACTCTTTTTGAGCTGTAACTGCCTCTTCAGTGCTTAGTTGCACACTCCATTACACAGCAACAATAAAAGACTGATGAGACCACAAACCAGCACCACAGAAATGCCTAGGACCTCTAATTGAGGTGGCAGGCCCACAGACCGAACAGCAGAGACAGAACGTGATACAAAGCTTTCCCTAGCTTACAAACTGCACACAGAATGGAAGGGGATGGAGCAACTCTCTCAAAATCACAGACGGCCCATGGCAAGTGAATAAAGGTATACTGCAGTGACACATAGTCCCTCTCTGACAGGCAAACAAATCAGGCTCACCTTCCGACCATGTTTGGGAGTAGTGAGGTGACAATCTTTGGGTTCAGAGCAAACACGGGAGAGTGGTTTATGGCCGTATCGTAAGGTTCTGATTACCTCTGAAATAGCTAAAGAACTCTGCAGGAAGCTAGCGCATCAGCTCTGGGTAAGGCTACATCTTGCCCACTTAGCACTTCCCAAATTTGAATCAGCTGTGATCCACTATAATTACCCAGTATTTCATTCTGCAAGCCAAAAGGTTTGATCTTTTGCAATTTACAGATCATAAATAGGTTTCCATTGCACCTGTGAGTCCCATAGAGCAAATTCAGTGCCTCTAATAATACACTGCTTTTCTGTGTCACCTTTCACATCCCTCTCCTACATAGACCATGACTTCTCACTGTCCACAGACCAGGTAAAAGAGTGACAGACAAAATCTTTACTCCAACTCAGATGATCATATGCAGTAGCAAGCAAAACTATTTTCATTCGCTAGATCAAACCCAGATCAAGTTCTGACTAAATGAAAAAGCGCTATGTAGCCTGTTATCAGGATTGGGATTCACATGTTTGGAGGATACACAAACATGGCAGTCCAAAACAGCAGTCCTTGATAGGGCGGGATTCACTTCCTATGAAAGACAAGTGCTTGCAATATAAATGAAACCCAACCCAAGGTGTCTTAATAATCAAACTATTAACAGTGAGCGCACTGCCAAGAGGTGTCAGAAGCTGCTGGTGGGCCATTAAAAGAAGTCTGCAGCACCTTCCATACTTCAGTGTCTGAAGTGTGTGTATTTAAGTGATGTACGAGGAAACAAATGCATTCTTCGCCTAGCTGGAATGCATAACAAACTAACAGTGATCACATGTGAAAATTACTAACGTCCTAGCGAGACCTCTCACTTTGACCAGAACACAAAACTTTTGCTTTAAATAAAGTGCTGCAAACAAGCAAGAGGAAATAGCAGAATCGAAGCAGATAAAAGTTTTGCAAACTAAACTTCAGTGATAAGAACACGAGATTTGCATTACGATATATGAACCTAAAGTTGTTCTACTTCGAAGGGTCTCTGTGAAATCACCTTCTGTTTATAGGGAGAAAAGTAGTTTCGCCCACCAGTCTCCTGAGGCCTCCATTTAGCTTATTTTTACATCACAAGGAGATACGCGTCAGTGAAACACTAACGTTACTTCACACCCTGCGAATGGCACGTTTTTCCTTTTTTAGATGAAACACGTATACTTCCCTGCAAGGAGGGGAACTTGCAAACTGGGCACTAACAAGACTTACACAAGACAGGCTAAAGCCCTCTCCCCCTGGGGTTCACAGTTCCAGCCTAACCCGCTTTACCCACACATACGTTGACTAAAACTCATCTTCACTGATGGCAAGCTAGCTTAGTTTGTGATCCCGTGCCACCGTGGCAAGGGGCAACAAGTCATACCCCAAAAAAGAAGTATGCAAATATCAGGGGATAAAGCAGTGTTTAGGTAGAACTGACTTCTCTATGAAGCATCACAGAAAACAGAGCACTGGAACAGGCTGCCCAGGGTTACAGACACTGCCCAGAGGGGCTGTGGAGTCTCCTTCTCTGGAGATATTCCAGCCCCGCCTGGACGCGGTGCTGTGCAGCCTGCTCTGGGTGACCCTGCTTCGCCAGGGGGTTGGGCTGGGTGACCCACAGAAGTCCCTACCAACCCCGACCATTCTGTGAAACCCTCTAGGCGGTAACGGCCGGGCAGGAACGGAGCCCTCTGCAGACGACTCCCCTCCCACAGCCCGCTGAGCCGCCAGCCCGCAGCGCAGCCCAGCCGCGGGGAGCTCCGCCGGCACCCGCCCCGAGCACCAGCCGAGAGCAGGCAGCCGGGGTAGCAAGCGCAGCAGCCTGCCCGCCCAGGAACGACCCCTGCTGCCCCGCCAGCCCCCCCACCCTCGGGCACCCCGGGACCGCCCGGCCGAACCCCGCCGCTCCCCCCGGCTCCCGGGGCCGGCAGCCGCGGCACCTACCGGGGCCCGCCATGGTGCAGAGCTGGCGGGGAAGGGGCCGCTCCCCTCCCCTCACATCGCCGGCGGGGCGGAGTGGAGTGGAGCAGAGCAGAGCGGAGCGTCCGTCTGTCCGTCCGTCCCTCCCGCGGCCCCGGTCCCGCCTCCGCCCGGGGCGGCTCCGTGCGGCCGGTACGCGGCGGGACACCCCCGCGCCACGGGAAGGAAGTTCGCCCGCGCTCCACGGGTGGCCGAAGAAACGGCGGCAAGGGAGCGAGGCCACGCGTGAGGCCGGTACCGAGCCCCCCGCCCGTCCCCGGCACAGACCCGCAGCGCCGGCGGGGAGGGGACCGGGCAGACCCGCGCCGCGCTCCCCTCCTGCCGCCTGCCCGCCCGCAGCTTCGCGGCTTCCCAGGGAAAGGAGAGCTGCGCCGTGCGGAGAACGCGGGCACGCCGCGCTCTGCGGGTTCCCCTTTGGGCATGGATTTCCCTGCAGCTACACTCGTGGCTGAGTGCAGAGAAAACAGGCAGCAGCGGGACACCGGGAATTCAGAGGGCTGGAGTCAATTCAATTTTCTCGCTGAAGGCAAAGCAACAGGTTCTGCCGAAACAGTGATTTCAGACTATTCCTTTGAAAGCTTGCAAAACCCACTTGCACTGCTCGCATCCAGCAACATTTCTTTGCTGAGAGTCAGCGCAGCCTTCTGCTGACGCACCTTCAGCACAGCGGATTCCTCACAGCCTCGTTCCCCAGTCAAGCCAGTCACTCCCCAGCAGCCGGAGGACAGGCCGTGTGCAGCTTATCAATAACCAGCAGCTTAACACCACTAACCAGCACTGGTTACTAACAGTAAAGAACCGACTGTCTCCTACTAGTCAACCCCACCTCAGCAGTTGGTCAAACTCTCCTGTCGTCTCCAAACCTTCGTTTACCCAAAACCTACTCTAAGCTTGTGTGCCACAGCCAGTCTTCCAACAACAGTGTTTGCCCCCACAATGAAAAAGTTCTAGGAAAAAACCCACTTCCTGACGATGCAGCCTTATGAGAAACTCCAGGTACGCAGAGAAGAAACCAGCACTTCCCCATCTGAATCCTCCCAAAAATGTACAATAGAACAAAGAACGCCTGGGCACTGCAGAAGTGTGCAAACAGGATTTACTTGGGATTCACATGAGGGACAGAAATTTACTAGTTGGAAACTAGCCAAGAAGGCCAATGGCATTCTGGGATGCATCAAGAGGAGTGTGGCCAGCAGGTCGAGGGAGGTTCTCCTTCCCCTCTACACTGCCCTGGTGAGGCCCCATCTGGAGTACTCTGTCCAG
>Ga0065711_1033618_pt1 | contig 25139 bp, 35 predicted proteins | sample Hoacrofraction12_FD_59098 | JGI IMG/M metagenome (GOLD analysis project Ga0065711, IMG submission 59098) | Hoatzin crop microbial communities from Cojedes, Venezuela - Epithelial fraction 12 v2 (version 2) | ecosystem: Host-associated > Birds > Digestive system > Esophagus > Crop | place...
GCGCAGTGCACGGCATGGGGTGCTCGGCATGCAGCGCCTGGTGCCCGCTGTGCACGGCGCAGTGCACGGCATGGGGTGCTCGGCGTGCAGCGCCTGGTGCCCGCTGTGCACGGCGCAGTGCACAGCATGGGGTGCTCAGTGTGCAGCGCCTGGTGCCCGCTGTGCACGACGCAGTGCACAGCATGGGGTGCTCAGTGTGCAGCGCCTGGTGCCCGCTGTGCATGCCACGGTGCGCAGTGCGCGGTGACCAGGGTGCAGTGCCTGGTGCCCGCTGTGCACAGCGTGTGGTGCCCGGCGTGCAGGGCAGGGCGTGCGTGGCGTGGTGCCCGGCGTGGCGCCCGGCGCGGTGCCCGGTGCGTGGTGCGCAGCATGCGAGGCACCGTGCAGGCTCTGTGGAGTGCAGCACGCAGCGTGCTGACCTCTCGCTGCCTCTGGCCCTGAGCGGGGGCCAGGAAGGGAAGTGCTGCCGGTCCCGCTGCTTTCATCGGAGATCTGGAACGCCGAAGCCTGCCCAGATCCTAATCAGTGTGGGAAAGAAACAACAGGGCCTGCTCTCGCCCTGGTCTGCTGGAGACGCCTTTTATTTTCATAAACTTTATCGCAGCCCGCAGCCCCTGATAAAGCGCCGTAAATAAACGGAGGGGAGCGTGGCGGCCGGCCAGGGCTGCTCGCAGACGCACGCGCTCGCTGCCGCCCGCTCCCCGGGGGGACACCCCGTCACACGCCAACTTTCAAAGCCTTCCTTTTATTCCCCCGCCGCCACCGGCAAGGAGAAACCACATGGCCTCGCCGTTGGGGGACCAGCCGGGCCGCCAGCGCCCGCCGGCGAATTCCTGCCCTGCCCCAGCCTCCCCCGGTGACCCCGGCCCCGTCGCCAAGTGGGGGTCCTGCTCCCAGCGCTCCGTGCGAGCCCACGGCGGCTCGGGATGCGGGAAGGACAGTTGTGGGATGCTCGCATCCTCTCCAGGTGGCGAGCAGGGGGTTGTATCCCACCGGAGTGCTGAACCAGCAGCAGGTCTCTGCCTCCCCCAGGGCTTCTCTGTTACCGAACGAGAGGATTGCCTGGCTTTGCCACAGATTAGCAGTTTGAACTGCCTTTTTTTTTATTTCTCCCTGTCTTTTTTTCCTTTGCTAAAAAGTTTGGGTTTTGTTTAAAAAGCTCTACATTCTTCTGGGAGCATGGAAAAACAGGATCTGGGGGTTTTTTTCACACTGGCTCCACAGACTGACAAAGACAAAATTTAACTCTTTTTCATTTCTGCTTGGATCGTCTGTGGGTGAAAGTTATCCCTGCCCGGGCTGGCAGCTGCCCCACAGCTCCTGCCGGTTCCCAGCCGCGGGGAGCCTGGCTTTCCTGCAGCCTCATCTCCCCTCCGGCATCCTCCCCCCGTTGCGGGACCAGTGCAGGAGAGTTTCAGTTACTGGTGGTTCACACCCTGCCTCCACTGCCGTCTGCGAGGGAGGATGCCCAGCTGGTGCTGACAGCTTCTGCTGTTCCACTGGCTCCATTTAACACAGGAACGGCTCAGACCACAGCCCTGTGAACTAAAGGTATATAAATTGCTTTGTCCAAGCGCAGCTAGTCCAGTCCACTCCAGCCAAGGTGTGGTGGGTACCCGCGGGTGACCGTCACCTGCGTTTGCCCAGGCACCGTGGGCTCTGCAGGGCTGCAAGGAAACCTCTTCTGTTTGCATTTGCCTGGTCAGCAGCATCTCTTGGGGCTCCCTCCGCAGCTCCAGGGCTGCAGCAGAGGTGGCAGTGGGCAGAAGCGCAGGGACATCTTCCCCTGCCCACATCCCTTCTCACAGGGGCACGCAGCAGCATGCTCTCCCCCCCTCCTTCAGGCTCCCCCCGGCTTTTCAGCCGGTTTCTCCAGTTTGCCACAATCCTTTTTCTGTCTGCAGCCCCAGTCTTGCTTGGCATGCAAATGTAATAAATGCACTCTCTGTTTCTCCGTGCTGGCCGTTAATGGGAGTGCTCAATGGTGGCCTTCCAGCCCTACAGTGAGCCATTGAGAGCTGCTCCGGCAATGCCATCCCCCCTGCTCACTCTGCACCCATCCTGCGGCACCCTGCCCGGCCCCGCTCCCTCACCACCCTCCAGCAGGGATGGGCAGAGCACCCCGTGCCTGCCCGCAGCTCCCATCCCACGGCCACCCCTGCTCCTCCGGCTGTGGGCTTGTCGCACCCCGCTGCTCGAGGAAATTAACTTGGCCTGACGTGTCTCATTCTTGACAAAGTCATGTCAGAGATTACTCACGTCTGTGCTAACTTCCAGGTGCTCACAGAAGTGCCTTGGATTATTCACGCCAGTGTTTTTCTGGGATGGGAAGTGCAATGGCTGGGCTGTATCTCCCCACTCCTCCTTTGTCCCTGGGTAAGATGGGCACCGTGTTTCCGGGTCATGGGGTGCCAAGAGAGCATCTTCCCAGCACTCTCACAAGCAGCCACAGATGCCTCTCCGATCCCAGCAGGGAGTTTGATCCCAAGATGGATCAGACCCATCCAGTCTGAAAAGGCCAAACGCACCGTGTAACGTTTTACCGTAAAAATTATTGAGGGGTTGTTTCTCCTATTTCCACACTACTTTTGCCTCTGATAAAGAGGCAAGTTGCAGAGGGACTGAACCCTCTTCTATTACAAATGAGAACTACTTTATTTTCCAGGCTCACCAGAAGGCTGCAAAGACAAACACACTGACTTTCTGTAACTGTTTCCACTCTCAGAAGAACATCCCCTTCTGTCAACAAGAACACTTTCCTGTTGGATGTTCCAGTCATGCTCCATATAATCTTTCAGACAAGGACCTCTAGATGCTCTTCTCCTCCTTGTGTGATATTTTGGCTCCGAGTCTTGGCTCTGTCCAAAGTGAAGGAGTCTGAGGGCTCTTTGGGACTTGGAGGATTGAGCCCATGGGACAGCAGTGGAAAACATCCAGAATTAAGGCTATATTTATGAGACTCCTTAGAAGGGACACTGAAAGACCTCTGGTTTCTCACCCAGGAGTTCTCCTGAGGAGCTGGGCAGCACTGGGTGCTGGTCCCCCTCGCAGTGATGGTGCACAACGTGGTTGTGTCCACAGCATGAACTGCCTCCGCATCCCCACCCTGGGTCCTGAGGGACACGGGCTCCTTCTGGAGGTCTCCAGTCGTGACACAAGCCAATGCCCACCTCCAGCGTCCCGCCTGCGTGAGAGGCTCCCAGGATGCCCCAAGGGGATGTGGCATTGGCCACATGACCAAGGAGCATCCTTGAACTTGTCTCCCTGAGGTTTTATTCTTTAAGGTGCTGGCAATGAGAAAACCCTCTCCATGCCCTTCCCCCACCTCAAAGCATCCTTTATAAAAATAAAGTGCCCAAAATAGCCCTAGACAGTGCTTGACATTTGCCAGACAGCTGCTCTCGAGAGTGCTACAAAGGTTATGGATTGCTCACTGCTTCCCTCCTCCTCCCGCCCCACCACTGCCCGCGTGAACCTTGGAGCAGGGCCAGGTTTCATGGGAGTCTCACTGTTTGAAAAAGCCAGATTTGAGAGGGAGCCAGGATGCGGGGAGGTGTTTGTGTGTCACTGCCTCCCGTCCCGGCTGAGCAGCTCAGAGCAGAGCCGGGGTGACCTCTGCAAGGGGAGCTGCAGACCCTTGTGCCGGCCCTGCCTGTGTCTTCAGCTGGCAGGATGGTGGCTGTGGTGCAGGGCTATCCCCACCAGCGAGGTGTTGGGCACCTTTTCTTGGTCTTCCAGGTGTTTGAAAGCACAGGCAGAGTGGCTGCCCCACAGTGTGCCCCCACCCCATGCATCCAGGAATGGGGTCACATCTGGCTGCAGGGTCACAGCCAGACCCAATGGGGCCCCAACAGATGCACGCTCACCCCGGGCGGCCAGGAGGCCAGCAGTGCCAGGGGATGTCATGAGTCGGAGGAAGACCTGGGAGTCATCTTGGGTCAAAGCTCCAGCGCAGGCACAAGGATTTGTGCAACCTGGGGAAGGAGCAAGCAGGGTGGGAGAACTTCAAGGACACGGTGACCCATGCTGGAATCGGCACCTGGAGAAGGATATGGGGACACGGAGAGAGGCCAAAGGGGTCTGGCCAGGCAAGCCCCACAATAAGAGGCAAAAGGGACTCAGCTTAGCAGACAGAAGGTTGAAAGGCAATTTAAGCACCTGCAAGAGTAGAAGGACCTTCCTTCCAAGGTGGAACAGGTCCTGTGCAGTCTGGAGGGTTAATCGTCCTTCTTGGGAGCATCCAAGAAGAGTTGCAGCTGGGGACAGGGCACTATCTGGGATCTGAGCGGGCTCTGAAATTGCACAGCAAGCCCTTCTCGTGGAGCTTGGTTGGCGCATCTCACAGTAGGACAAGGTCTTAGTATGGAGCAGGAGGAAAGCCACTCTGTGGGGCCAGTGGTTTATACAGCGAACAGAAAGTCACAATCGAGGCCTGAAAAGTGAAAGATAAAGGCATGAGCATTTACATGAGATACATAGACAAACACACGAAATGTGTGATCTTAATCAAAATGAGCAGTCAGCAGCAGCAAGGCACGACCCACTTGTTTTATCTGGTAACCAAATAAATATATACATGCATTTTAAGAAAAAGAATCAATGGTCTTTAAATAGGAAAAAAACATGCACGCAGGAAGGAAATTTATCACTTAGGACAGAACAGGGTCTTTGAAATGCTAAATGCAGTAGAAATTGTTTTAAACTATACAAGTTAGGGATAGAGGCCTCAAAGAGTGTGTAAGTCCCAGCAACTGCACCAGGCTCATGCTGTGCTGAACCAGAGGCAAGGAGGCAACCAGGCGGCAGGGAAAAAGGGCAGGATCGCAATCAGCTCTGTCCACGACCTTACCAAGTTCGGGAGATACCAAACACTGGTAGGTCTTCAGGTGTGGGTTTGTTTTCCCTTACCACAACCACGGGGCTCACTCTTGCACAGGGCAGGGCTGTCCTCGCTCCCTGTGCAGCCCTCGGGGCTCTGCTGTGGCTGAGAGATGAGGACCGGGGGATGCTAGAGAAGCCATCCAAGAGGGCTGGTGGATCTGGCAGAGATGTGCGGCCCAGAGGAGCCTCACAGACAACCTGGCTTGCTTGGCTTTTCTTCCCTCGCCTTTATGTTTATGCAAATTAAGGTTTCCAAGGAAGTGCCGGTACCGGCTGAGGCCTTGCTGCCAGTTTTCTGCGGGATCTGTCTCATTTCCTGGGCCACGCGATTATTTTAAGGATTCTCCAGATCTCCAAGAAAAGTCACTTTTAAGATGTTTTTCCGTGCCTGTTTCTCCAGCCTGCATACTGATCTGTCCCTGCAGTTTCACCACCCAACAACTTTGATGTCTAGGAGTCTGACACGTTCACCTCTGAAGTATTTGCCATCACATGTCTGGCTGTTTATACCTTCAAGGCATGCAGCCACCCTTTTCTGTTTAAGGACTGTCTTGACCACATCAGTAGAGTGAGAATTTCTAAAAATAGACAAACTGGCAAACTTCACAATCTGGAAAATGACATGTTTTTTAAATCTCTGGAAAAGAATAGATTCCTTAAAGTATAGTTTACAAATACTGATTTCATTATTTATGGTAGCTGTAAAGCACGGTGCATTCGGAAAGCATCGTCCCATTGAAGAAGTGTGTTACTCATTACCATGGCTTTAGTGTTCCAGCCTGTTCCTCAACTGAAATTTAGCCAAAAGAACAAGCTTGAGGCATACATGGGGGCAGCCTGGGGGAAGCTGCTTCTAATTTCGTGCTGGAAAGGGGCAATGAATAGCAGAAGGGGGGACTCAGGGGGACCACAGGAGCCTCTGCTAGAGTCTCTCGTAGCAACAGACGAAGAAAGCAATGCAAGGAAGGGAAAAAGTAGCATATTCCCAGCTGGAAAGAGAAAGGAATGGATTTTCATGCAGTGAACACGCAGCCCGAGACACCTGGTGGGCCGAGGATGGAGCTGGGTATCAGAGTGGTGGGACACTTCTCTGGCTAAGGCGCTGGGGACTGGAGGTTAGGCACAAACCCCACAAGTTTTGGAAAGAAACACCCAGGCATGAAGCACCCAGAGGATCTCAGATGGGTGGTTTTCCTCCATGCTTGTACACTCAGTGCCCTGTCCTCCTGACTCGCCTCAGTACACCCAAAAATTCGTATGTTCTTTGCTGTTCCTTCTTCAGTACTTTGCTCAAGTGCAGCGATCTCTGACATTTCTTTTCCTCACATATGCCATGCTAGACAGAGACTACCGCTCCTCCAAGTCATTTGAAGGCACCCAGTTTGCCCAGGAATCTTTCTCAGGATCCCAGGATGTGAATTTCTCTGGGATCACTGTTTTTCCCCTGCTACTATGTTGTCCCTCACCCACTCCACTTTTTTTCATTCCAGAAGTCACTGGTAGCCAAGGGAACGTGCTCCTTTTTATGCCAGCTGTCCTGGTCTTATTGTTACTTTTAAAAGATTTATTGCATCATTGCTCTCTGCTTCTCTCACAATTTCCACTAGTGTATTTGTAGACGCGGGGAAGTATTGCAAGACCGCCTGCACCTGTTCCTCCGAGTCCTCCTTCTCCTCTGCATCTTGCCCTTCTGTGAAAGCCTCCTGCAGGAATTCCTCACCCAGGCTTGGGTTTCACCCTCGAGCTGTACCTTTGGAGCTCCAAGACCATGCTCTGAAGTCTTGGCGCTGCAGAAGCGAGAGGTTTCTCAGGAATGTTCTCTAAGGGTTTGGGGTCTGCTTCAACTGTTACAGCCATGTATAGATGCATGGGTGTGTGTATATATATATACTGGGGAAATTTCTGACATCCCACCACAGTGGCAAGCAATTGGAGGGCAACTCCTCAGCACTGGGGGCCATGTCCCCAGCCCCTCTGCCAATGGGCTGCAGGAACCCTGCTCCAGCTGCGGCTCCTGAGCACCCGCACGCCCCTTGATTTGGGAAAGCTGCCTCTGGATGGTACTGAGGGGATGCTGCGCCTCCCAAGTCCTTATCCTAGTAAAATCTAGTTCAAATCTAGATCTAGTTAACGATGTCCCTGCTCACTGCAGGGGGTTTGGGCTAGATGACCTCTACAGGTCCCTTCCGACCCAAAGCATTCTATGATTCTGTGATTCGATGATTTATCCAGACGGCTGTGCCAGTGCCGTTTGCACAGTGGCAGCTGGAATAGGGATCTTCAGGACTTTTCCTGTTCCTCCTCCAATACATGTGCACTGGGAGGGGCACCACCATACCCATCATGGTTCTCCACTGTACAGCTGAGAGGAGGCTGTTCCACCCACGTGGCAAGAAAATCCTTGCCGTTAGAACACATTCACCCCAAAATTTTACTGGCTGTGTCCTCAGCTTCTGCCTGCCATGGTCAGCACAGCTGGGCACGTGTCTGCCTTTGGCTATCACCTAGCTAATCACACAACGGGGCACAGACCATCCTTCTACGCAGCAGAACAGTCAGATATCCAACCTGTGAGCTTCAGCAACGCATTGGGCAGGTCTGAAACCCACTGCAAGCACCAGCACCCAACCAAGCTCCCGTTGGCAGCAGACCAGCACCTACCAGCAAAGGGAGTTTGCACACATTTGGGTCCTGTCCCCAGGTCACTCTTGGCTCATCTCCCCAGTGGTGGGAGCTGCCCGGGGAGGTAAGCAGCACTCCCGAAGCAAGGAGTTAATGTGGCACTGTAATTATTTGCACTCTGATGTATTTATAACTTTTACTTCTATCTGACATTTTATGGCCAGGCAACATTAAAAGGGACAACTGCTTTCCATTACTCACTGCCACGAACTCTCATTCATGGCTTTTTTGCCTCCCTGTGACATCATGTTTGCACAGCACGGAGGGGCCCGGTGCCGGCCCCCGCCGGCACAACCCGGGACGCCCCAGGAGCTGAGCAAACAGATTGCCACCGTGCAGAGACGGATCTCACCTCCAGCCAGCCCCTGCGTGAAGGACTGTTGCTTTTCCAGGATGGATTGTAGGCATAGCTTTTCTGGCAGCGATCTCCCATTAAAGGTGACAAAAAACCCGCTGCCAGAGCGGTCCTGTGTGAGGCTGCACAGAGAAAGGAAAAGACATATGATGGGAGGGGGGCAAAAGCACCTTCTGTAGCCCATTTGTGAGAAAGAGATGACCAGAAATTTCCAATGGGAAATGAAGCAGGAGCCACACCTGGCACCCCTCTGCCTGCCCTCCCTCGCATGTGGCCCCACGGCTGCCCCAGCTTCGGTGTCAGCCACCAAGTTGGCATCCCCATCCCATGCCTCAGCTGACACAGGGACAGCGAGGACTTTGTACCATCTGTGCATGGGGAAAACATGACCAAGGAACAAATGTCACCCGTATGCTGATGGCACCGGACCCGGAGCACGCGGATGGCTCCTCCGGCAGCCCTGGCGCGGCTGCAGGGGGAGGTAAGAGGACACCAACCCACCGCCGACAGCTCCTGCCATCAGCCTTCCCTCATTTCTCCTCCTGACCGAAATTTTCCAGCCGGCGGTCCCCAGTGCAGCCAGGGCCAGGGGCGAACGTCTCACTTCAATTGCACCCTGCAAAGCACTGGATCAGGAACGTTCCTGCTCTGCTTTCAGGCAGTGTTACCCCAAAGCCAGACCCGTCTGCCTCCCGTGTGCAACCTCGCCCCTGCGCTTCCCAAGCCTACGGAAGTTTTTACAGGGGCAGCTGCATGCTGCATGAAGGTGTCCCTGCAGATCAGTGACTCCTCGGGCTCAGACAAGCCAGGGTCCGGCCACTCTCAGTCCTGCTCTAGTACTTGCGACCAGATGGGACGCAGTATATTCTCCACCTCCTGCCCGAGCGTCCTTGTCCTCCCTGTCCCCTGGCTTCCCCCATCTCTGCTGCCTCTCAAACACCACCCGCATTCCCGGATGCCTCAGAGATGCTGGTTCCCCCTGCCTACATTTGATCTGTGCCCATGTTTGAGCTGATATCCAGCATTTCCCTCCAGTCTGCCATCCCAGTGGCACGTGGGTCTGTCTCATGGCCAGAGCAGTTTGCGGCCCCACAGGGTTACAGCCCACCAGTGTCTCCATGGGGTCTGCGGCTGTGCACGGGGCAGGTGCTGCAAGGAGCTGTGACACAGGCAGAGGGACATTGACCATGAGTCATCCCCTGCCTTTTGGGGACACCCTGATGCTGGGGCTCTGATATGCCCAGGTGCGTTAAGAGACAACACTTATGCACATATGCATCTTCTCCCTTTGCTCCGAGAAATTGCTTTGCCTTAAAGTTGCTTCTCATGGCTGCAAAGCTGCTGCTGCTCCTGTCCTCCCATCACCCCAAGGGGGCTGCACATCTGAGTCCCAGCTAAGCCAGGAAAGACAGCGTATAAAATAAATGGGGCTTTCCAGAGCTCGCCTTGCAGGCACCATCGCCTGCCACAGCTGCAGACAAGCCGCGTGAAGGGAGCAAGACAAGAGCGCAGCTCAGCCCTCGCAGCAGCGGACTGGGGATTAGGGACCGCAGGCGAGGGGGCTGCCAGGGCCCACGGTTTGGTGGGAGAGCCAAACCCAGCACCAAACCCACTCCCTGAAGGCCTCACTGTCAGCGACGCCATGCCAAGGGCTCTGCAGCTTCTGCTGTGCCGCGGAGGCGAGATGAGGGGAGCCGTCGGCAAGTTAGGGGTGCCCCATCACCCTGTCCCACACTGCTCCTTCCAGCCCCGGGTGGGGACCATCAGGTCCCCGGGGGTCTGTCCCCGGCCACTCAGCGCAGGCGGGGGGAGATAGCTGGTGGGGCTGGGGTGGTTCCCTTATCCGAAGGGTGATGGAGTCTCCAGCATCCCCAGCACGGGGCCATCTCCTGCGCTCCTCTGGGAGCAGGGGGCTTTGGCTGGGTGGAGGTTTCTCCCTGCGGCTTTCAGGAGCAGGGCCTGAAGCCAGCAGGGATAAGGAGGGGGGAACAACTTTTCTCTTTGGAGGAGAGGCTGCTGATGGGTGATTAATGGCTGTGGCCAGACCACTGTGCTTGTGCCATCTGATAAGAGGCCTCCTGACAAAACAGACCTGTTGCTGGGGAATTCATCACGCCTCACTCAGCAGCCATCAGATAAGAGCCGGGCTGGATACGTCCCATTCATCCTCCTCATTCCCGCTTCTCCACCCTCTCCTTTCACCCTGTTTGCCAGAGCGTTTCGTTCTCAGAAGTGAACTCCGAAGGCGCAGGGACACTGTGCTGTGTGCGGGGAGAACGATCCAAGGCCAACTTTACAGGGTTTAGAGGCAGGAGTTTACAGTCTTGTGCTTTTTATTAGTCCTCTTGTAGGATAGCCTTTTTTCTCTCCTGCCGTAAAAATCATCCTGTTTTAAATCAAGGAGTAGCGCTCATAGGGAGGGGGCATCTCTGGGGGTGGCAATGTCTGATCATGGGTAATACGCCTTTCACGGGCGAAATGCTGCTGGGTGATGGTGAGAACTGGTTGTGTGTCAAGCTCTGCCCATCCCACAGCTCAGCCAAAAACCAAACTTGCCACACTTTAGTGAGGGACTACTTTTTCATCTACAGGGAGGAAGGGGCTTTTGGGAGGCTGGGATGCTGTGGACCCCACTAACACGCTCCCCACTGGCACAAGGTCTCTGCTGTGGGGCTGCAGGCTGCACGTGCATATGTGTCGGTGCCAGCCAGGCCTCCATGCCAAGGATGGATGTGATCTCCGACCAATGGCGTTGGAAAACCCCCTTCTACGCAGCAGGTCCTGGGAGGGGTCCCCATGGGCCATAAACGGCCCTGGGAGGCTTTTAGGGGACCCCACGGGGAGTGGGGAAGGGGTCGGCCAGGCTGCCGAGATGCTGCTGGGCTCAGGTTCGGCTGTGAACATGGTCAAATCTGATGACACTGCAGGCTTTGCAATCCTTTCAGCCTCTCCCCTCTTCCAGCGCAGAGCAGGCTCGGGCACTGTGCCCTGCCTGTGGTGGGACAGGGCAGGCTCCCCAGCCCTGCACCCAGCCGTCGCTGCCCAGGCTGCCAAAAAGACCCAGATTTCCAGCAAACCCAGTCCTATAGACACACACACACACATATACCTATATGTACGTGTACGTGTGTCTACCTGGGACACGGGGCGGGCAGGCACCGTGTCTCCCGCCCTTGCTGTGCAGCACCGCAGGGGCTTGGTGGACGTGACCGACGGTGCCCACGACGTACTGGTACGGGAGCGCTGACCGCAGCAGCGGGGACACGGCGAGCCCCTGCATGTAGCACTGGATGCACGTGGGCAGCCCTGCGTGTCCCAGGGAAGACTGGGCGGTTCAGCTGAGTCCGGAGGCTGCAGAGGTGCGGGTGTGCAGCGAGGTCAGGTTTGCACGCTCACCCTTACACACTCCTCCCCACAAAGAGTTAATCCCCTCATGACTGGATCTAGAACACTCTGAGGCTCTTCTCCTGGGATTTATCATGTAACAAGGGCACTTAATGAAATTAGGGATCCGCGGCGACCCTGGGGTCACATTTTCCTCTCCTGCAGGATGGGGAATTGGGAATGGGGAATGGAGCCCAGCCAGGGCCGGCACCGGCCGGGATGCACCACCACCGACCACGCACCAGCCCCACGCCACGACAGTTCCCACAGCTCTTCTTCAAAAAGGCTTTCGCAAGCAATGCCCCGGAGCGGATTGAATTAAAGCCTAATAAAGCAGTGGTAATTTGCAAACTGGAAATGTTCCAGAGTGCCCAGGACTAATTCATTAAAGTCTTCCTCCTCCCCTCCCTTCCCCTGGAGGTATCTGGTTGAAGGTAGCCGAGATTTAGCCCTGCTGTCCTGGCTTTCCCTCTGCACCCCAGCTCCTGCGAATGCTGTCGCTCTCACATTTTCGGTTTTCTCACGTCCTGGAAGGAGTTATTTGCAAATGATTTGTGAAACGCTTTCAGATTAAAGACAGGACCAAAGATTGACCAAAATAAAAATTTAGCACCAAAGAACTATTTTTCATTGAAAATTTTTGGTATTAAAAAAGTAGTTGTTACAAAAAAACACTGGGTTTTAGGGTGAAGCTTTCACGCACAAAACAGTTTTTGTTTTTTATCATGCAAGTGTTTGAATAAACTCTTTTTTTAAAGATAATATTTTGTGGTTTTTTTCTTTCTGGAAATAAACTAGAAATTAGAGTAGAAAATGCTTTTTAAAATCAAAACCTCTGGTTAAAATGGTTATTTTTGACCACTTCTGCCGAAGTCCCTCCTTTTCCAGAGGCAAGAGCTCCCGGGATTTGTCTGGGTTGGGTTCTTGTCACAGCCTCCTGCTCCTCCCTCGTTACGGTGGGAGAGTGATGGTGACCTCCAGACCTCTCCCAGGGCCAGCGGCGACAGGCGGCTCACGGTGACACAGTGCTGACACCGGGGAAACCTGTGGGGCTGGGAGGGGGGGACAGCCCCTTCCTCCCTGTGGGGGGACAAGGCCTTCCCCCTGGGGACAGCACCTCAGTGTGCAGGGCGAGGTGGTACCTTGGCCCCTGGGTGCAGGACCCCTGCTCCCAGCCAGGCACCCATGGGTGTCTCACCAGGCACCTGATTTTTGCAATTTTGGGCTAGCCGAGGCGCTGTGGGACCCGCTGCCCTGCTTGCCACCTCTTGCACCCCCAACGCTGCGCATGGCGGCGCAGGAACCGCTTGCGGGGGGCTTGAGCCCACTGCCGGGGGTTCAAACCGTGGCAGCCCCTCGGCTGGGTTTCCCGAGCTGCCTTATGGCAGCAGGTGCCTCGAATTTGAGCTGCGGGCCGAGCCGGGCGTCGAGAGCTCGGGGCGGCTCTGCCATCCCAGCAATGTGCCCGCGAAGCAGGGATCAGCAGCCAGGAGAAACACTATCCCGACGGGCCCCGCGAGAGCTCAGCAGCCGAGGTCAGAGCCGAGGGGAAGCTCCTGGACCCCTCGGCCTGCCAGCAATTCCCCGTCGGCATTTTTGTTGCTGTGCCTGCCAGACGGCAGCCTCCCCGCCGGCTGGAAGGCAGGGAGCTGCGGGGATGGGCTCCACGGCCATGGCTGTGCCACAGCAGCAGGTCCGGGCTGCGTGGTGGCACCTCCAGCAGCAAGGGACAGTGGAGGTGGTTGGCAGCACCCCGGCACCGGGCGACGGAGGGCAGCCACCCCTGGCAGCTGGCTGTAGGGCTCCTTAGCACCGTACCAGCGCCATGCAAAAGCAGCTGGGGGACAGTGCAGCGTGGTGGGACTGAGGAAGGCTGCAGGGTCGTTTTTTGAGAGATCTAGGGTAAAAAAATGGGCTCACATGGATGCAGCCAACAGCTCCACCATATACCTGGGCCGTAGCTCAGCCCTTGCTCGCCCAATGCACTATTTCTTACTTTGCTGGCAGGGGGATGGGTATTTAGTTTCTGTTTAGAAAGCACTTAGATGTCCCCTGATCAGGAATTTTGAAAAATGATAAATCAATCTTCAGAGCAAACTGTCCATCAGCTGCCTTCTCCTTGCCCCCAGTTTCTGAGCCTGCAGCTGACACAAGGACACAAGGACACGGCTGCTGCCTTTCTCACAGGATGGCTCTGCCCAGCTTGGCTGGGCAGAACCAGTCCCTCATGTTGTGTTGGTAACCCTGGGTGCTGCTGGGCTCCTCCGCAAATGCAGGGGCGGTTTAAGTAGGCTAATTCACTTTCCACCTCCACGTCCCACAAGAGTCAAACGTTGCCCACCGGATACACCCAGTGCACAAACACGGTCGTTAGCACTTACCTAGGCTTTAAACTAAAAGAGGGCAGGTTTAGATTAGATATTAGGAACAAATTCTTCACCATGAGGGTGGTGAAACACTGGCACAGGTTGCCCAGAGGCATTTTGGATGCCCTGGAAGTGTTCAGGGCCAGATTGGATGGAGCTCTGAGCAACCTGGTCTGGGGGAAGATGTCCCTGCTCATGGCCAGGGGGTTGGAACAAGATGATGTTTAAGGTCCCTTCCAACCCTTCCCATTCTATGATTCTACGATTCTATGCATGTATGCACACACGCTCCAGCGAGTCACTGAGGAGGGGCAGAGCAGGCAGAGCAGACGGAGCAGGGGAGCCCTATCTGCCTTTGAAAGGGAGCTGGTCCAGCACTGAAGAGATCGTAGAATCATAGAATGGTTTGGTATGGAAGGAGCCTTTAAAGATCATCTAGTCCAACCCCCCTGCCGTGGGCAGGGACATAGAAGCATAGAATCATATAATATCTCAAGTTGGAAGGGACCCATACAGATCGTCGAGTCCAGCCCCCTGCTCCTCACAGAAGTACCTGAAACTAAGTCATATGGCTAAGAGCGTCGTCCAGAGGTGACGTGCCACCATAGCAGAGGGCTGGTTAAACCTCACACTCCTTGTTTCTTCCTCCTTCCAGTGCAATCAAACCTCTGCAAACTGTCAGTAAGGCCAACGCTCATTTGAACTGAGCCTCCAAGCCTGGGAAAGATTTGGCTGATCCTTTGTGAATATTTGACTGGCGTGTTTGGGAAGTGTAACAAAACCCAAATCAGAGAAGGGCTGCAGGAGATGTTTGCTTTTCTCGCTCAGTTCTGGCAAAGAGAAACCGCTGACCCCGAGCTTCCAAGTTCAGTTCCTCCTCATGTGACCCACCCCGATTCAAGGGCTTTCAGGCAAGGAGTTTGGGTCTATGCCTTGCACCAACAGCAAACATTTTCTCCACTTGAGAGGCCGTGTGGGGATACTTGCAGGCAAGCAGCAGAGTGGCAGGCGCGGCTTTCAAGCAGGGCCTGCCCCTGCTTCAAGAGGGGACACAGCTTGGTGCTGCAACAGGTGACACGTCTGATGTCCTCGCAGTGAGAAAGGCTGCGAGCCATCGCGGCTGTGGCCAAGCAGTGATAAAGGTGCTGAAGGCCCAGGTTTTCTCGCTGTGCTGGAGTTCATCCAGCACCAAGGGCGAGAGAGGCCATGCTGCCGCCTTCGGTTTGCAGATATAAGCCCCAGCCACCTCGTGCAATCAGTGGCTGGGTCAGAGTTTTCCCAGAGCCTGGGAGCTTTTGCACCAAACATTTGGCTTGGCCCATGGTGTCTAACATTCCATGGCCTCGTTTTGTACCAGCTAATATCATCATCTGTCTGTCTGCAGCAGAAGCTCAATTTGCACGGATGCAATCCAGGAAAGACTCCAAACTAATTTCATTAGAGCTTTGGTTTGTCTGGGTTTGGTCAACAAGCTTAAAGGCAGTTGAAAGCCCAAGCTCTGCTGCTGCCTGACCTTCTGAATTTCTGTAGCTCTCACCAGGTAGTCAGCATCGCTCTGCAGAGGTTTCCAAAACAGCAAAGGGTGCACCACAGGCTGATTGGAGTCATGAAGTTGACGGCAGGGCAATATCGGGCATATTCCAGCCCTCCATCGGCTGCGGGGCATCCAGAGCACTCTGGGGGCTGGGGGGAGGGAGGGATTCTGTGTCTCTTCTTACACCCTTAAAGCTGTCATTGGCAATGGACCCATCATAACATTTGACTCAATAAGCAGGAGCTGTGGAATCACATCTCCGGTGAACTGGGCGTCTGAGGGCGGTGTCAGCTAAGCAGCATGTCCTGGGCACCGCAGGGTCTGGGGACCAGGGGGCAGCAGGCACAGCCTCCTGAGCAATGCTCTCACTGCAGGGGCACCAGGTGGGAGACTTCGTTTGGGGTCTGCAGGGCCGAGCTCAGTGCTGGACCCAACAGGGAGCACCGCGGCTGGCTGGGCTAGCAGGGGCTGAGGACGCATCGGTGTTTCTTGGACAAAGCATCTAAAAACCACAGTGAAATTTCAGACTGCGGCCATCCTACCCTGCTCTCGACTTTACAGATTCCTCAGCTGCCCCAAGGGGAGCTGTGGTTTCCTGTGGAAGAGGCTCTCACCAGCCCTGCTCCCCAGGGAGGACACCCCATCGCTGGTGCTAAAGTAGGCCAGGGGCTATGGCAGAGATGGACCTGGGGCTGGCTGCACACCTCCAGGATGTGCTGCGGGTCGGGGACCATCATCCTCCTTCTGCCTGGTTCTAGGTTGTGGACAAGGAGTACGACAGCGGGGCAATGTTGCAGCAAAGCAGAGGGAAGAGAAGCTAAGAAGCTTTATTTTAATTGATCCAAGTTCACTGAGCCTGCCAAGTTAATGAGTCCCCAGCAAGCAGCTTTAACGAGAGCCTGTAGCAGGCTTATGAGAAGGAGATGAAAATGAGGGCAGAAACAGATGCTTGTCGGCAGAGCCTGGTCGGCTGGGGCCCGCATGGCAAGGAGGAGCAGGAGAGGGCTGATGGCAGGCGCCGGGGCACCAGCCGGCCCCCGAATGTGCTGCTGCAGTGCCTGGCCTTGCTGCCCTCCTGCCAAGCCCCAGCCCGGTTCTCCCACTCTCCAGACCAGCAATTAATCCCATGGCAGGGGACTGGGCCGAAAAAGAGACGGGCTGCTCCCCACCCTCCAGTCTGGTCTTGCTTTTGTCTGACTTCAGAGCTGCTGGCACGGACTCCCGCAGCGGGGTGGCCAACCCCTCCCCACCGAGCCAGGGGCCACGCTGGGGCTCCAGCACCGAGCCCCTCCGGGAGATGCCGTGCCAACAGCTGCTGCGATGCCCGAAAGGGCCGTGGTGAGCAAGGAGGATGCCGGAGAGGAGTCAGGGGATGGCAGCTCCCCCAGGAGCGGGGTGCGAGCTGCAGGAGCATCCCCCGCAGCACCCAGCACCTCCTGCCTTGCCCTTGCAGCCGGGGGCCAGCGTGCCTCCGTGCCAGCTCCGGGACGAGCCCCACGCTGCTCAGCCCCAGCCGGGCGGACTGACCGCGGCCGGGGCTCTGGCCGGCTCCAGGCACCGCAGGGCCTGAAAGGGGCCATTGTCTGCCCAGGGCTTTGAAGACGAAGAGCCTTGTCCGAGTGCCAGGTGGTGCGAGCTGCGGCGTGGGGGCAGCTCCCGGCTCCCTGGGCTGCTGCTCCCGCTGTCAACATCCCACACACCCTGCGTTTAAAAAAAAAACAAAACACACACACAAAAAAACCCACCAAACCCCAAAAATGCAGGCGGGGGGGAGGAAATTGTTTTCTAAAGGAAAAAATGGGCAGTGGCGCTTCCTTCCCCTTCCATGGTGGCCGCCAGGCGCTGGGGGCTCAGATGTTCTTTGTCACCCGCGGGGCTGGGGGCTGGCAGCCGATCCGCACGGAAAGGCGCGGGAGCAGACCGCCATTCCAAGGGCTGCGAGCCTCGGCTCCCGTTCCTCCCGCGGCGCGGCCGGGCTGGGGCAGGGCAGCTGCTGCGAGTTCACTGGAGCAGCACTTTCCCACAGTCTGGAGAAGTGACACATGGCTCTCACACATTCCTGCGCCGGCAGGCTTGGCCGCGCTTGGCCAGGAGTCAAGGCAGACGGAGGGCTGCCGCTGCTGGGAGCTGCTGATTAGCAGGTTCTGACTTTGGCACCAGCCAGGCCCTTGGAGGGCGAAGGAGATGGAGGGGCCAGAGCAGACCTGGGCTCTGGGGTAGTTTGTGCAAGCTGCTTAACCCTTCGGAGGCAGGCGCTGAGCAAAGCTTTTCTCCAGGATTTTGCTCTGCTTCACCTGCCCTGCCTTTGCTGAGCCTGCAGCGCGGTGCCCAGCTGCCTGCACTCCCTGCCTGCGGTGCAGGCATCTCCCCCTTGCCACCCCACCACTGCTGGCATCACTCAGCGTTTCCCCCCAAAGGCAGGGGGGCTCTGAGGAAGCGTCTGAGCCTGGAGAGCAGCGGGGCTGATCCTGCTGGACACTAGCCTTCCTTCCCAGGCGGGCTGGCCAGCTCACCTGCAGAGCCTGGCAGGGGTGAGCAGGGCTGGCAGAGTCCCAGCGCACCGGTGGGTGCTGGGGCAGGATGGCCAAGCGCCGGGAGGGTGCCAAACGAGCTCCTGGTGCAGGGAGGAAAGGGTGTCCCCGCGTCCTCCCCAGGACGACAGCGCAGCAGCAGCTGCCCGGGGTCAGGGTCCTCTCTACAGGCAAAGTTTGCCCTGGGGTGAGCCTTCGTACACGTGCACGGAGGATTTTTTCTGAATTTATGCTGACTAAAGAGCCTCGTCCCACGCGCGGGGGAAGGTCTGGGGTCTGAGCTCCCACGCTCGTGGAAAGACTTCTCGTAGGTTCCCAGGAGGTCCAGGCGAGTACCTCCCAGTGCTCGGGCAGTGCTGTCCCCAGCCCTGCTTGCACCCAGGAGACCCGGGGGCTTGGGGACGGCTGGACTGTGCCCCAGAGAGAGCAGCAGCCCCCTGCCAGCCCTTGCCCTCTCCTGGGGTCAGGTCCCCACATAGGGAGGTGAGAGGTGCAGCCGGGCGCACCCGGCGCCTGCCCAGCCCTTGCCGCTGGAGGCGAAGGATCCGGCCGCACGCCGGGGCTGGTGACTCACGGTGTGGCGTGACACAGCGTCGGGCTGGAGCGGTCCAGGCGGTTCCCGTCCCGCGGGACGGGAACGAGTTGGCGGAGGGCCTGGGGCAGCGGCTGCGGGGCTGGCTGGGGGAGGCTGTTCCTCACCCCCGCGCCAAGGCGAATCCTCCCTTGCGATAACATCAGCTTCCCAACCCCGCGGAGGCTGCGATGCTCATTCCCATGGAGCACCCGCGGTCTCAGCCCCTTTCCTTCAGGAGCCCAAAGCAAGGACACGCGTGTCCCAGTCCCCGCTGCATTGCACCGAGGCCCAGCTGGCAGGGACAAAGGCAGAGGAGGCTGCGGATGGTCCTGCCTTTCCATGCCAACCCCTTCCCATGTCCTGGGGGAAGCTCCCAGGCTCAGGTTTGAGAAGGACAGCAGTGTTCCACATGCCAAGGAGCCCTGACACTGTGCTGACCTGGGCATCCCTGCCCCACTGTCCCGTCCTAGAGCCTTGCCAGCTCCCACGGACGTGGCACCCTGAGCTCCCAAGGGCTCCGAGGGCTTCTCCAGCTCTTGCCCAGGTCCCCAGGTGTTTACACAGCTGAGCCCTGACCCTGCCACCTGGGCAAGGCAGCTGGTGGCTGTGGCCGTACTGAGGGGATGGCGGCTCCAGCTCTGCCCCACTGTGCCTGTGGGAAAGTCATTTCTTGCCCGTTTCCACTCCTGTTTTGTGTATTCAGGCCACGAGTTCTCTCCAGAGCCTGGAGCAGCTCCAGCCCTAGGTGGGGTCTCTCAGTACTGTCATGCAAAAGCTGTGGCAATCACAGTGCCACACCATCACCACCAGCAATTGCATTTACAAGTTTCCCACTCCTCCCAAAAGGCAAAAGAAGCTGGTTTCGTGCCTTCCTCCCTGCCAGCTCACCTTCGATTGCTCATTATGTTTGATTCCAGACTAACCTCCTCAAAGGCTGGAAAGAGTTTTTTGCCAAACAGCTGGAGGCAAACCTGGGATGGCCAGGGGGTTCCAGACGATGCAAACACTCTCTTTTATCTTGCCTATGTATTTTTGCTCCTTGCAATTAGCTGCCTGCTCTGTCTGCTCCCTATTTCCCTGCGGTTCCTCCCAGCAGCCCTGCCTCAGAAACATTTTGACGGAGCAGCAACATCCCCATGCCCTTTAGCTCTTCCGACAGCTCGCTTTGGTTGTGGGTGCTGGCCCTGCACCCACACCCACCGCAGGCACCAGCGAGGCTCAGCAGCGCAGGGACCGGTGCCACAGCTCACGGCAGCCTGAGCTTTCGGCCATCTCTTCGGCAGCGTTCCCCGCAGGGGCTTCTTCCCCTGCCCTCATTGCAGGTGACAGCCAGGAACCCAACACCCGGCGTGTCTGGATGCTGCTTAGACATCCCCCGGAGATGGAGCGGCTCCCCGGCAGGTTGTCCACAACCGTTTGCTCCCAGAGCTCTGTCTCCTCTTTCTGCATATCTTTATGAAACGTCCAAGAAAAGCTGAGGGGGGAAAAAGCTGAGTGAGGTTGTATGTTGTTACTGGCTGCAGGGCCATCTAGTCTCCAGCACCAAGCTTGAGGGATACAGCCTGACTCTCCTGCATCGGGAGGAAGCAAGAGCATCCACCTCTTTTTTTAAAAAGATGTACTAAAAATCGTAAAATAGTGAAGGCTTCCAGTGTCACCCTAATTGGGTCTCAGAGAGGGTTCGTTTGCTTGCCATGTGTGATCCCCAGGCCACAGAAACCAGGGCAAAGGGGATCACCATTTTCAGTCCTTCTCCAAATAGTGAAGGAAGCAGAACAGCCTAAAACTCTTTAAAGTATTTGCTTTTACAAGAAACCAGATAGCTGGATCACTGCTATACGAGTGCTGCCGATACGTCCTCTCCCTGCACTTGGCTGTTACCTAGCCATTTCAAATATTATTTTTTGAAAACCACTTCCATAAATCAACAAACGCAGCCCAGCACCAGCAGAACAGCCCACGCGGCTGGAGAGCCGGTGGCCGCTGCCAGTCAATGAAGCAGAACAAACTAGCAAGTACGCAAAGAAATGTGATTAATGAAAGACAGACCACAAAGCCTATAAAAACACATTTCTTGCTTTTATTAGACCAAAGCAACTGTATAAAAAGAGCACCCGAGGCCGAGATGGCCGGGCAGAGGAGGGCGAGGATTGCCACCGCCCCATGAAGACGATGGGTGCGGACCCCCCGCCTGCCCCTTGTGCTGCCTGCCGCCCCACGGGCACGGGGCAGAGGAGGCTCCACCGCGGCGTGGCAGGGGAGGGGGGATGGACGGGGGAGGCATGGCAAGAGAAATGGAGTTAGTCACAGCGGCATGGCAGCGCTCGTGAGAGGACGGGTGTTGCTGGGTGGCCGGCACCGGGGCGTTGGCACCACGCGGCTGAGGGGAGGACGCGGCGGTGTCTCATCACTCGTCTCTCATTCACTGAGGCCTCCAACCTGTGGAAATATTATTTTTGCCTCCCCAGGCACTTCTTTTCAAGTTAAAAACACAGTCTCCCAGGAATGAATGGGAAATGTTTGTTGTTGCCCCCCCATTCAGCTTGATGGAGACAGCAACAACGGTGGGAGATCACGGGGGGCATAGGCACGGCACCCTCGCTTCCTGGGGAAAATAAAAGCTACTCCACTTCCCCGCCACCAGCATGGCCTGGGCACAGATATTTAAAAAAAAAAAAGGGAAGAAAAAAAAAAAGGAAGAAAAAGAAAGCCCCTTTTTCCGCCCTTCAAGGCAAGATCTCCTCGGCGAGCGCTGGCAAAGAAAGGCATCTTGTTCAGGGGCTCTGAAAGGCAAGATGAAAGGGGAAACCTACATTTTTCAGCCCAGCCTGTTTCTGACATGGGAAAATAGCGCAGACAAGAATAGATAGCTTGTTGGCTCATTTTTTCCTTGACAGATTATCTGTGTGAATGCACCGTATTAAGCTGGGAGTAAGACGCCAGGATCCCCCCCGCCCTCCCTCTCCCCCTTCCCCAGCTACCTTGAGAGTGGCGAGGAGTGAGGAGCTGTGATTTGTGAGCGTGCGGGGCGCTGGGGGTGCGCGGGGCAGCCATCCATCACCGGCCACCTCTTTTTGCCACCCCTCGTGCGCTCAGCAGCCTTCTGCCCCTGCACTCCGGCTCCAGCATGCCCTAAGAATGCAACCATAACCGTGCCGAAAGCTAAGCTCAGGTTAGGAGGAGCTGCACTGAGGTTAATTTAGTGATGCTCCCCGTAAAACATGTCCCAGCAGCACACGTGGGTGCTGGCGTTGGAGCAGGACATGCTGCCATACTGGGATGGGAGCAGGTGACCGCAGCCATCGGCTGCTCACGGGGGCCCGGGCTGGTGCCAGCGCCGCTCTCGGGTGGCACTTGGCTCCCCGAGGGAGCCCATTTTGGCTCCAAGCACTGCGGCTGTCACGGCTCCCTCCCACAGCGGCTTTCACGGTGCTTTCAGTAGCTCAGCAGCCTTGGTTTCTGTCCCGGCGCTGCTCGGAGCGCGGGTCATTAGCCGCGGCCGGCTGTGTGACCCCCCAGCGCTATTACCCGTGACGGCTGCTCTCCGCGGCCTGCTGCGGATCGCCAGGCACCGGGTTATTAAAACAAATGTGCAGGTGCCACACTCAGGGCTTGAGGGAGGCTCACACCAGCCTCCCGCCCGCCTGTGCCCCGGCTGAATCGGGTTTTCACACTGCGAAGAAAGCAAAGCCGGCCCAAGTGAGGGCTCCGTGGCCGCCTGGGGGGAGGCTGGCGCGGCTCCCCTGGGCAGCAGGGACATGGCACCACCGGTCCCACCGCTCCCATCAGCGGGGTCACGCTCTTTGCTTCTGTTTAGAAATGAATCCCTGTCAGAGGGCAGAACTTGTGGCTGCATTGCCCAACCCAAGGCACGTGCACCCAAAACCTCACTCAGGCCAAAAGCAGTGGGCTAGCTTAAAAAAATGCAATTAAAAGCCCAATGTGTTTTGGATCGCCTTTGTCTCCTTCTGAGTCATTCGGGTCCTGTTGCCAGGTTTTACTCCACAGTCAGAAGAAAGAACTAGCAAAGTGGTTAAACGATGACTTTCCCCTCCTCGCAGGGCTCCAGCAGGGTCCCCCCAGCTGCCACAGAAACCCGGGCACCAGCAGCACCAAAGCACAGCCACTGAGGCATGGCAGGACGACCAGGGAACGTGGCTGGCCGGACTATGGGTCACTGGGAAGATCCCTCCTCCTCCAGCACCTGGGATGCTCGCCAGGCTGAGCAAAACCCACCCTGCGTCCCCCCACATCCCAGCGCGGCGATGCTCTGCCTCGCCAGGCGTGCAGCCGTGTGCGTGCGGCTGCCCGGGCGTGCTGCAAGGTGCTGCGCCCTGCCCGGGAAGCGTGTGCGTGTGCGTGTGCGTGTGTGTGCGTGTGTGTGTGTGTGTGTGTACCGGGGAGGCCTGTTTGCATATGAAAGTGGCCATGTGCTCCGGCAGGCTGTATCATTTATTGTATGATCTTATCTGGCGCGTGCCTTAGCCGCCCTTTCCCACACTCTGCATGCTCTGCTGCCAAGGCCCCGGGCTTAGCCTGTCAGCATTACCCGGGCTCAGCAGGCAGGCAGTAATTCCCTGAATAAAGAAAACATTTTAAGGTTTGACAAGTCCAGCATTTGCATGTCTGTTTTCAGAGAAATAACCATCTCAGGGGATTAAGCCCTTCTTTTTTTTCCCATCCAGCCCAAAGTATGAAAACATTCTTGACATAGTTGCCTGAAAAAAGGATTTCTATAGAGTAAAATACCTTGCGTCCTGTGTGAGTCCAGTGATTTGCTTTGGGGGGAAGGAAAAAAAAAAAACCAAAAAGGAAAAAAGGAAAGAAAAGAGCCGCTCCAGTCCAATAGGTTGTTGGTTTTAAAGCAGAGAAATGAGCCAGCAAGCGCCACGGATCCCAGGCGACGCACACACCAGGAAGGATTTGCATCCCTCCATCACTGCCCACCTCTTTGTGCTGCGCCGGCAAAGCCTGTTGGCTGGGCTCCCCGTGGAGCTCGCAGCATCGCTTGGGAGCTGAATGAATCCTCCCTGGCTCAGCAGCCCCGGAGAGGCAGGTAGCTGCCTGGGGATGAGGGCTGGGGGCTCCGGGGGGCTCTGGGGCTCAGCTTGCCTGAGATGTGCTCAAACACAGGAGCTTTAGTCGCCCGCGCTGGGCATGTCCCAGGGAGCGCTTGCTCGCTGCAAGGCCAAGCAGGGGACAGGCTGCTGCGGGAAAGCACCGGCCCTGGGAGGACTGGGAGCAGGTCGCAGTGGAGGAGCACAGCCGGATTTAGGGTGCTAAACACTTATTTTATTTTCTTGGAATAAATTGGATTTACAAAGGGCTAGTCACTCTCTGACTCCAAGGAGGAGGTCACGCTTTGCCAAATTCAGGCTTCCCGGGATTCAGCCCTCTGGTGCAGTACTGGTGTGGACTGGGAGAGACCAGCCTTTACCCCGGTACCGCCTGGCATCTCCTGCACTGGCAGCTGCCTGTGGAGCCTTCAAGCAAGAAGGTGCACGTGGGTATTACACACACACACGCCGGCCCAGGGCCCGGGTGGATGACAAGCATCCTTTGCTGCCCCGGGCTCTCCGCCGCAGTGCTGCTCGGCACACCCAGGATGCTCCCAGCTGCTCCGGCTGCCGGCTCCCATCCCACCACAGCTGGCGGCAGAGCCCGGCGTGGCTGTTTGTAATTTGTCAGGGTGCTTTGCCTTCCTTCCCCCTGCCTCCCCCCGCCAGTACACTGGTTTTCTTCACAGCTAAATGAGGCTTTAAACTGGGGGATAATACAGCTTTAACATGGAGAGGCTTAAAAAGCAAAAGTGAATCATTCCTCAGTTCTCCTTCCCGTAATCTCTCCCGGTAACATTAATTATGAGTTTGCGCAGAGTGCCCCAAGGCAAGCGCTGCTTTCCCAGGACAATTAAAGTTACTTCATTATTAAAAACCGTGTGTGCTGTTCCTGTGCGTTCCCCAAAGCACCGTGAGGCAGGCGAGCCGCCTCAGCTCACACACTTTCTCAGAGCGGCGATTGAAGCGTCTGTGGGAAAGTCTGCTCCTTTGTAATTCCCCCGGCATAATCTCCGCAAATCCCACCCCGGGCCCGCACCCCGAAGGGCGAGCGATGCCGGCGGCCGGGCCTCTGCCCCCGGCCCTCGCGTGCTGCCTGCTGCGGGCAGGAGGAGCCTGGGGGGCTGCCCAGGCTGGGCGTCTTGGGGGGGTCAGGTGCCGGTGTGGAGATGCGGAGGATGCTGAGCTCTGCTGATGGTGCTCCAGGCTCAGAGCAGGGCTGGCCAGCCTTACAGGGAGCAAATGGCTTCACACCAGAAAAAAACAGCTCGCCAAAAGCCACGCACTGCCCTGGCAGCCGAGCCCTGCTGCCCTGCCGCCTCGCCCCGCTTGCGGGTGCACCGGGCTGTGCATCCAGCACTCGCAGCCCGGGCACCCGGCACAGCCCCGGTGCGACACAGAGGCGGGTTCTGCTTCTTTTTCTCCCTGACTCGAGAGATTTTTCGACCTGACAGAGAAAATCTTGGTCAATTCATGCTTGTAAAACCAGGGAGGAGCTGGCAGGGGAGGATTTCTGCCTGGCAGCTCAGAGCCAGAGTGTGGCATACGGGAAGTGAAGCACCGGGGTACAGCTCCCTGCCCGACTCCTTGCATCTCAGAAGGTGCCTCCGCGTGCTCAGCTCAGCCTTACGGTCTGGTATGCCGGTTTCTTCATCGCTTTCCCAGGCCAAGGACCACCAGCTTGCAGCATACCGGGTGCCGAAATGCCCCCTCCTGCTCCGTGGCAGTGGCAGGGGCTGGCAGGGGCTGGCAGGGGAGCTGGGCAGTGGGAGCGA
>Ga0065711_1033620_pt1 | contig 25135 bp, 17 predicted proteins | sample Hoacrofraction12_FD_59098 | JGI IMG/M metagenome (GOLD analysis project Ga0065711, IMG submission 59098) | Hoatzin crop microbial communities from Cojedes, Venezuela - Epithelial fraction 12 v2 (version 2) | ecosystem: Host-associated > Birds > Digestive system > Esophagus > Crop | place...
AGGACCGCCTCCAGGCGGGTTTGAATATCTCCAGAGAAGGAGACTCCACAGCCCCTCTGGGCAGCCTGGGCCAGGGCTCCATCACCCTCAGAGGGAAGAAGTTCTTCCTCATGTTCAGACGGAACTTCCTCTGCTTCAGTTTGTGCCCGTTGCCCCTTGTCCTGTTGCTGGGCACCACTGATAAGAGTCTGGCAATTTGAGATCAATCCATTCCTCATGCACTCTCAATTAAACTGTTTTACCGGTTCTTTGCCCGCTTTAGCCTGCTTTCCTTCCAGGCTTTCCTCCAGGTCACAGACCAACACTTTCACCAAGAACAACCTTAGTATGAAGCTAAACAGACCTTGCCCCGATTGTATACAGTTATGATCTATCTCTTCTTCAACATTTTCCTTCTCTCTCCCTCTTTCATCTTAGCAATGATACAGTTAGTTGCAGGAGAAGATGAAGTTAAGAGCAAGCAAGGGCAAGCATGAACAGAGTTAGAAAAAGAAAAGAGTGGATACCTGAGATTTCCCCTGCTTTAAACCTACAGATTTACTTTTCCTGTCCTTTGTATTGTATTTCATTTCCAGTAAGGTTTGTCAGGCATTTTGAAAAGCTGCTATATTATAATTAATTAAATTAAGTCTCTGGACTTGCTGCTAACAAGATGTTATCTTCATCATTCTTGGCAGCTTGTCTTTGTTTGTGGGTTGATGTGGCTTTGCCACCGGCACAGAAACATTTCCCGCATCAACACCAGTTGCTACAGCTCCCCATTTCCTGGCTCAGTGTGACAGACTGCTCAGCTCCTTGCATTTAGGTAATGGGGTTAAACCCCCGGCTCCATCAGATGGGCTGAGTGCTGGCTGATAGCGATCTCAGCAGAAGGGAAGGTGAAGCTGGAGCAGGCGGTAGGGCTCGGTGCTGTAACCTCAGGTGCCCTGCTGGAATTCACCCTTGGGATGCACAGACCTGGCAAGGGTCGGGCGCCAAGCACGAGCCCCCCTCGGCAGCCTCCTGCCTCACCCGCCCTCGCAGCCCTATCCAGGGTTACACCTCACCCCGTCTGCAGCACAGTGCTGGCTCCTGCCTCTTGCTCCGGGAGAGAAGCTCGGTGAGAGGTCTGAGCTCGTGGGGTGAGGCGGGCACCTGCGGATGGGATTTGCCAGAGCAGCGCACCGATCAGGCATTGCCTTAAATAGATGGTAGGAAACAAAACATGAAGGAAAGGGGGTGGATCTGGCATGAAACTTTTTCATGAGCTCAGTCCCTGAGCTACATCAACGCTTTCTTGCAGAAGGCGGTGGAGTTTCTCTCTGTGTGAAGCACTCTCTCCAGGAACGAATATTGTGTTTCCAAGCCCCCCAGCACTGTGGGTCTCACTTTTCCCAGGTAATCCTCGTCTGATCTCATCGCTCACAAGGGTGGGATATTTTCAGCATCTCTCCTTAAAACTGTACTAGGAGGGTCAGTGCAACCACGGGACCAGGCACTGACCCTCCCACGTTCCTAGTGGATCCCGTGTTTGGGTGCACAGGGGAAAGTGTCAGTGTTACCATGGGGACTTCAGCACCGTGTAACTTGGGGAGCCATGCAGAGCTGTGGCCATGGACTGCTCTGGAATTGAGGATGCGCTTGTCCAAAGCCATGATCTCATGTGGCCAAAGAGGATGACCATGTAAAAGGGACTTCTCATCACTCCATTGAGGACTTTCTCCTCAGGAAGGTGTATTTACTAGCTTTGTCTGTGCCGAAAATATTGGGAGGCGATATTAGCTTGCAAAACCAGACAGGACTGAGATATCAGTCAGGTTTTGAGACTCTGGCTTTGGGATTCAGATGCTGGAAACCTCAGGGAGACACCTGAATCCCGTTTGGGAGCCTAGGGTCAAATATTGCAAGAGTAGACCTGAACGTTGCACCATCACATAATCCTTTTGTTGGAGACAGAGTCCCTGCCTTGCTTTCTGCCTCCTTGCAGGGGCTGGAAGGACATTCCCTGGCTTTCCAGTTTCTGTGAAATGCTTTGAGATGTTTGGTATTTATGGAGTATTTCTGTCCCACATGCTGATCTACACTAAACTTACACTGCTCTGCAGAGTATGGAGACTACAGCATATACCCAAGTCAAAATATTAAGTGCTTCTGAAAAGGTTTAGTAAAAGAGCTACCTTTGTAAACTCTGTGCCTGACGTACAGCTGTCGAGAATCAGTGAAGAGTTTGCTGCTGCCATTCTTGGGTTTTCAATCTGGCCTTTCAAGAGAGCTGGTAGGAAATTGCACACCTAAAGATGTGCCTGCAGGAGCAAACTCAGCAGTTGGACACACACATGCACACAGCCTTATCTGTCTTGAGCAGGCAGTCATTCGGTGTACCCAGGAATGTGAACTTCCTTCTTCACCTGCCTTTGAATGCTTCTGTCTGCATGGTATTCGACCGTAGTCAGTGTAAGACTGAAATGATGCAATGTGTTTGGAGAATAAAAGGATCTGCTAAAAAGAGAGGACCTAGGACAAACCACCAGTGTCTGGGGCTCAGTTGTGAACCAAGAACAGTCTGAGCAGTCATACAGAAATAGGAAGTCTTGCCCCATTTGCAGTATAGACGGGAGGAAAGGAGATGAACAAAAAGGGTAGTGAATATGGGAAGTATTTTTAGGCTTTAAGGATGTTGCCTTACTGCGGAGGGTCAAAGTATGTGAGCATTGACTCTGCACAGGGCAGAAGTCTTCTTTGCAGTTTCTAATTGCCTGTGCTGTTAGCTATTATAAGAAAAACAACACTTGAGCAATACTATTCCACATGCTGCTCATGACTGTTGTGGTTGGTCCTTGTTTTCTTCTATATGCAAGAGATAGGAAATCGAAAAGCATGGTGCTATTTCTATGCTCCTCAAGCTGCTGGCTGTAAACTAGTTTGGCTGTTTCCTTCCATGCCATTTCCGCTGAATTTGAAGATGGTTCTAACAACATTGCTCTGTTTCGCCACTGGGGCCATACCCAAACAAGACCCCTGGGATGGTTTCTGATCCCCCAGGTCATGGTCAGCACCTTTATCATCTTGGAGAGGGAAAAAACATGTGAACAAACATATTGTATGCTGTTGCTGTCTGATGGATAGAGTTTCAGGGATAAAATATGAGGATATTACTAAGTTAGTAAGTTATGAATTTGATTCTGACACCTTTGTCTGCATGAAGCAGCACAAAAAGTCTCAGGGTGGATTTCTGTGAAATAAGGTGCTTCTCAGTATGAGCCAAGACTGCAGACCTTCCTATGCAAATGATATTTGTCTTCTTTGAGGGTAGAGACACAGGATCAGAATCTGGTCCTGGGGAAATCCATCTGGTAAAAGAACACATGTGACTGCAGTAATACAATTGTAAAGTTATAATGGAGGTTGAAACAGACCCAAAGAGAGTAATTTAGAAAAATTCTATTCCAATTTTAGCCATTTTATCTTCAGCTTTCCTTTAAATTCCATTTACATTTTTCAGCTGGGAGTCAATTTGAAATGGAAACATAATAGAATCTTTACTCAAAAATGAAACAATGCTGTATCTCATATTGCAGTATTTTGAAGTCTCCCCACCCCAAAGTATTTGATCATGTGTCAGTAGATACAGCACAACAGACCCTCAGTAACTAGTTGGAGATTCAAGGAATCAGTCTTTTCAGTGAATAGTGTTTCATTCTCAACTAAATTTATTTTAAACCATTATTAAAAAAAATACAGTGATTAAGAAACCAGAGGATTTCAAGCAAGTACTTAAGCGTGATACTGAGAACATCAGTTCTTTTGTGGATCGCAATTCCTATGCGATGTGTCTAAAAATTTACAGGATACAGAATCTGAGTAGTCTTTCTGTGGTTAAAACAGAAGTCTAGCTATTCTGTAATTATTGTAATATACAGTAATGAAACAATAATTTCATTCCTGCTACGTAATGCACTCTACCAGCTTTAATTAAACCTAACAGCCTCATTAGTGAATATCATTATGTTGGCTTTAGGGAGGCAATACTATCTAGTGAATAAAGGATTATTACATGAGTTTGGAGATCTGGCATATCAGCTGTGCCACTGGGCTGCTGTTTGACCTTGGGTGATTAGTTTAAAATCTCTGGGCCTCTTCTTGCCCACTGGCCAAGTGAGAACCACGGTGTTTAGTGCCCTTTGTAAAAGTCTCTGCATCATGTGGATCACAAGTGTCCTTTTAGAGCACCGTGTGTTTACAGAGAAACTGAGACACAGAGAGGTCCTGCCCAAAATCACAAAATAAGCCATCGTCATTTCCTGGAACAGGGGTCCTCAGTTGCTCAGTAACTTCAGTAGCAATTCATTTTCCATGAATTAAAATAAATCCATTCTGCACCGTCTTTGTCACTTCGTGCTGGTTGGGAACTGGCTGCACACCCTGGCTGCACACTCCTGGTGCTTGGGTGCCCATGCAGTGGCATGGCCTGCGCTCACATGCCCGCTCACCAGTGGAAGAGCGTGCCTCTACCCCACCGCTTTACGCCTGTTTGTCAAAGGGATTAGGCTGAGCTTTGTCTCCTCTTGCATTTTAATTGGCTTTGTGATCCTTTCCCAGGCAGCAGCAGAGGGCTTTGCCTCGGTGGCTGCATGCTTGCGTCAGCCAACATGAGAGACCCCAGAAACTGGAGAAGTTTGACCTGAAGGTGTAGTTAGGACTTCAGAACTGGAATTGGAGCCACCTCCCTGAAGTGCGCAGCTCCTAAGTGGTTGCTTCCCAACAGAAAGGGGCATGTTTTTCAGGCAAAGGCAAGCAGGGCAGAAGAGGGTCAGAACAGGCTGCAAGCAGGTGCTGGAGACCACAGGGGAGAGCACCAAGCTGAGAAGGTTTGAAGGAGGGCAGCAGCAGGTGGATACAACAGCAGGGGCTGATAATGATTGAGCTACTGGAACTCCCTTTTCCCTCAAATGTCACATATTTGGTATTGTTACCAGCAGCAGGGAGCCAGCTTTAACAGAACAGATTTTTCTAGTTGCATCTTTATTTCACCTCCCTCCCTGCAGACTGCAGAGGGTACAGCTGGAGAGCCCCAGATTTGCTGTGCCCTTTCTGAGATGGAAGATGCTTCATATCCATGTTTCTGGGGCACAAAATCGTTAGCTCTGCTGAGCACAGTTCCTGGTGAAGCAGGCTTTAGAGGTGAGCAGGACAGGGCTTCTGAAGTTCAAATCACTGACTAGGGTATAGTATGTACAAAGACACTTACAAATACTGCCGTTTTTGGCAGCTTTAAAGTGAGAAGAACCAGCTGGAGTATAAGGATCGTTGACATCCTTGGTGCTTGCGTGGAGGATGCTACCTAGTTAGTGGTTGCAGCAAACTGGTTGTTCATTACTACTAACTGGTTGTAATGGCAGAAGAACAGCACAGAAATGCAGATTCATCAGAAACGCACAGCTATAAGCTACAGGTTATGAAAAAATGCCTGTCACGTGAAACAGTTCACAGAAGAATTAACATACAATGTTTGTACATCAGCACATTTAAGATGGCGTGTGTCTGACTTTCTCTTCTTCTTTACAGTAGCTTAAATCTCAGATATCCATTAAACTGATACCACCGGTGTGAAACTGCAGTGAATTCAAGGTTTGTGCCTCCAGTCTCAGAGGGGTTAGCGGTGGAAAAGTGTGGATCATTGCAAGTTGCAGCACGAAGTTGCAATCTTTTCAGATTTACCCTCTAGTGATTTGAAGTGATTCATTCATCATGTTGGTTCAGTCCCTGGTTTCTTCTGAACAAAGAACATGCCGAAACAGAGGGTCATGTGAGCATCTGTCTACTTTCAAACACCGAATGCCACATTTTTCCAGTAAGTTGGAATCCAAGCAAGCTTTATCCAGTTCTAGCTTTGACACCCAAGCTGGCTATCTGTACTCCCAGCTGAACTTATGCTATAAGCTAGTAACATAAGCATTGTTATTATTAGATGTTGTTAATATTCGTAGTTTACATAAAGTCGCTGTGACAGGTCAGAGGTGGCCAAAGACACTGAGCTGAGACAGATCTCCACTAGTGAATTCTAGTGTCTAATCACCATTTTTTTCTGGAGACAGAAAAAACTCTTTCTTTTCTGTCTTCTCCCGGACACAGGGCCTGCACCCTGGATGTGTTCCTTGTGTGACACGGGCTACAAGAGCTCTGAATGCAGGAAGCATCTTCCTTCTGTCCCTGATACATCCACAGGCTGGTGATGTGGGCACATAGCTGTGACAACTATCTGTGGCAACTGCTGATATGTTAATGGAGAATCCAAGGGAGTTGACTCAGGGAAAAGCACAAAAGTTCATGGATCATCTAATATCTCCCTGCATCTGCCATGCAGATATGGCAGCATATCTCTCTATAACTCTGCCCTCCACCTCCTGCGGCAAGTCACGGGTTTGTTGCCACCATATCCATCACTGGTCACTGCCAGCCTGTGCAGAGTTCAGCTTCACAGTGAAGGTTTTTGAAGCTCACACCCAGAAGTAAGTATTCATTCGCTGACATGTACATGTTTGACTAGGGTTTATGAGCAGCTTTGTCTTGACATTAGCTTGGTTTCCTAAGAAAACAGATAAATGAGTTTGTAGCATTCATCCACCTACCTGTGTCAACCTGTCTGTCCAACTGTACAGCTGTCTAGTATCTAACCTTCAAAAAAGCTTTTACACTGACTAGATGTTTTTCAGCTACATTTGATGAAGCGCTGGAGATAGCTCTGAGACATTGAATTCCCAACTGCATTGTGAAAACCAGTGGTAGAGTGCAAGGGCAAGGTGTGTAAAGACCCACTGGCATCACGCAGCTGTAACTGGGGCTCCTACCCCTCCAGAGGAGCAGCTATCTCCTGGCCCAGCAGCACAAGTGTTGGCCCCGCAGAGGTGGCATCAACAGCACCATTGCCACCACTATGTTCTAGTCCTCACCCAGCTGAGAGCCCTAGCTGGGAGGAGGGAAACACCGGGAATAGTGGAGGAACTGGGGACTACAGGAAAGAGGTAGAATTTAAGGAAAAGTAGGACAGAATTCTCTAGGAGCTGGGGAAAAAGCCTTCTCTTGTTCCTCTGTGTGGAAGGCACTCTGATAGTTGTTAATTTTACCACATATTTCACTTCAAAGTAATAGAATGAATTGAATTAGCCTGTTAGGTAGCGAGCTGCATTTGTCTAATGGTTTCTGTCTAGCACTGAAATCCAGATGGCTTTTCCTGGTAATGCTTTCATTGGCAGCACCAAGATTGCAGTTGCATGTGTATGCACAAGATGCTCAGGTACATTATATATAATTAAAGATGAACTCAATTATTTCTCTTTCTAAAAAGTAAGCTTTGCTTGTCCCTAAGATACATGGGTTGATGCACAGATGCCTCATATATCCATACAGTTCCAGCAAATGCAAATACATTCACAGACGGTCCAATCTGGGCAATGTCATGAGCAGGTCACCAGCAAATTACACAACAGGCATTTGCATTTAATGGGTCCTGGTTCTGGAGATAGTATGTAGGTGCTGAGAGGCCCTCCAGTCTCCAGTCTGTCCCAAAGTACTGGAAACATTAATGAAATCATGTTCACAGTACATCTGCATTATTAACTCTTTTTTTCAGAAGAAAACTGAGGTACAAGGAAAAGGAGCCTTGAGCATGACAACAGTTAGCATAATTGGACATCAAAATTCACTCATGAAAATCCTATTGTTTACCCTTAGCTCTGAGATCATCCTTCCATGATTAAGGAACTGTTTCATCGCAGATATGTGGGGGGATGAGAGAGAAACAGTCCAATGCTAAGATTTCAGCTGTGACTGCACCCTGGATTGGCCACAGTTTCTTGTGCTAGAGGTCATGAGTCTGACAGGTTCTTGCTGTACAAATCCCACAGCAGTACAGAAGCAAAAACCAGATGATTTCCATCAACTTCCTATAATTGTAAACAAAAGACAATGAGAAACATCAGGGAGTCACATTTCACTGGAGCATGGAGACAGTGGGGGGCATAATTACCATTGGAATCACATCTGCATCAAATTGAATATTAGTAAAAATAAAGAAACCTCCTCACTTTGGCACTTCTCCGATGAAAAGCAGTAATTCTTCTATGCACAGCATTTTTTATTAAAATTGCTTTTTTACTACTTGCAAGATTTAAATAAAAGATCTGTAAAAATAGACAATTCATTTTTCCAGCCATCTGAGGGTATGTTCCCCACATGCACTATTCATGCTCTGACAAAGAAGGGTGGATAGATACCTAACTGTTTCTGGATTATCATCTCTCAGCAGCAGCCGTATCAGCCTTTTTGCTCCTTTCTATTAGATTATGCTTCCTCTAAGACAGCTGACGCAGGCACAAGTCACACCTCAGAGAGATGTGATGGAAAGCAGGAATCTGCAGGTCCCCTGTTTGTCTTCTGCCCTTTGCAACCCAGACAGATTGAGCAGGGCTTGGGTGTCTGCACCAAATATTGCTTTTGGGGGGAGATGTGCTCTCCCGCACAGAGCAACACGCTGGGATTCAGGGGACCAGGAGCTCTTCTGCCTCTGCCCTTGGCTCGTGGGTAACCTTGGGGAAAAACTCACTTCAGTTCTCAAACCTTGTTTTCCCTCAACTGTAAAAGGAGGTCAGTGATGCCAAAGTTCTGTATGAATATTATGGATGAAAAGATGTCATAAGAGCTACCTATGCGTTACCACTGCCTCAGATGATGAGTGACAGAAGGGACTGAAGCCCATGTAGATGCTCCAGCCTCCTTCGTAAAAGGCGTCTTGGGACCTAGAGCCACCCAGCAAGGACACAAGGCTCAGAGATATGTCTGGGCACCTCTGCCATGTCAGCCCTGGACACCTGACTCAAGGCAGGGTCTTTGTTTCCTTACTCCATCAATGATGGGGAGCACAAAGCACTCCCCTAAGCCCAGCAACTAAGTGGGGCTTGGATATGAATTGTAATTTAAAGCTTTTACCTAAGCACTCTTCGCTAGCATAGATCAAACAGTGGAAGCTGAGCTGACAGGTTAATCCCACTCTCAGATGATTTCTGTATTTCCAAAGCAGATTTTGTCTGGATTTGGAGTGAAATCCCCGAGGCTGCCACTCATCCTGGGAGGGAGCACAGTCCCTGTGGGCAGAGGAGCTGGTGGAAAACAGGGCATGGTTCAGCCAGGCCTGCACTCCGCCAGAGCTGTTTGTAAAACTAGCCTTTTATGGAATATTTTCACCTTGTCAGCTGGCATTTCCAACTAGAAAAATGCTTAGTCATTTTTTCTCTTTCCTGAGCAGCTAGATTCTGAAAAAGTGCAATATGCATTTGTCCAAAAAGATATCTGTAAACCACCAATCTTGCAAGTTTGAGTCTAAAGACTGAAAAGTTTCATGACCTCTTTGAATATTTGAGCCCTTTTATTCTGCTGCTCTTCTGACAATGTAGAGAAAGGCCCAGATGAAAACAGCAGTTCTAAAACAGTTCTCAACACAGATGAGATGATCTTAAGGCTGCAGTTGAGCACCCGTCCTACATACCTCCCTGTGATTCTAGGTCTGATCTACCCACACAAGCATAAGGCCAACCTCTGGCTAAGGTTTGGATGTCACTGAAAACCCACAAGAAATAATTGCTCTTCCTGAAACAACTTGCCTCAATGAGTGGAAATCATTTCATAATAGCTTGTAAGATTATAATTCTTTACTATCCAAGCCCCAGTGATACAATAAGATAATAAATCTCACTGAAGAGTGATGTGTGCTGTAACTGACGGAATATGTAGACAGAGAATGTAAATCTCAAAGCACATCTGGAGCATCTGAGTAGGTGTTATGTGCACACTGAAGATGATAGAACCAGGCATTTTGCACTTGGCATCATTAAAATTTGTTTGTCAAATTTAATTATAAACGTAAACTCTAATCTCAGTTTTCCGTTCTTCATTTAAATGCGTTCTGATAATTTCAGCTGCGCTGATGATCTTTGTGGCTGAAAAGTAACGCTAGGTCACAATCTTGCTTTCTCAATTTCATGCCAACAGGAACAGCGTCTCTAGATCATCACTGTATCACTGCAGAAATCGCTGTACATGTGACAATGCAGAAAGTCTGTCTTGTCTCCCTGACACATACACAGGCACGCCCCTGCTTGGGGATCATTTCACCAATTTCCACACCGTCAGCTGAAAAAAGAGTGCATTTCTTCCTGGACAACAAAACAGTGAGAGGTTTATTTTGAAAAAGGTTCTAAGGTAGTTTGAAGAAAGTGACAAAACTCTGCTTATAATCAGCAGTGAATAGTTGTTAACAAATGCAGAAACACTTGAAGAGATTAGCACACAAATAAATCATTACAAAAAATAGTTAGGCTTTCCATTGCAAAAAATGTTCTAAATCTCTCGGGTATTGAAAAATAATATGTGTGTTAAGATATTTTCTTCTTTCAGCACGTTATAAATTATTTCTTACCAAAATATTACATTAAAAAGCCATCATTTGTATCTGTAAATGAATGGCAAATCACAAATTAAATGAGACGGAAAAACAATCTGCTGTCTTTATGAGTCTTTCTTTAAACATTAATTTTTAATTTTGTAAAAGGAAGTCTTTTGCATCCAATAGAAGCATATTTTGCAGCTAGTTAGATTGATTTGCATATTGTTGCGTGACAAAAAAAAACAATCTCATTTCCCCTGGTAGAAAGAATGACTGGAGTTTCAATTCCTTAGTGACACCAATCACTCCCTGATTTTGCTCTCTGTCTTCAGGTCTTTTGTCTTTTTTTGATGTTTTCCACCCAGCGAGGCAAAAACTGTCTCTTGTGTTACTTAGAATCTTCTGCTTGTCCTTCACTCTCGTCGTCCCGTGAGCTGGAGGTTGAATTTAATGCAGATGGAAAGAAGGACTGTGATTTGCGACAATGTCTAAGAGACTGAGGCACATGGGCCTGTGGAAATGTCACTGAATTGTGCTTTTTTTCATTCCCTAGGCTATTCCGAAAACTCTTGATCAGTCATGCAGAGTCCTAAACAGCACTGGACAACTCATGTGGTAGAGCTTTAAAACACTGTACTCCCCTTCACAGTCTTCTTAGTAGCAAGATGTGAAAACGAATCCACAAATGTCTCACGATTTGAAAAAGTAAGGATTAAAATCTTTGAGCCTTTAGCTTAATTGTCTGTTATGATGTTGCTCCTATTGTAGGTTCATATGACACCAAGCTGGGCGGGAGTGTCGATCTGCTGCAGGGTAAGAAGGCTCTGCAGAGGGACCTGGACAGACTGGATCGATGGGCCGAGGTCAACTGTGTGAGGTTCAACAAGACCAAGTTCCGGGTCCTGCCCTTGGGTCACACCAACCCCATGAAACGCTGCAGACTTGGGGAGGAGTGGCTGGAGAGCTGCCCGGCAGAGAAGGACCTGGGGTCGCTGGTCGACAGCTGGATGAACATGAGTCAGCAGTGTGCCCAGGTGGCCAAGAAGGCCAAGGGCATCCTGGTTTGGATCAGGAATGGTGTGGCCAGCAGGAGCAGGGAGGGGATCGTGCCCCTGTACTGGGCACTGGTGAGACTGCACCTCAAGTGCTGTGTTCAGTTCTGGACCCCTCACTGCAAGAAGGACATTGAGGGGCTGGAGCGTGTCCAGAGAAGGGCAGCGAGGCTGGTGAGGGGTCTGGAGAGTAAGTCTGATGAGGAGCGGCTGAGGGAGCTGGGGCTGTTCAGTCTGGAGAAGAGGAGGCTGAGGGGGGACCTTATTGCTCTCTACGACTACCTGAAAGGAGGGGGTAGTGAGGCAGGTGTTGGTCTCTTCTTTGAACTAACTAGCGAGAAGATAAGAGACAATGGCCTCAGGTTGCATCAGGGGAGGTTTAGATTAGATATTAGGAAAAAATTTCCTTACTGAAAGAGTGGTCAGGCATTGGACCAGGCTGCCCAGGGCAATGGTGGAGTCCCCATCCCTGGAGGGTTCAAAAAACGTGTAGATATGGCACTTCAGGACATGGTTTAGCAGGCATGGTGGTGCTGGGTTGACAGTTGGACCTGATGATCTTAGAGGTCTTTTCCAACCTTAATGATTCTATGATTCTGGGGGGATTCATGACTTTTCTTACTGTAGTTGCATGCTGCTTTTCCTTACTTGTAGCTGTATGCTGGAGAAAAATCACCAGCCACAGTGTTGGCAGCTCCAGATTCAGCCTGCAGTTTAACAGCTAGGCCTGAAAAAATTAAATCATCTTAAAATAAAACAATTGCTTAATTTCTTAAAACGAAGAAAAAAAAAAAAGAGTTACATATGCTGTGTTTGCAAAGAGGAAAAGCCTGATAATCAATCATGGCATGTAAACTGTTTTCGATACACTGTTTAGGTGACCACATTATTATGCTTTCAAGACACTAAAAGAGTCTGTCATCACAAATGTGCAAATCAGGTTTCTATGCATGTATCCTTTGGTTTCACATTTCACTTTTCTTCACTTTAAACATATCTGCATTCACAGACTCCATATTGCAACATCAAGCTGTGGGAAATGAGTTTACAAATTGAGGTTGGTTTTCAAGGAGCGCTTGCATGCTTAGTGTTTGTGTTGATGGTTTTCATAGATTCTTTTAATGTATAAAGACGTGTGATGCAGTTGGGATAACATAACACAGAATCAGATATACTGAGGGTGTTTCAGTTCCTGGAGAGGGGGAATCCTGGCAGAACACTCAATCGTGCTTGGAAAGCCACGGAGGACTCTGTGCAGAGGAGGGAAGGAAGTTGCTGTCCATAAGCAAGCACGAGCATTCAGCTCCCGGGCTCCAACAGCACCGCAATGCTCAGCCCCACCACCTGCAGCACTGATGGCTGACTTCCGTGGGACACGATGATTTATGGAGGGAAAGGTGTTGTAAACAAGAAGCAGCCTTATTTACTGATTTATGACTTCGCTTGGAAGAAAGAAAAGAAGTGGAAAGAACAAAAGTTAACCCTAGATGAGAGAGCACAGCGCGTGTCCACGGTACGAAGGCTTCAGCAGCTCCAAGGACAAAACGGGCAATCTGTTGTGCGGCACAGCGGCGAGCTGAGCAGTACAGCGACGCCAGTACACGGGAAACAAAAGGCGTCACAGTTTGAAGCTACAACTGCTCTCCGAATCACAGGAAAGGCTTCTCACCTGGTATACGCCTGATTGCAGGCATAACGCTGCATCTAATTAGATGTGTCAAAAAAAAGGAAAGCTTGCAAAAATCCTTTCACAACTGTTTTGGTTTTTGAGAGGAAGAAATTCTTCCTCCAGATACATTAAAGTCTTTCTAAGGATGCACAGGCAAACACATACAAAATGCCCTGCGTGGGAATCTTCAGTGTTGTGATTTCTCCTTCACGTTGTTCTTCTGTGGGTGCGGCTGTACGGGGAGCGGTGAAGGCGAAGTAACACTGGAAAGGCAAGAAAAACAGAACTGTTGACCCTCTAGCCAGTTAGTAAATAGAAACCCCCCTGGGCATAGCAGGGAAGTGCATCCTCCACCCAGACTTTGGTTCTTCAAGGACATTAGTGTGGGCTGATTTTCATGCACTAACAGTTTGCTCTTGCCAGTGCATGTCTACCAGCTCACCCTGTGGCTCTGCTCTATTAGCAGTGATGAATTCCAGCCAAGGGAAGAAAGTTAAGCTACTGTACCTCTTGAACTTTAAAACAAGACAGAGCATCAGTGAGGAACATCACTGGCTTATCTCCATAGAGTGGTGTATGATACTTCCTTTGTTTTCATGCCTCCTACCAGTAGTGATTTGCAAGAGTTTCTCTAGAAATCAAACCCTCCTTTTCCCAGCGTTGCCCACTGGTTACAACAGACCCTGCATATTTCTGGGAATTACTTTTTCTTGGCTGCACCTGCACTAGTAGCCACCAAGAGAAGCAGAGTGTAGAGCATGGAGAGGGAAGCCTACCAGGACTGATAGTTAATTCAATGGCACGTGCTGGTTTAACCTCTCAGGGCTGCACTCTCCACACTGCCATGGTAGTGGGCTGTAGTGACCCACTTGCTCTCTGCTTTGAGTGCTTTACCTCCTGTTTCTATTCCAAATCCTTCCAAGAAATGTTTGAATAGATTTTCTGGTTGGAGGATGAGCTGCAGTATACGTGTGTGTGTGTAGTGATGGCAAGGAAAAAAGACACACTGAAAACTCATTAGACTAAAAAAACCTGCAGCATACTCAACATAAAAGCTAACAGCAAAGGTTTAAACCCACCACAAAGGCTTAGAAACTGCGTGTTAAGGCACTGCACCCTATGCTTAACCCACATCATCCTGCCTTGGGGCTGTGCAGCACACCGGAGAGCCGCAGCATGCCTGTGGGAATGAACCAACACTGGTAACATCATCTTCAGGTCCCGTTTGGTGAGCGGCTGGAGGGTTTGGGTTTTCTCCAATGCTTCCTCTCCCGCTGGAGAAGCTCCTCGTAAGCACCTGCAGAGTTACTTCATTTGTCCTCTTTCCAATCTGCCCTCACCCCCCTCTTCAGGCGCAATAGCAGCGGGGCCAAAGGCGATCCCACCAGCCCTCCCGGCAGGTTGATGTGCAGCGACGCAGCCTTTCCTCGTGGGACTGGCATAGGTATTGCTTCTTGCCTGGTGTTTTTTCTGCCTGTTGGAGCTGTCTTTTGCTCTGTTTGTGCAGTGGCTGGCACATCGGGGTCCAGGGGCAGCTTTTTTAACTACTGTCATCACGCAAATGGGAAGAGACATCCCTGCCTGCCTTCCAACCAAGCAGCTGGTTTGGAGCCACCTCCGCAGTAAGATGGAATGAATCTTCACAGTTTTCATACTGAGGCATGTGGTATTTGCTAAGCAACTGGGCACTCCTGTGCCACTGTCACATCTTCAGGAAGGCTGCACCGCCTTTGCCCAGAGCAGAAGAACTCACACCGAGCTGGCAGGCTGTGCTGTTCCACTGCTTCTCTTACTCATGCCCAGGGAAGCAGGTAGGTTACACCAGACTTGTTCGAGGTGGATGAACCGATACAATAAACGGCAGCAAGACCACCACTTAGAGCTTAACTGTTGCCGTCTGGAGCATTAGAAACATTTGGCTACCCTTTAACCTTTTACTGATTTTTGCAGTCCTTTGGGAGCCAGAATTTTTAAAGCCAAGCTAAATGTGATTTCCAGGTGAGACAGGAAAGGTGTGTTTCTTGGCTTTGTCTAGTAGAAGGGCTCCCAACTGTGCTGTGGAGTTACGGTGCTTGATATGAGCAACAATCAATGAACTCCTTGTTACAAATGGCTCTGCCTTTTGCTGCAATACCGATGCTTGTATGCCATTCATTGCTGCTGCCCTAAGACTTGAAGAAGTCTATGAGTAGGAAGATGAATATCGGAGTCACCTGTGCCTTTTCCTGAACTTTCTTTTCTTCTAAATTGATTATCTCCCCCCATAGTGGGCTTGATTCAGAAATCATGGGAATTAGCCCAACTTCAGTGAGCTTTGCATTCCTTTCTGGGCAACTGGAAACATGAGAGGGGAAGAGAATTAATTTCATCTGATGCTAGATGTAGAAAAGTAAGACAAGGTATCTCTCCTGAATCAGTCATTCAGGCCCTGCAGTCCTCAGTGGAAAGCCAGCTCTGGAGAGTGGTTTAGATAAGTACCGCAGCAGACGTTCAAGGCTCATGGGCACGTCCTCTGAACGAGCTTTTCTCCCTCCATGCACTGTGGAGGGAATCTGACCGAGCTGATTGTATTAAACACCTTGCTTTAAGATCACTGAAGTCCCTCTTTGGGTTCCTGGATCCTGCTCCTGGAGCCTATAGTAGAGCCAGAGACAGCTGTTGGATCAGTTCGCTGTTGTTGGTTGCCTCTTCCAAGGATGGCTGGAAAACAAGCTGTGTGTTAGGGTTTCTAGCAATGCTTACTCAATGCACACTGTGCCAGTTAGATCTCGCAGAGTCTATGTGCAGGGCCTGGGCTGAGCCAGTCCCTCCAGGCTTATGGGGTTAGGACTCTATGATATTCCCACAGATTGATCCTCTCTGTTTAGTTCCTGCTGTTTGTTTTTCAGCAAACAAGAACGATCCGAACTGGGGAAATGCTTGCTACTGGTATCTGACCAGCTCCCACGAAGATGCTTTGCTGTCACTGGAGTGTATACGGAGCATAGGATACGCTTGCTGTGTCCACGGGGCAGCAGTAGGACAGGGGGCTTCTGTGGTGAGCCTGGTGCAAATGTAGGATTAGTGGGAGGACTGTGCTCTCAGCCCCGCAGCAGCACTGATGACGGAGTCTCCTTGAGGAAGAGCAAACTTCTGCTGGGCAGCCCCTTTGCTCCCAAGCTGCAGCTACAAACCACTTGAAAAATCCCACATTTCAATCAGAACTCAGGTCTCACTGCAACAAGAGGAAAACAGCCTTGTGCCTCACTCATCTGGTTACCACCTCTGACAGCGCAAGGGCATCAGGCTCACTGAGCACTTGTGCTGACTGATCCCTCTCCCAGCTGCGTTGTTCCACACGCAGCAGAAGTCAGCGGCGCAAAAAATTGGATGTCCTCCTCCTTGTGACACAGGGGCAGGATTATTCCTCCCTGTAATATATGCCTTTGGCCCCTCAAAGACCAAAGATTCAAGTAATGTTGCTTTTGCAGCTCCCTGAGCAAGCATTCAACAATTTAATGGATCTTACCATTACTATATTTTCTCTGATGTCTCCCTTGCATTCTTTTCATGCCAGTGGCTTACTTGTTTTTCTATGCCTAGGTTTTAGTATACTCATTTGACTATAGCTGTTTATAATGGGCATCACGAGAGATGTGGGGCTCTGAAAACCTTTGCAGTGGAAGGAATGCAATAGCAGACTCCTCTACTGAGGCTAAAGCCTCAATTGGTGTAAATCAGCAAGGTTTCATTGCCAAGCCTGAAGTTTGCACTTATGTACATCATCTTTTTCCCTGAGAACTTCAGTCCACCGTAAAACAAGGTTAAATTTTTCTCTCTTCTTGTTTCTGAAACCACGCTGGATTTTAAGCTTTCTTAAATTCAGCCCTGTAATTCTCATTTCTTTGAGTCAGTATTATGGACAATCAATTAATCTACAATGAACAAGAAGGGAGCTTGAAGCAAGGTTTTCTGTTTTCGATTTTTTTTATGTCCTTTTTTAGTGTCCTTCCTCAGTCCTAACTCTCTCCCTCTCTCCCTCCCTCCTTTCCCTGAAATCCTTCATGCTGATGCCTCTGAAAAAACTGGAAAACAGAGTATGTTCTTTTGGTTTGGTATTTTGTTCCTCAGCCTTATTATCTAGCACTGTATACACCATCATAATTGTGGTAAGATGCTGTCAGCATCACTGGCTAGTTTCACAGATTGCTCTGACTGCTTTCCAAGCATCACTAAGAATAGCTCGAGGCAGTGATGTATGATGCTGAGTAGAAACCTGTCACTACAATGGCTCCTCTCTTCCCATGGACCTCTATCAGGAATCACAAAAATCTTAAACTGGACACTCTCCTTTTAAATATTGGGGTGGAAGAGATGGGCAAGAAGAAGCTGAGGTGCATATTCTGCGTTCCTTGTATCCTCTGACTCCAGGCTACGCTGGCTACAGATATCATCTAAAGCTGGTTATCAGTGCACTGTTTGTTCATTCTGTGCAGGCAGTTTATTTGCGATTGTTAATCTGTATTGCACTACCTAAAAATCAAAGCAGAGGGCATTTGCTAGAGTAATGACCTTGTGAAGAAAAGAAAAGCAGCACATTAAAGCTTCTGCTTGTTGTGAAGGGTTCAGAAATGGACATTCCGTAAGGTATTTTTTGTGTCTTGCACTTCTTACAGACACAGCAATAAGTGCTGCATGGCTAGAAACCACACGTACATATGTGCACAATCTTAAAGGTCTGCCGTCAAACGAATCAGATTTTAGAGCCACAGACAGTGCTTGAAAAGTGTGCAAAGGCTTGCTCTTTGCTCCCTTTGTTTGATTTTTATACCTATTAGTAAGGACACATCTAATTAACTGCAGACTAGCTGTCCCACTGACAAAATCTGCAAACCTGCCACATAGCTATAGTGAAAGATAGTGCCTTTGGGAATGAGAAAAGTACAGATTTTTTTCCCACAAACTTCTTTTGTACGAGCAAGTGGCCAGAGACCATCCTTCTACCAACATCTGTAAGCCTTTATCGATCTGTGCAAAATCTGTCTTTACAACAATTGGCTGAAGCAGTCATGACAATGTTCAGATGATTATTTTTTTCTTGGTCTTTCTCTTCACTTTCATTTTCCCTGTCAGAAAGGTACCCAGTAACTGTCCTGCTCCTTCTTGGCCCTCACTGGGTGGAGTGGAAGAGCTGGCATGGGCTGGGACCAGGGGGACTGCCTCCACCTCTCTGCCTGCTGGGGTCTGTCCCTGGTACAAACTAGTGTCCGTGGTGGTCCATACCTTGAACAGCTGCAGGGGAAGGCAACTCAGTGACGTCTGGTCCTAGGTGAAGATGGTCTGGGCTCTGTTCCCGGTTCTGCTGTGCCATCCTTCTGGCACATATTTCTCTGTGCATCGTTCTCCTCAGAAACAGTGAATAAGGGTGGGGTGGGGTGGGCTGCAGAGGTGGGCTGCCCGCAGTGGTGGTGCCTCCAGTGCTTGGCCCCACCAGCTGGCATGGGATAGCAGGGACAGACCCCAGAATGGCAGAGTCTATGTCCAGGAGCCAGCACCCACTCTGCAGCTGGAAGTGACTCTGGAGCAGGCTGAGCTCCCCTTAGCAACCAGGATGCATCTTCTGGTTTTGTTCCACCCTCAAGGACCACAGACTGTGCATGTGGAGGCTCCTCCGCTGTGTGAACTTCAAGCACAGCCAGGACGAGCACCTGGGAGACCTGGACTAAGACAGGAGTGCGGATACACTGCCCTGGCCTGTTTAAAGCAGCTCCAGCTACCATTTCTCTTTCCATAATCTGGCTCTGAGCGAGCTTTTTCTTAGCCTGACACGGTGCTTTGATTCCCAGGAGAGTCCCCTTCTTGCAGACAAAGCAGATGCCACTGACTGCTATAGGCTTGGTGCCGCCGGAGCCGGGCTGGGAGTCCCTGTTCAGAGAGGGATAGGGATGTTTACCTGCTGCTAAATAAACTCGTGTCTGTAGTGCTGTTTATGACCCCTGGGAAGCCCTCGGAAGGGGCTCAGGAAGGCAGGGACACCTCCAGAGGTTCCCATCCTGCCATCTCCAGTCAGGAGCCAAGGCACAGCCTGTCATGAGTTTTGGGAGGGAAGGAAGCTTCTAGTACACACATCCCGCAATAAGGAAGGCTCATCTCCACCGGGTCCCTGGAGGCAGCTGCAGTCTGCTGTTTTTCTGGAACAAAACTTGCAATTTTCCCCAGTAAGTGCTCCCAGTTGTAGCAGCAATTCTTAAGTCACGTCATATTTTACTAACTTTGCATGCCTTTTATACCAAGTCGTCATCAAAGACATGCATATGTTTTGATTCAAAGTTATTCAAGATGTGGAGCCTCCAGATTTTATCAATGGAAAGGGACAAGTTCACCTACAGAACTTTTTCTTCAAAAAGCATCTCTTAAAATTTATTTACAAAGGCACAGAAGTGATCAGATGTTCTTCTATCTAATGCTTGGTATAACCGACTGCAGCTTTGGAAATGCTGAACTCCGCTCTCTTCCAATTTAGCTTTTGCTCTCTATGACATCTACAAGCAAAACCAAATCCAATGAAGCATGAAACATCTGGCCCCAACCGTTGCCAATCCATGTGCCCACGATTTTCAGTTTGAACTTGTACGAGGGAATAGTGCTTGCCCCTCCATTGCAGACTGGCAGGGCTCGAGGGCAGCACGGGCAGGTTTGACTTAGAGTCTCTAAACTGAATTGCATTTACAAGGAAATGGTCCCTCATAAAATCATTTTTTTGATTAAACTGTATTTGCCTACAAAGTGGAAAGAGCCAGAGGAAGCCCATGGGCTGTTGCTATTGCTGTGGGGGTCCAAAACCACCTGCTTCACATGCAAGTCTCATTAGGCAGCACGGGACTGTGGCTTTGAGGAGGCATTGCTGGAGGGAGTGTGTCCCAGCCAGCATCTTCCTGGGTGCCCAGGGCAGTGGGAAGGATGCCCTCTGTGAAGGCCAGCGACAGTGGGTGGCACGGCCGCGGCTCTGACTTCAAGGAGGATGCAGCAATGCAGCCCAGTCCAGCACAGCCATTGATGTGGCTCCTGGCACCACATCTGAGGAGACCGCTGCACGGCGATTATTTCACCTCAGGCATTTTGCACTTGAAACAGCCAAAATTTCAGCTGTTGTTGAACTAAAAATATCCAGTTTCAGTGAAACTGTAGCCCCTCCCTGAGATCCATTTACCCCACAGCAGCAATGGTGAAACAACCAGAGCAAAATATTACTTGGAGTCTAGGAGCAAGCAGCAGATGAACTTTGCAGCCTGAGAACGTCCTTCATTTCTCTAACTTATCTAAGCTCCACACTGGAAATCTGATGGAAGAATATAGCCCTAAGAAATGAAGCCAAGTGAATATATGTGAAATGAAGGATTAGCTTCATTTGATACTGTACAACAGCAGGCCTGTGTGCAAAAATGTACTTTTGAGATAATCCTTTTTTCCTCCCTATCCTATTTCTACTTTGGAAAATTTCGTATACGCTGTCCAAGCTTACGGTATTTCTAAGAGATAAGCATGTCATCATCCAGAATGCAGTAAAGGGTATGGAAAGGAGAACAGTCAATATGTTTAATACAGTCTCGCTGAAATGGATCCTTTTTTTTCTTGATGATAACAACGTGTTTAATATCCTTATACAGTAAGGCATTTTGTATACGACCATCAGAAGCATAGTTAATGTGAAACAGAAGCTGATACCCAGGGCTGTAACTGTGTCTTTCTCCCACCCAGCTCCTCAATCACACGCTGAAATCTTGCCCCAAATTTCACCCTGCAGCTTGCCCCAGACTTCAGCTGCTTTTACTATCCCATGGACAAACACAGCTCTGGGCACCAGGTGTCAGAGGCAGAGGAGCGCCAAGGAGCCCACGCAACCTCCCCACGCACCAGAAGAAAAGCAAGGACTGTGGTCTTGCCGACCCTCCCGCTGCCATCTGCGCAGGCAGAGAGTCTTCAGGGAGAAGGTGGGTGGGCTCATTTCCCACTCCTAGGTTTGGACCTGTGCAAAGATACATGAGGGGTTGATTGCAAGTAGCAGCCCTTAGATCAGAGGAAGGCAGGGTGCCAGTGCAAAGCTACACACTCCCTGCACGCAGCTAGTTGCAGATGCGTGCACCCAGCCTGATCTGGTTGTTCACAGGGCCCTTGAGTACACACGGCTCCATCTGAGGTGTCAGACTTGCATAGATCCATACTGCAAGAAGCTGAGAAGGTGGCTTTGGATGGAGCATAATAAAATGGCAGAAAGAACAGAGATAAGAGTAAAATGTCTTAAATTATTTCACTCTAAGAAGTTTGCAATTGGTGAACTGCATAGAAAAATTCCATACTTGCTTTTGCCAGGCAGCTGTTCTCCAAAGGCTTCCAAATCAGCAGGCTTGGGCTCTTCAATCCCAACACTGTCCTGAAAATATCTTGGTGAAAATATCACCCAAAGAAACAATGGCAAACGCGCAGAACAGCATACCTAGTTATTGAGGGGAGAGTCCTGCTCCATGCGCTTGCACCCTGTCTAATACGGACCCAAGTTCCCAAATACCCTTCATTTTCCAGATTTTAGGGAAAGATTATGAGTGTCTGAAAGACTGCCTAAAGCTCGGGGACATAGGCGGCCATCTACGCTGCACTCCTCCGGCACAGTGGAACTTGCTGCAAGGTAAAACCCAGGTTTGTGGGAGACACAGCTTTCTCAAGATTAGCCCAAAATGGTGGTAAGAAGCTTCCCCGGAAAATAAAGACATTCCCAGCCCTCCTTCCCTGCTGTGCTTACAGGAAAGGCACATTTCTATGCGGTTTCCTTCTTTTGTATAAATGCAAGGCAAAGTGTGTGGGTGCTTATATATGTATCCATACATGCATGCATATTTACCTATAGAAATATGCGCACTCACACACGTATATACACATATACATAAAGTTAAAAAATCTCAGAAGTGAACACTGCAATGTGCATGCATCTTCCTATGGGGAGAAGACGAGAGAGCAAGCACATGACAGATGTTGGTTGCGTTGCTTAATGAACCGCCATGAAGCATTATGCTTCTTTGTGTGATATAACTGGCACAGACTAAACCAGAATCAAACAAGCAAGACTGGGTGCTGAGGAGCGAGTGAAGAGGATCCTGGGGAGAAAGGCAGCTGAGGGAGACCGGGTGTTGGGTAGGGGAGGCACACAGCTGTGCAAAATGGCATGTCACAGCAGCTGGAGCGGGGTTTGGGAGTGCTTAGGCAGAGGGGTAGGTTGGGTAGGAAGAGAGGGTAGTAGGGAATTGGGATGCAGTATTCAAAAGAGATAGTGTGAAGGTGGAATATTTTGGGGAGGTGACTGGAAATGGACGATTCAATTAAAAAGACTTCTGTGTGTAAAGGAGGTAAGGTGAAGGAAGGGAATTTTTGCACTTACTGTGGAATTTAGGTCAGAACAATATTTACAACCATCTCCTTTACATCACTAGTCGTTAATCTCACGGCAGGATTGCCCAGCCATCTTGGAGAACCCAAGATGGGGTCTCTGTAAGAGGTAAGCAGCAGCCTGTGTGACTTCACTGAGAGGAGACCACCAGGACCTGAAACAAACCTGTCATTCTCCATCATCACATACTTCACCTTTACTTTTGCGCCAGGCTTGGTCATGAAAGTGGAGAAAAGTCTTCCTGCAAGCTATTTAGGATGAAAGGAAAGAAATTGCTGGTCATAAATGGAACAGCATGTCTTTTTTCATCTGTATATTCACAGAAACAAGCAAGAGTTGAAGATGTAGTTACTGAAGCAGATGAACAGACATCATCATCTCTTGAGTTCTGCACATGAATATGGAAGAGGAATTAAATCATGGGCAGTGTGTGATATTTTAACCCAAAATTACAATTTGTCCAGAATATTTTCTTACAAGTTTGTGCTCAAGGAGGTTACTAAACCATCATCCATCAGAATATTTGGATTTCTGCAAAGCCAGAATCACAGCATGAACTTGACAAATCAGATCAGAATGACCTTCTCAATGTTTATTCTCCATCGTACTGTGGCCTGCTGCACAATGTGAATTTCCTTTTAGCGGCAGTCTGTTTTGCTGTCCATCAACGGGCATCATGGAGTTACCTCCTAAAAGGAATCCTGGCCATTTCATAAGCATCACGCTGTCTCCTGTGAGAAGTATCTGCTATTGGTAGCAGCCTACTTTTACTTCTAATCAACAAGATTTACAGGCATGAAAAGCACAGTCAGGATGGAGCACTTAGAGTTTTTGTTTCCAGCTTCATACATGGCCAGGCAAGTGACAATGTCCCACAGAGACAATATACAGAGAGGCTGCAGATCAATCAGGCCAGGACTTGAGATGGCACTATTGGGGTGATGAAACACACTGGGTACAACTTGCTGTATGTGACATTAGTTATATCAAAAGGCAGAAGGAGATAAAATCTGGTTGTAGAAAAATTACACTATGGTGCTCCATACTGCTACACTCATTCTCCCCGACTTTCAGATGAAACCCAATGGCAAACCAAAAATCAATTTCATTCATCACTGGTAGTCCTGCAAACTAAAATGGGGAGCTGTAACCCTCTGAGTCCCAGGGAGTTTTGTCACTGGCTTCAGTAGTCCAGGATTTCCCCAATTCTCTTAATGTATCCATCTGGCAAAAAAGAGAGTCAATATCAAAGACTCAACCTCAGCCACCTTTGCCCACCTCACCTGATGCAGGAGTATTTGCCCCACTCTTCAGGGCTGGCAATAGATTACATCTGCACCCAGTTGGGGTTACTGTTTGTCATCACTGTAGGATCTAGGGGACTCAGTTAAACCAAAAAGTCCCACATTTTAGGAACTGAACACAAACATGCTTGAAATTCAACAGGGGCAAGCTCATACCCACCCTGTGGTAGCAGGGGAGGGGGATGAAGTGGCCCCAGGTCAGCCTGCAGCAGAGCTGGGGGTCTCTCCACAGTGCCTGGACCAGGCGTCCAGCTGCCTGTCTCCCCGGAGAGGAGCCACGGTCCACGGAAAGATGACAGATCTCACCGGCACAATCCCCAGGCGTTTTCTGAGTATAACTATAATTCAGACTGATGGGATTTTGGAAAAATGTTTTACCACCCCATCTATCTAGGTCTGATTTGATTCCATCAATGAAGTAGCTGAGTTTTCTTTCCCCCACCCCCTCCCATCACGAATGCAAAGTCTGTCAGTTGCAGGTGTCAGGAAATCTGAACATAACATAGCAATGGGATGGAAAGAAAAATACATAGTTCCTCTGCTCCTACACATTAAACAATAATAAAAACATAGCACAAGGTAGAGCAGATAATACTGATTTACTGCAGCCCTATCTGCATGTGTACATGAATATAAATATTTATACTTTTATTTGGACTTGATGATTTATTCATTAAATATATAAAGACATAATGAGCAACAGAACTGCATGCTATGAACCCAGGTTTCATTGAAGGTTTTTATTGACAAAGTAGAGACAAAACCCCTGAAGATGAACCTTCTGCTCTCTTCCTGGTTTACCATATTTGGGATGTCAAGAGGTTTTTTAAATTAGTCTTTTATTTAAAATAGATACACAGTTATCATGAAAGCAAGTATACAGTCACAGAGAAAGACAGACAGACTATATATTCAAGTTAAGAAAACACATTTTTTGACATGAATTTTACATGAATTTTACACCTGCTTTCTTTTTTCCTGTTACTGAGAAAATCAGACAAAACAGGAATGCATTCATTAGAAGCGACCGAAGCCATAGTTTTGCAAACGTCTCTGCACAACGACGGCTTAGTGCAGAAGAATAAAATTCAGCAGTACAACTGTTCAAAACCTTCTCAGAGAAAGTAGTGATGACATGTAGCTGTTGGACACGATAATTTTCACGTCAAGTTTTAGCTGTAATTGTTTTTAATCCTTCTGAAGTGCAAGTAAAATGCTGTGGGTTTTCCAACAATCAAAAACTGTAAAGCCTGTTGGGTTTGGGGGGGGGGGGAA
>Ga0065711_1004068_pt1 | contig 25134 bp, 15 predicted proteins | sample Hoacrofraction12_FD_59098 | JGI IMG/M metagenome (GOLD analysis project Ga0065711, IMG submission 59098) | Hoatzin crop microbial communities from Cojedes, Venezuela - Epithelial fraction 12 v2 (version 2) | ecosystem: Host-associated > Birds > Digestive system > Esophagus > Crop | place...
GGGGGGGGGGGGGGGGTGGTACTGACTCGGCGGTGGGCTGCAGACCACCGTGGGTGGGAGGAGGGGGAAGAGAGAGCAGGGGACGGGTTGGTTTGTCCCGAGTGTGGTTAACTAATCGCGGCCACCGCAGTCAGCGGAGGAGACAACTGACCTTGCCGGGTGGGTTTTCGGCCCCAGTTGCGTGCCTGTTCGCCGGAGAGGTCACGCTTCGCCCGGGTGTCGCCGGAATGGAGCTTCCCGGGGCTGGGAGCAGTGGAATGAAGTTCTTAACGCCCGCGTTACCGGAGTCCCGGGCGGCGCGGGGGCTCGCAGGCTGGGGGGGGCGGAGGGGCTCCGGCCTGCCCGGGCGTGCGGGGCCCGGCTCCCGGTGGGGCCTAGGGCTCTCTCTAGTGATTGCTCCGGATGTGGGGTTTGTTCCCCGAAAAGCTTTGCCCGTGTCTCTTTAGTGCTTGCTGCTGGAACAGCGAGGTTTCCTAAACCTAGCAGAACCTTAAATTGTTCCTTAGCTAAAACTTGGTGTAGGACATCGGGCTGCTGCTTTGTGAATCTCTTCCCGAAAACCGCTGCTGGAGAGTGTCCCTCCAGAAGGACGGGCTGTGAAGGTACTCTGGGCAGCTTGTGACTTTAGGAGCAGCGGTGTTGATCTTTGTCAGCGGCTACTTCTTCTTGATCTCTTTCTCATGGAGCAGCCATTGTTCCGACACTCTGTACGTTCCAGACATCTGCGGTCCTCCCATCCCCCAAAGTATGCAAGTGGTGAATGGAAAGAGGCTGGGCTGGTATGCTGAGGTCGGTGGACGGAAACCAAGGAGGGGTTTTAGTAAAACAGGATCTTTATGTGCTGAGACTGTACTAAAGGCAAAGACCAGAAAACTGTCTGAAAGAGTATTTGGGCTTACTTGATAATAAGTTCAGACACACCAGAGAGCAACTTAGCCATTATGATTTTGTTTCTGAATAACAAAAAGGTACTACTGCAAGGCTTTAAAACAACTCGAGGGGCAAAACTTACTGGTGTTTATTGGGCGAAGCTGTAATGTAAGTTTCAGTAACTGGCGGTCCAGGAACCTCTTGTTAATCTTGCACTCATTAAAAAGGTGCCGACAGCTGCAGGTATGTGGCTACTGTGTGGATTGTCTAATGGTTGGTACTATTGAACATGAGGCTACTTAGGTGTTCAGACAAGGCTTCAAGGCTCTCTGAATTCAGCCGTTCAGTATAAGATCATGTCGAGTGTCTTGCTGTTCTGGGATTGTTCTAAAGAAATGTCGTATTTGCTTGGCAATTAGTTTAGATATTTTCTGTTTGGGTATCAACTGATATGCATGGGAATGTTCATGTTGGTCTGTATGGCTGATCATCTCGAAGAGTCTAGGGGAGAAATAAGTAAAAACGTACTGATGGAAAGAATGATGCAACACACAATAGCTTCTAAAAGCAAGGATTTAATGCAAAGTAAAGCTTGGTTGAAAAAGTTCTTCAGTTGCTGTGCTACAGCCTTAGTAAACCAAGCTTCCTTTTTCTTGCCTAAGCAATAAATAGGTTGGGCTTCTTGCTTGATACATAGTCTACTATGAACACTAGTGTTTTGCTATGACTACGTGGTGTCTCAGTAACTGGTTTATCAAATGTTGACCACGAAACCTTGTTGGCCTTCATACAGATGGCTTCTTTGTGAAAGGGCTGGTGGTATTTCATGACTTACCATCATCAAAACCTGTTAACTCTTCAGAACACAGTACTTAAGAAAATTAATTCAGATGTAAAGACAAGTTAGTATTAGTGGCCTTCTAAACTGTTTTCACAGTATTCTGAGGGGTAGAAAGGGAAGTAGCAAGAATGGGGCAGGGAACACGGCTATTGTAAGCCACAGTCTTATAAACTGAAGTCTGAACGTGCAGTCTGAAACTCCTGGATAAGGATGTTTCTGCAAAATGTTGTCTAGTAGGCAGGCTAGTGTGCAAATGCAGCAGTAATCAAAATCGCTCACGTTAATTCATAGTTAAAGCTGGTAACGCTGGGGTTGTAGTGATTATGCAGTTGCTTGCAGCAAAACTTGTTCTGTGACTCTGGAAGACTACATACTGTGGCAGGAAAGTCAGGAATGACCTTACTTATCTTGAACATCCTACTTCACAAAGCCTGATAAAACTTTGTGAGAAACTGTGCAGGCAGCTGGGAGTTGCTCTTGGGTCCTCGCAGCATGCGTTGACAAGCCCTGAGCTCCCTGCCTTGCTGGGTGACTGCGCGGTAACGTAGAGATGGCACCTCATTAACTTTGCAAAATTCTGCAAACTCTTTGGCAGTAAGTATTCTGTGTGACTTTTATTGTCTCTGTAGATAAAATGATTATTCTGGTCAGACGGGCAGGGTAGTATTGCTGACTTTCTAGTTAAACATGGGAAGACTTGTTTTGGGTTGGGGGTGCTTTGATGTTATGCACCAACTGAATTGGTTAGGTTTGCCAACGTAAGGTAGTCTGGCACCGGTTAACTTCCAATATCCATTTCTGGCACTTCATTCCAAGGTAAAACTTGCTGTAGTATGTGATCAGGCTTTAGCCTAAGAGGGTAATGTCTTAATATGGTAGCGTTGTGTGGTCTGTGTTGCCTCTAATGAGAAAGAGCTAGAAAGGTTTTTTTGCACTGACAGGTAACTTAAAGTTCAAGGGAGAGAACTAATGGCAGTCTTATTTTGGCATTTCTCTCTGTATGGAACACAGATTGACAAGGTGAGCAGGTGAAACATGTGCCTGTAGTTCAGCCTGCCCTCATGAATCTGTTAACTCTGATGTGAAAGCAAATGTGGCCTATGCTTTTGTTGCCTTGGGAAGTATGGGCGCAGATGGTGCTTTAGTTTTCATTACAGAAGAACTTTTTGTTAATGTTCCAGGTTGCTTTAGGAAACAATGTACACTGGCTGGTTTAGTATTGCAGAAGTGAAGTGCTTGCTCTGTTACTTAATCCTAAATCAACTCTGAAGCCGTGTTTATGGAATAAGGTCATTCCCTTAAAGGTTGAAAGAGTTATTCTAGTATTCTAGGTTGCTACTTTTGAAAAGGTAGCTAGCTGGATCTTGCTGGAGTTGGCAAATGCACAGTGTGCACTGTAGGTGTATTTGCTGGAACTAGCAAGGCTGACTTACTGTGCTAAATAGACTTGTATAAATTGGAGAAGTTGCCAGCTCTGCAGCAACTGTGGCAAGTAGTTTTGTATTGTCCTGGCAACAATTCAGGTGCCCTCCAGTGGCCACAAATCTTAACATCCTAAAGGTGCTGATAAATGCTGTTGCCTTGTCAGTTTGCCTTAACTAAAAGTGAGTTGAAAAAACATCTTGTAGTGTCGGACTTCATTAGCATGTTTGTTGCTTAAACAGTACTTCTTGGAGTGTTGGTATGTCTTATTGTAAATACGTAGTTATTTTGACAGACAAGCGAAGGCAGCCACTTTCAGATTCGTAAGTATTTCATTAGTGTCAGTGCAATTATGACTAATCCCTCTGGTTTCTTAAACCGTGGAAATTAATGTTTAACATCCATGTTCAGGGCTGGCTACATCGTTGCAGCCTCAGAAGCAGCTAGATTATGGTTAGATACTTACCAGTTTAGGAAGGAGATTGCTAAATTGTTGCTGTATTAGGGTGGAAATGAATGTTTTGAGTTCTACACAGACAGGGGGTGGGGGGGAGATACCTCTAATACAGTGGCTGTCAGCCTTCTTGTTAGTGATGTATGTAGTCATGATGAATGACTGCAAAACCATTAAGTACCTGTTTGACACTCAAAACTAAGCAGGAAGCTTGAGGGCTAGCACTGGTTTGTTGCTAAATTTCATTAGTGCTAAATGAAATGTGGTATAATATTTGTCTAAGTTCTTATAGGTTATCTGTAGATGGTCATGATGGCAGCTTTTTTGTATGTGGCTGGGTAAGACTAAACAATGATGTTTGATCCTGGCTACTGCCATCTCTACTGCAGACATCTTGCTCAGTGAAAGTAGGGGCCCATGGACCAAAAGCTGCAAGAAGTGCAAGTTAATCAGGTGAGTACTGCTGGCAAAGTAAACCTTAGACAGAAACACTAGCTCATCCCTAACTGAGAAAGGCAGGACTAAGCATAATGTAGATACCTGTGTCCTGCAAATAAGAGCTGCTAACTCCCTAAACTGTGACAATAAAACTGCTCTTAATGTTTTGCCCAGCCATGAAGATACTCAAACATAATGAATGCAATGTAAAAGCTTAATTGGAAATTGCTTGCTGGTGACCAAAGATCTTGGAGTAAATCCTTTGCTGAGCGGAACTGACTTAGTAACTGTTTTGAGGTTACTTGCATGAGTTGGTGGTTCTTAGTTGGTCAAAACAATTAAGACATAAGAGTAATTGTGTTGATGATCTTGTTATGAACTTGATGTAAGTTTATAAACTTGAAACTGTCCTACCAGTTGTTTAATACTGAGCTGCAAGCTGCTGTCAAAGGACTGATATGTACATTATGTGGAGAAGATTATTACTTTTGTTATCAAGCTGGATGTGTATCATCCGGTTTGTAGTTGAAGCAGATCTTCACATCTCATCTTAAATGTGAAGATCATTATCAGCTCCTCTCTTGAACAGTGAAGAACGATATGTAGGTACTTGGAGCCAATCTTCCCTACTAATAAAGTGATAGATTTTGCTGGTGTTGCAGTATACTTGCCAGTGAAAAGCTCTCTTAAACCATTACTTTCCCACATGACGTGGTAACTTCTCTGTCAGCTTGAGCACAGCTGCTGCTTATAGCCCTTGGAAACAACCAGAGACTTCTGTAGAGGACAAAAAATACCCAGTGCAGAAGGTGTAGCACTCTGAGAAGATCACTTTGTTTTGTTTGCAGATCTTGTCAGAAGCTGCTGGTGTACTTGCCCAGGATTTTGAGTATAAAGATTGTGTTGACAGACCTCTTGCAATTCCTGAATGTTTATCTAGGTAAAGGGCGAAATAACTGTGCGGTGGATCCAAGCACTGTAACTTCTCTGAAGTGACAAGATCCAGTGCTGTGAGATTTCAGCTACCACAGTATAAGTATTAAGTAGCAAAGAGTACGGGAGTATGTGAAAAGGTGTGGTCTTACATTGCATTAAGTGCTGAGCCATGTGACCTTGGCAGCCTTAGCCTCTGGCCAGCATCAAACAAAATTCTGTATTGTATCTGTGCGTTGCTGATAGTTGTAAGAAATTATCGTAGTAGATAACTACTACCAAGTATCTTTTGACATCTCTAGCTGTCCTACAATTATGTAATTTCCACCAAAGTTTCTCTGAAATGCTGGTCCTAATGAGTGAAATATTGCTCATCAAAGGTATTAGAGAGCCTTAAAATGATATTGCCAACTTCATTTTTGGGGAGGCTTCCTGGCAGGTTCTGAAGTTTGAAAGTTCATCTCTTAGAACGATTGTGCAGGTCAGTGCCCAGGTGAACTTTATTACTTCTTTAGTAATGTGCCTGATGTGCATGTTCTGAATTCTCCAGGTTCTCATCATTTTATAGATTAGTTCTCAGGTATTTCTTGGCTAACCATGGCTCTCAGACCAATGCTAACTGTTGCTTATTGAAACTTCTAATGGGTTGTTTTTAAAATGGTACTTAAACCTTAGTACCTGTGAAGACCCTGACTAATTGCACAAGCTGTTAGTGCCTAAATGCTGTGTTATTTGCTCTAAGTACTGTGTTTCAGCAGACACTCAGTGCCTGCAGCTGAAGGTTATCGCATCTGGCAGTGAAAGCTCACCAAGTCCATTTTTGATATGTTTTGTTACCTGAACTTACAGTCAGTGGCTAAAGCTGCTCTCTAGTGATCTATTAAAACTACTGGGTGGCGTTCTGTACTTACTGTGAGCAAAAAAAAATGTGGATCTTACTACAGTTACATTATAGTCTCAGCTGCACTTGAAACTTAATGAGTTGTCACAGTTGATCTTTGGCAAGCTGGCTAGGAAGTGGGATTCTTGACTAGCCTGCTGTCCTTTTTGGGAGGAGGGGGCGGGGTAAAACAGAGGAGCGTCCTGTAGTATCAGAACACTGCGGAGTGCCCCAGTCCTAATGGAAGTGTGGCAGAATGGAGCCTTACAGCTGTGTTGCAAAGTTCTTGTGGCCCCTTGCTCTCCCTTCTGCCATGTCTGCTTAAGGCTACGTGGATTCAAAGATGAACCTTGAGTTTTCTGACCTTATAGCCCGAGTCTTTCTTTCACCAGACATTTTTTGAGGAATAAATCCTCTTTTAATGCAGCTAACCCAGTGTTTAAGTCTACTCAAGATTACCAGATGCCTGCACTTCAGTTCCATTAAGCAGTTGTAATCAACTTAGAGAAGTCTAGCAAAACCAGTAATATTTGCGTGCTCTCTGCTTTAGGTAATGAGCATGTGAATAGAAGCTCTGCTCTGTGCTCTTAATTGGTCTTAGATTGCTGAGATGACTGAAAACAGACAGGCATAACACTTTATTTCGTGATGTGGTGTCAAATGAACTCTTATAAAGAAAACTTACAAAAGCTAGTGTAGGGACACTCTTCTGCCTTTTTGATATGGGAAGGAGTTTGTAGATAACTTCTAAGGCAGAAGACAAAGACTGAAAAGCCAGAACAATTGATTTAATAGCAAACTGTGATGCCTGAATGAAAAAAGAAAGAATGCAGTGGAAATGAAGCAGCAAAAAACAGCGGCTGGAAGCAGAGGTAACTTGTAGCGAGCATTGGCAGATTTGTGTGTGCTGTCAAATACCCCACTTTAATTCTGCAAATTATCTGAGCTAGTTTCTTGCCTCTTTCAGCATATATTAAGGATATTTAAAGCTTGGAAGTTGCAACCTGTTAACCTTTGAGGTAAATAAAGCAGATACTATTCAGGTTTCTTAATTTCCTAATGTTCGATAGGAGAAACAGATCTAAGACTTTCAGATCTTAAGAGATGTTAAAGAACAACTTAAGACTGTTGTATATTCTGGGTTTAGAGGCAAACTTATTGTGATCTGATTAGCTAAATCTAGAATAGAAAGTATTGCTGTTTGCAAGACATCTTCTGCCTTTCTGCAGGCAATACATTGTCTGAAGTATTCTAGCTTGGATAAATCCTGGCTGGGTGGGTTACACAGGATACTGAGTTTATCACTGGAGTGAAGTATTCTTGCTGCGTGGTTGCAGGGAATGATGTTAAGCAAATTTTGCTTGAGGAAATGACCAGAGCAGTTTTGTCATGAGTTGAAGTTCATGAATGAGTTTGTTCTGTTGCAGTCTAAGATCAGCAAGCTGGATTTCAGTGTGGACGCATGCTGTGGCATGCAGGTTATGATTATTGGTAGCTCTTAGTTTTCTATAGAACTGCTGAAATAGCTGAGGTTGCTGCGTCTTGGCACAACACTTAAATATAATAATGCTGGTCTGTGTCTTGCCATGGCATTTCTTCTGAGGTGGTAGTGAAGGCTACAGATGACTCTTTCTGTCATCTAACTCGAAAGAAGATAGCCATGTTTTAGAGCTGTGAAAACCCACAGTGGATTTTTTCCTTTGAGTTGGCTGTATGGTTTGATTTGTTTCTTTTTGATGTTGCATACTGTATAAATTACTTCCATGTACTTACATTATCTTCAGATGGCCTACGACGAGATATTTTTACACAGTATTAAATATGCTGAAAGCAGAAGGAAGCCTCACAGTAATGTGAAAAATGGGAAGTTCTGTATTCTGATTCCTGGTGTAGATAATAAGGTAAACCTTAACTGTCTCTGAAAATATCTAAGTGGTCCATTGCTTTGTTTAATGTGATAATTTACAGCCCTAAACCATTATTTGAGAGCCAGTTTTCAATGAGTTCCATAGTAATTTCTGTCCGTCCATGTCGTTAAACTGCTGGTGTGAGGAGGGATTTGAAAAATTGAATTTCTTAATCCAGAAGTCACTACTGGCGAGTGACTAATTTTGCAATAGTCAAGGCCCTATAATGCTTGCATGTAACTTTAACTTCAAAATAGTCTCCACTCGCTGCCTACAGCTACTCCTTCCAGAATAGACAAGGTGACTGAAGATTGCAAATGCTGCTACTGTAGACAGACTATGGGCATGCTGTTCATTACTTCTTTTGTGGATATGGAATGTATTTAAGGAAAACAGTTGTATTAATCTAATCTTGTGTGGTACCTTTGTACAAGAATTAAATTTTTTTAAAAATGTAAGTCTTCAGAGTGAAACTCAAGCATGTTATCTGTTCCTAATTTGAAATAAAGTATCTTCTGCTCATTGTGTAGAGAAATTGTAAACACCAACTGTCATTCCTACAGCAAGCTTCTAAAATCCCTTAAAACACAACACTGAACCTGTACTTTAAGAACTTCTTACCCGTCTTACAGAAGCATCTGATACATGAAGAGCCTCCAAAACTACCTACAAAGCATACTTTACCCTAGAGCTCAACAGAAGCCAGATAAAAATCCTCAAACTTAAGTTGTGTTTGGAATATCTGGGAGGATAAGGGAGAGAAGGACATTATCCCCATTTGGCTAAGGAATATTTAGAAGTTTACAACAGGTTTCTGGTGGTAAAAGTTGTTGAACTTGTTTAACCTTTGAAGATACAGAATGAAAGCTTCCTAAATTGAGACCTACAGGGCAAATGACAATCCTTTTAACTTCCAAGGTGATCTTGCTGCTTAGTCCAAAACTAGAATCATCCAAGTTAGAAACTGAGTGCCAATACCCTGGATCATCCTTGTTTTCATCTGTGGATAGGCAGTGTATAAATCAGTTTTTACAAGTCATCTGTAACTTCTCCCTCCTTCACTCTTTCAAGTTGTAGCTGCCATGTTTTCTTCAGCTGGACTAAAACTTTTGGCTTTCCCCTCCCCCAGAAAAATGTAGACAAGTATAGACTGATTATAGGCTCACCTCTTTGAAGGAAGGAAAATAATGCAAGGTCTTTTAGGCTTCCTGCTAATCAGTTTAGTGCTATTCATTCCTAATGATTATTAAAGTAACGATCTTGGTTGTATTGTGTCTTTGTAAGACTAAAAGCAGTAAAAGCAGATTTGCCTGTTGCAAGAGTGCTTATAGCTATGGGGTAGGTTAGATCAAAAATTGCTTAGGGAGACAGGTCAGCTGCTCCTGTGAAAGAGCTTATATACCATGAAAGCTGCTTTGTTTCTGCTATCAGTATTGTCTTACTTGGGCAATTCCCCCTCCCCTCCCGCTTCCTTTTCTAGAAAGCAGAGTAACAACCTCCAGAATAACATTAAAGGATTTTTAAATAAAAAAAAATCCTTAATTGAATGTATTTCCCACATATTACACTTGAAAACTAAGGTGTTAATTAGGAAGCTTCTGCTACATTACATTATTACATTTCTGTTCTTGAGTCATAAGAATGAGTGCTGTAGTTGTCTGGTGGTGTTAGCTGTGGAACTGATGTTGCCTGTATATTTTGGCTACTGACTCTTTGTAAAGCAGGTATGCAGGCAACATCACTGGCAGGCAGCTGTCTGAAACAAGACCAGTTGTAAAATTAGAACCAAAGAATCCTTCCAGTAACACCTTGGTGATTGTTGCAGTAACTTCAGAGTACTTTGAGAATAACTCTTTTTCCAGTACTTGCAGTTCTCTTCACTTATACGTAGATGGTCCATGTTTTTAACTGCTGTAACTGTCACAAGAGGATTGAAATCTACTTTCTCTGTGTAAGAAGATGTGTCATTCAGCACTGATGGTTAATTTATAGATGCAGTTGCTTGGCCTGTTCTATCTAGATGAGACAAACACATATGAAAACAGATCATGGTGATTGGATATATCAGTCTTGGTTTCTCATACAAGGTTTAGTAAGATGCTGCTCTCAAGCAAAAGATTTCTGGAAGACTTGCAAGCTTAATTTGGCTTGTTTTACAAAGGGGAGGGGATCTGCTTATCAGATCAGTCAGGTGTAATCTGAGTCAGTCTTAATGAAGAGATTCTATTAAGTTTAAGGTAGTAACCTTGAAACATGATAGACGCATTTTTATTTAATACAAGCTGCAAGTATGAGCTCTTTTGTAGGCAAACAAACTGGTTTAGCTGACAATGAAAATGAGTTTATCTCAGATAAACTGCAGCAGAGGTGCAAATATACTGTAGTCTTGATATACCAGGCAGGTAAACGTCAGGCTGATATTCACCCCCCTGGGTAGGCTGTTCTTGTCCTCTGTAAGACAGAGCAGAAGAAAACAATTCACTGTGCTCTGTGTCCTAATGGAGCTTAACAGCTTTAGAAAGAAAGTTACCTAGATTTTGCTGAAGCTGTTCAGAATTATTGTCCAGATTTGAGAAATGCTATTAGGCTTGTTGACTTTCTTGGCATGCGCCTAACTCTTCTCCAAAATCAGAAGTTAATACCTAAGTTTTATTCATCATCAAAATACTCCTCTTTCATTCCTTTGAAAACCAAGAAACTTTGAATTGTTTTTATTAGTAACTTGAAATTATTTGCTCATAAGCCTGCTAAGCTTGCAGAACTGTTTTTCTCAGTTTTTTAGAATTGAAGTGCAAAGCTGGGACTGATGGTACACCATACAGCCTACTGCAATGTCTTGCATTGCTCTTTGTATGAGGAATTTAATATACGTTTCAAAAACCCCAGCCTCAGTTTAAACCCAAAGCTGCTGATGCTTGCTCAACAAATGGATAATGTCATGAGGGAGGAGGAGGAGGTTTCTAAGAAGTTAACAGCCACCTAACTCCTGGCAGTACATCTGTATGAACTTCTGTATAACATGACACTTGACAAAAACAGACTTGACTTCTGAGTACCTGGTAGCTTTTAAAAATATTGAGGCTTACAGAAGGTTGCTGTTATGTTAAAGTTTGTAAAGAATACAGAGTCCTTGTATGTCTTCCTGATGGTTAAGATCATCTGCATTACTGACCTTCACAATATAATGTCACTAGTCATGTGTCCTCCAATAAATTTGAATAGCAGCTCAATTTAAAGGAGCTTCTCTGTGTTTCGTGGCTGAAGACTACAAGCTTAATTATCCTAGCAGGGTTTTTTTTCCTGTTGTTTCCACTCTGCCACCACTTCACCCCCACCCTGCACGTTGATCCAGTTTCTGTCAGGAAAATGAAGAGCACAAACATTTGTACCTAGTTTGGGGTTGTTGCTCCCTTTGTAAGTGCAGCAGTTAACCTTGTCAGTGACGCACAGGAAGACAAAGTCAGCAGCTTGTCTGGACTCAGTTTACCCCCTTGTCAAATGAGAAAAGAATGGGAAGAGAAATATGGGAGAATGTTCAGTTACAGAAACCCTGAAAACAGTGTACCCTCTTCCTTGGCTACCTTTGGTCTGTAGTTACTTTGAACTCTTAGGTTTAAAACAAATTTCCTATCTAAATTAAAAAAAAAAAACAAACTAGCTGGAGTTGTTGGGGGTTAGATGTATATGAGATGTGGATTAGGATATTAGAAACTTTCAGGTGCAGCTAGCAAGCTGATTTAATGTCAGCATTTCAAAGACAATATCGGACTGATAATGCAGTTCTGAACACTTAATCGGGATTCTTCATTGCTATTTTGTAGATGTTCTTCAGCTTTCTTTTGGAATGGTGTCGCAGTTCAGTGGCTAGTCTGGTCTGTTGGATTGTATGTAATGGTACAGCTACGCTTCTGATCTCTTCAGGCTGCTGGAACTGAAATGACCGTTTCAGAGTGCAGTTGGTGTAAGCCAGCTGCCTTCATTTGTGTAGAATTCAACAGCAGAAAGAAATGGTAAATGTTCGCATTGCATATTTGAATCTGAGTTGGTAGTAAATATCTCAAAACATAGTCAGTGCTCTTGACTGGTTCATCTACCAGTATGTTAACTTCAAAACTAGTTTGGTGATCATTTTTACCAGCAGCCTCATGATAGGAGGAGACAGGAAAGGTTACAATAAAAATAGATCATCTTTTGTGCTAAGCATATTGCAAATTGCAGATAGCAGTTAGATCTTGCCCAGTTTTCTTTTGGAAATGTCACATCTGACTTGCAGTGAGGACAAGGGAACGCAAAGATACAAATCTTACTTTTAGTGCCATTCCACTTCTTTCTGTTTGGAAGGTGTTAGTGGGGCTGACAAAGTAACGCAGAAGACTTGCAAGGAGCTGTCAAGCTTTCGTATAGGCACTTCCTCTAACTTAGGAGAATTTTCGTGTTAATGGTGAACTGACAGCATGACTTAGTTTTTTCCCTCTCCTTACCACTGCTACTCCCAAACCCCTCACTACATGTCTGAAGAATCTAGCGTTCAAGGGACTGGAAAAAAATGGTTCTGTTGTGAGTACATCCTCCATGCAGATCGTGAGGAGTAGACTCTGGAGTTGGCCAGTCTCTTCCCAGGCTGTGGAGTAGGACTGGTTTAGGGACCTAAGTGTGTCCAGCTGCACAGCAGGGTACTTTATGGTGTGTTATGTCTTAAATCAGCTCAGTGCAGCTTATCTGCTGCAGATGCAGATCTACTGTCCATTTTAAGAGCCAGGAAAGGGTTGATGCCAAAAGTTGTGAGAGTTGCGAAGTCAGTACAAACAGCATTGGCATTTGTACAGTAAAGTAACATTTTGCTCAGGAGCTGCTGGCGTATCCTGCAGCTGGCTCAGAGACAGCAAAATACAGGCTTGCCTCGGAGTTGCCTAACCTATTCAGTGAGACTTTTAAGACTGCAGGCCTGTCTTCTGTTTAATTATGATTTTTCTAAAAGCTACTCCTGAAGGAAACTCTTAAACTTGGAAATCTGTCTTTACACAAATACAGTGTCAAATTGACTTTGTTCTTCTGACACAGTACTGCAAACCTGTCCTTTAAAGAGATTAGTGGCTTGCCTTTACTTCATTGTCTAGGAATGTTTTGATCAGCATAGCTCTAACACCTAACAGCACAGTGAAAGCTGATTGCTGGAAGAGATGGGTTTGCTCACTGCACTAGTTACCGCTATAAATGTGTCTGCTTGGCTGGCTCCCAGAATAGGCTGTCACCAGCCCTGTGTCTGTGCTGAAGACCATGTTGGACTGTGGGGGAAGGGGAGCAAATGAAATAAAAGTATGACAGCTTTCAGTGACCCATTGTGAAGCTGTAGCCTTGAGTTTCTCTTTCTGGATTAGTGAAGAGATGACTGCAGACTTACAGTACAAATACTTCTGTACTGCATGGTGATATCAAATGAAGGTGCATGCTGAAGATCTTGATAGAGCATTTGATCATATTTCAGGCTTCTGCCCCCAGTTATCATGGCTTTCTTGGAAAAAAAACACATTAGTTCAGTGACTTCATGTGTGCAACTAAAGGAGACCATTTGTTTATAGTTCAATTTTCAGTTGAACTTCAAGGAAGAGTATTTTGTGTAGCAAAAACCTTTTATTCTTGTGGTAGAGGAAAGGAGTAAAGGCAGAGGTTCAGTTGTAACTCTTCAGGTAGTCTTTGTAGCACTGAAATAATAGCAGCTTGTCTTAAATGGTCATTGCAGCTTTCCTTGCAGAAATCCATGTTGTAGCCTTGTATCAAACAGTTTTGCAAGTATCTGAAGAGTAGTTCTCTTCAAGGGAAGTTAGGAAGTCGGACATTTAGCCCTTGTCTTCACGGCATGTCCAAGTCATGGAATTTAATGTCTGGACTTCAACTTACACAAGAATAGAGAAGTAAAAAATGGCTCTATCATGGTCAGTCTTCAATTCTTTTTCTCTTGCAGCTGTAAGACAATATATCTTACATACAGTCTGCCAGAAAATGGATGATACATCTCATTCTTTTTTGTCTCTGTGCATGGGGATTTGCTCATTAACATTTGAATATACTCAGTGTAGTAATGACATGGCAAGATATGTGAAGTCTGTTTGCTGTTCTAGTGTTCTAATATGAAATCCTGTCTTACTAGCTCTGATTAGTGTTTAATAAGTTCTAACCTTGCTCTTTTTTAGGTTCTCTGAAAGGTAGCAGGAAGGAGTTCTGGGAGCACAACAAAGAACATGACAACCCAAGGTATATAATGCATTACAATTCCTGTTATTAGAATCTAGCAGCTCTGATAAAGAGCAGGTAAATTGGCTCTTTACTCTCATTTTTTGATTTCTTAAAGTCACTTGGATTGAATAATGTCTGCTCTACTGGAGCAATGAATGCCTTACCATTGGAACTCAAACCTTCAAACAAGTTTGTCACTGTAAGCATTTTGGGTCCCTTATGTGCAGTCAAGTACCTAATAACAGTATGTGGAAAAGGGAACCTTTAAGCAGCAGACAAAGACAATCACAATAGCAGCGATTGCTCTGCCTGTTAGTCGGGTTTATAGATGTCTGCATTGGTTTGACGTAAGGCCTCGGTTTAAAACTGCTGTCTTGTAGCGCTACCTGTGCTGCCTTGAGGTAGTTGTTTGTAACAGTTTATTTTCGTTTAAAATCTGTGTCATCTCTTGAAGGATTAATACATGCTGGAGCAATTGAACTACACTTAATCGTTCAACAATGATTTCTTACAGCTGACTTGATGGAGTTGGATATGGCAATGGAGCCAGACAGAAAAGCAGCAGTCAGTCATTGGCAGCAACAATCCTATCTGGACTCTGGTATCCATTCTGGTGCCACAACAACTGCTCCCTCCTTGAGTGGGAAGGGAAATCCTGAAGAGGAAGATGTGGACACAACACAAGTGCTGTACGAGTGGGAGCAGGGATTCTCTCAGTCCTTTACCCAGGAGCAAGTTGCTGGTAAGGCCTTTTCTATTACACTGGTTTGGTTAGACACAGCTTAACAATACAGGAACCTTAATACTGAATTATTACAATACAGAAGATGAGGTTTTTTATTTCTAGTGTGAGGTAACGACTTAACCTTGTTTTTCAGATATTGATGGCCAGTATGCAATGACTAGAGCTCAGAGAGTGCGTGCAGCTATGTTCCCTGAAACACTGGATGAAGGAATGCAAATCCCATCCACGCAATTTGATGCTGCTCATCCAACTAATGTGCAACGTCTGGCTGAGCCATCCCAGATGTTAAAACATGCTGTTGTTAATTTGATAAACTACCAAGATGATGCTGAACTTGCAACTCGTGCAATCCCAGAACTGACCAAACTGTTGAATGATGAGGACCAGGTAAGCATTTTCTTTGCCTCAGCATAGCTTTCTTGTGGGGCTTCTTCAGTGACCTTAAAACTAAAAGCCTTCTTCAAACAATGTCTGTAGGTTGTGGTGAACAAGGCTGCAGTTATGGTTCATCAGTTATCCAAAAAGGAAGCATCTCGCCATGCCATTATGAGATCTCCTCAAATGGTGTCTGCTATTGTACGTACCATGCAAAATACAAACGATGTGGAAACAGCCCGTTGTACTGCAGGTACACTACACAATCTCTCACATCACCGTGAAGGCTTGTTGGCAATCTTCAAATCAGGAGGCATCCCTGCTTTGGTTAAAATGCTTGGGTATGTGGACTACTAAGATGGTACTTGTGTTTTTCAGTTGGTACTGGTAGGTGCAGGTACTCACGTGGTTTTTTGCCTTCTGTAGGTCCCCAGTGGACTCTGTGCTGTTCTATGCCATCACAACTCTTCACAATCTCCTGTTACATCAGGAAGGAGCCAAAATGGCTGTCCGTCTAGCTGGTGGGCTGCAGAAGATGGTTGCCTTGCTCAACAAGACAAATGTCAAATTCTTGGCCATCACAACAGACTGCCTTCAGATTTTAGCATATGGCAATCAAGAAAGTAAGGTAAGTGCCTCTGCTACTGAAGCACTTAAAATGAGCAAGCTTGCTATGATGGCTTAACAGTTCCTGTGTACTGACCTCCTTATTCTGAATCTTCAGCCATGTTGGGCTTTTGCCAGTCAGTCCTGACCTTGCAAGAGAGGAGGGATGCAGGAATTATTTCGTGGAAATGCAGTCATGCTTATAGTGAGACTGCAAAACTTAGACCATACCAGCAGATGGGAAGAGTTTTTACAGATCTGTAACCTATGATGGGTGTAAGCCAGCAACAATTACTGCCTACTGACGTGCACAGAAGTTGATGGATAAATGTTATTTTTGCTGTCTTTCAGCTGATTATTCTGGCAAGTGGTGGACCCCAGGCTCTAGTAAACATAATGAGGACCTATACTTATGAGAAACTATTGTGGACCACAAGTAGGGTGCTGAAGGTGTTGTCAGTCTGCTCCAGCAACAAACCTGCTATTGTTGAGGCTGGTAAGTACTTTGTACTCACGGTAACTTAAAAAGCTGTACAGTGCTTCAGGATTATACATTCTGCACAAGAACAGAAACTGCCAGCATCAAAAATTGAACTTGGATAAGTCCTTCAGTCCGTAACTACTTTTGGAGGCCTTTAGTATCCATAAAAGGCAGTCTGTTTTAAGTAAGTCTACTGTGTTGTTAGCTGGGTTGCGTAGTGGCTGAGCGTTGTCAGAATGGTCTCCTTAGAATATATTTAAAAGGCCCAGTGTCACAAGGAGAATCTCAGGGTTTTTATTCTATGTGATGAAGGGTTATGGCCCAGCCATACTATGATACTAATGCCAAGAAAGATCCAGAAGCTTGTGAGATATGCACTCAGACTTCGAGAAGGACCTGACTGTTCAGAAGATGAGCATCTGAGTGATGGTGTCAAATCTGAATAATGGTGTCAAATCTGTACCATCTCCTAGGTGGGATGCAAGCTTTGGGACTCCACCTCACAGATCCAAGCCAGCGTCTTGTCCAGAACTGCCTCTGGACTCTGAGGAATCTGTCAGATGCTGCAACAAAGCAGGTAAAGGGCTCTTCTGAGGGATCAGCAGCAAAAGCCAACATAGTGGCAGAGGAGAGGGACTAAATTTTTCTTCCTTTTTTTTTTTTTCATAGGAGGGCATGGAAGGCCTTCTAGGAACTCTTGTTCAGCTTTTAGGATCAGATGATATTAATGTTGTGACTTGTGCTGCTGGCATCCTTTCTAACCTTACCTGCAACAATTACAAGAACAAGATGATGGTGTGCCAGGTTGGTGGTATTGAAGCTCTTGTGCGCACAGTTCTTCGGGCTGGAGACAGGGAAGACATCACAGAACCTGCTATTTGTGCGCTCCGTCACCTCACCAGCAGACATCAAGAAGCTGAGATGGCTCAGAACGCAGTACGTCTCCATTATGGGCTCCCAGTGGTGGTTAAACTATTGCACCCGCCTTCACACTGGCCTTTGATCAAGGTAAACAACAGCTTTCAGCGCTGAAAACTGGTGCTTTTTTTCATGTAACTAACTGTGAGAGATTTTGTTTCTAAGGTGTTGGGGAAGATAATTTGTCTGATGGAAAAGTTGTTTCTATTGAGCAACTTAGTGTTGTCTCTCAGATGTAAGCATTTAACATCAACTGATTTTAAAAAAATAAAGAAATTGCTAACAGCAAGCACACTCATCATGCTCTTTTACTGCCCACCCCTTTCTTAACTGCAGGCCACTGTTGGTTTGATCCGCAATCTGGCGCTCTGTCCTGCAAACCACGCCCCGCTGCGTGAACAAGGTGCTATTCCAAGGCTAGTTCAGTTGCTGGTTAGAGCACATCAAGATACCCAGCGACGTACTTCTATGGGTGGAACACAACAGCAGTTCGTGGTAAGTGGGCACCACTAACTGAAGCTACGTGTAAAACTTGTCTCTCAAACTCACTGTGTCTCAGTCTGCCTCAGCGATGTGTTGTTTGGTCCAAATAGCTGTTGTCTTACATTTGCCCTAATTGACGTCATTCTCTTGGTGCGCTGATAATTCTGTCTTGGCAGACCTGAAGTTTTTCTTAAACAAGAATGCCAGAACCTTGGTTATTATTGGTATTACTAAGAACCCCTTGAACATTTAATTCTGAATGCTATAGATCACAGAAATACTGTTTTTTGCCTGCTTTGGCAAGGGAAGTAGATGTCTACTGAGAAACCCATCCGTGTTGAAACTATGGGTTTAAGGATGCTGTGACAGCTTACTGTGTATTTTCAAAGATGGTGAGAGCTGTAAAAGTACTGAGAATTTGTAGAGGCTCCATGCCTGTTACCTGTTTAGGTACCAGGTCAGTGTGGCAAGAGCAGTCTCAATATTTTTTTTGCCCCGTTAAACACATTAACGAAGGGGAAGTTGCCTGAGCAGTACCGAGTAGTACAGGAGTGTAGTTGTAACCTGTAGAGGCAGGAGGGGGCCTCTTCGTTACCAATAACCACTGTTTCAAACTTAGTAAACTGCCAAGCTAATTCAGCTTGGGGGGGAAAAGCCAGCGTTAGTGTTGTCAAACATGAAGTTTATAATGAACTGAAATAGAAATGAGAACACTGGGAGGAGTTCCACTGAGATGCTTCACTTACTGAATTTAGTTGGATAAACTGGGGCAACTCCTAGCAGGGATGTGAAGTTTGAAGTCCAGCAGTAGATAGTGGATGGGAGCCCCGCTGGGGGAAGGGGGTGTGTGCAAGGGACAAGTTTAGTTGATTTGTTGACAGGCCGATCAACTTTTCGACGGTCATTTTAGAAGATAGCATGCAATACCTCAACTTCAAAAGATGTTTCTTCTTTCCCTAACTAGGAGGGTGTGCGTATGGAAGAAATTGTTGAGGGCTGCACCGGAGCCCTGCATATTCTTGCACGTGATGTTCATAATCGAATCGTAATCAGGGGTCTAAATACCATTCCACTGTTTGTGCAGGTGAGTAAGAGCTCAAGACAATGCTATAGTACATACTAGAAAAAACAGTAAATTGGTTCTTATGCTTCCTTGGTAGAAGTGCTAAGTCAGATTGTGCTGAAGAGCTCGTTTCAAGAAGAAGAGCTAAAGATAAAGAAACCCTTGTGTTTTTTTGTTGCAGTTGCTGTACTCTCCCATTGAGAATATCCAGAGAGTAGCTGCAGGTGTACTTTGTGAACTGGCTCAAGACAAGGAAGCAGCTGAAGCAATTGAAGCTGAAGGTGCAACTGCCCCTTTAACAGAACTGCTTCATTCTAGGAATGAGGGTGTTGGTAAGTGAACTTAAGATAGGTTTCATACTTGTGTTAGAGAAGTTGGTAGAAGACTCGACCTCTACTGAAATCACTCTTCCTTTCGATAGCAACATATGCAGCTGCAGTGCTGTTCAGAATGTCCGAGGACAAACCACAGGACTATAAGAAGCGACTTTCGGTTGAATTGACAAGCTCTCTGTTCCGGACTGAGCCAATGGCCTGGAACGAGGTGAGTCGCATCTTTTGTCTTAGTGGTTCCTTGGGGAGACCTTAATTCCAAGTCCTCCGTCATTCCAGTAGTGAAGTGTAGTTGCCATCAGTGATGCAGGCCCAGCTTTACACGTGGCTGTACCTTCTTTGCTCAGTCTGCGTGTTCAGGTTCAGTGAACTTGGGGCCTTAGAGCTGCTTCTTCCCTTGCAGGTAGGGAAGAGTCCATTCTTTACTGCTGCTAAAGTTTGTAATTCATATTATGTTTGTTAGTGTGCAAAGCTGTGTAGAACTTTGTACATTTCTGCGCTGCTTGTCAGAACCTAATGAACTCTGAATGCAAAAATTGAGGCAAGAGTGATCTGAGGGAAGCAGGAACACACAACATACCCTGCGAGACTTCTGTCAAGCGAACAATGTAGGACTAAGAGTCTTGGGGTGGTGATGCAACTTGTGTTCTCCTTAGAATTGAGCTTTCAGACTTGAATATATTTGCAGACTGATTATCCCACATTGCCTTTTTTCATGCTTAAAGGGCTGCACAGTGAAATGAGACTGAAAACAAACTGTGCGTGGGGTAGGGGGAAAGGTTCACTAAGTGTCTTCCCCCAAATTCTTAAGATTCAGGAGACTAGCTTGTCTTACCTTGTAGGTAAGGACAGTAGCCCTTGATTTGTACTATTTCAGTGCTTACTTTTCTGTTTCCTAAGAATCTATATCTACCACAGTAATGTGGGAAAAAAGCTAAAATGGAATATCTCTTAGAGACTGGTGTTACGCAGCTGCACTACAGACGGGCAACTAGTAATGTAATTGGAGAAACTGGGAGAGGTCCCTTCAGAGCTCTTAAAAGCCCTGTTGCTGGCTTGGTAATCTCTGAACAGCTGACTTGCAGGAGTTGGGCAGGTGTATCTGAGGAGGAATGTTCCTAGACCTGCCTGATCTTTTTCATTCCCAAACAGAACCCTTATTCCAATGATTTAGGGATTCCTGTACCCAAACTGGCTGTTATACATTGGATGCAGATGCTTGGATGAAAAGGCATTTCATGTTCACAAAGTACCATGCTGCAGTGCTCGCTGCATAAGAGTTGCTAAAAAGTGATCTGGGCCAAACTTCAGAACTTTTAAAACTCAGAATTACTAGTGCTGGCCCAAAGACCTGATGCTAAAACTGTTTTGTAACTTTTTGTGTACACCTAGACAGCAGATCTCGGACTTGATATTGGTGCCCAGGGAGAACCTCTTGGATACCGCCCAGATGGTATGTCTCTGCCGTTCCCCTTGACTAAACTTCAGTTGGATGAAGTCAAGTCTTAGATTTTAAAGGAGAACTGCAAATGAGCGAAGAGTGAATTACTCTTCAGCAAGGTATTGCAAACTGACAGGCAGACGGGGAGCTGCCAGTTCAAATAACCAGTTTCGGCGGTGCCACTGGCAGCGCTGAAAATGGGAGCCACATGAACATGCAAAACTGGTGTCTTTTGCCTGAGTCTTGGGGAAGCATCTCCCGCTGAGCTGTTGTTCCAGAAGTCTTTTACATTCTTTATGAATGGACTTGACAATTCCAATAGCGCAGTTTTTCTTTAAAACAAAACACTGGTATTGAATGTATTAGCCCGTATGTGTCTATAGACTTGAAGACAAGCCTATCCCTAAGGATTCTAAGCTATTTTTGACTCGTCTTTCAGAAGCAAGTCTACAGTCTCGGAGCCTGGTTTTGCTGCAGTATTGTTGAATTTTAGTACTGTTGATTGTGCAGACTAATGGCTTGGCTGGAATCTGCTCGTGCTTCTGACTGCAGTGTGCTTTGTCTGCAGAATCATACTGGAAGGCTGTTTCGAACTATGGAATAGCCATTAAGGGCAGGCAACAGATTGTTTTGAACTTGGCTGGACTAGAAAAAAAATTAGATGGCTACAAAGATCTTCTCACACACTGATACTTGCAGCTTCTGGTGCATCTAACATCCGTTAACATTATGCTTTTTTTCCCTCTGCCACCTTTAACTTTCTTAGATCCTAGCTACCGTTCTTTCCACTCTGGCGGATACGGTCAGGATGCCTTGGGTATGGACCCTATGATGGAACATGAAATGGGTGGCCACCACCCTGGTGCTGACTACCCAGTTGATGGTCTGCCAGATCTTGGCCATGCCCAGGACCTTATGGATGGGCTGCCTCCAGGTGACAGTAATCAGTTGGCCTGGTTCGATACTGACCTGTAAATCATCCTTTAGGTAAGAAGCTCCAACCTTGAATTTAAAAACAAAACGAGGAAAAGAGATGACTGGACTGAGGACTTGGTTGGCAGGGAGGGATTGGCTCAGTTGGGTCCCAGTGTGCCAGAACAATGAATAAACGCTCTGGAGACACGTGATCAGTACACTCCAAACTGACTTCTGCCGTGAAGTGTGGAAGTAATTAACTGTAATGTCTTGTGCACTGGCTTCATGCAGTCTTGATGTGCAAGAACAGTGCTTTGCTCGGGAGCAGTGACACCTGTTTTTTTTCTCTTTGCAGCTGTATCATCTGAATGAACTTGCATTGATTGGCCTGTAGAGTTGCTGAGAGGGCTCGAGGGGTGGGCTAGTATCTCAGAAAGTGCCTGACACACTAACCAAGCTGAGTTTCCTATGGGAACAATTGAAGTAAACTTTTTGTTCTGGTCCTTTTTGGTCGAGGAGTAATAATACAAATGGATTTTGGGAGTGATTCAAGAAACGAAGAATGCACAAGAATGAATTGCAAGATGGAATTTATCAAACCCTAGCCTTGCTTGTTAAAAATTTATTATTTTTTTTAAATCTCTGTAATGGTACTGACCTTGCTTGCTTTGGAAGTAGCCTTTCTTTTTGCAGTAACTGTTGTTAGTTTTTTTTAAAGTCTCTCGTAGTATTAAGTTATAGTGAATATGCTACAGCAGTTTCTAATTTTTAAGGATTGAGTAAAGGTGTAGAACACTAATTCATAATCGCTCTAACTGTATTCTGAATAAAGTGTAACATTGTGTAGCCTTTTTGTATAAAAAACTAGACAAATAGAAATGGTCCAATTAGTTTCCTTTTTAATATGCTTAAAATAAGCAGGTGGATCTATTTCATGTTTTTGATCAAAAACTTTATCTGGGATATGTCTGGGTAGGGGCCAGTAAGAACTGTTTATTTGGAACCTTGTATTGGACAGTTTACCAGTTGCCTTTTATCCCAAAGTTATTGTAGCCTGCTGTGATACAGATGCTTCATGAGAAAAATGCAGTTATAAAATGGTTCAAAATTAAAGTAAACTTTTAATTCATTCTGTGTGAAATTATTTCAGATCATAAAGTATATTTGTGTGTTAACAAGTTGCTGAGAATTGTCCTGGAATTGCACACCACCTTCAGCGGAGGAAAGCTAAGACCCATTTACCTCTTTCATCCCCCTATGGAACAGTTTCCCTGTGGAGTCCCGTGTGCAGAGGCTGCCCCCTGCTCCCCTCGGAGGCAGCATGCTTCTGCTGGACCTGCTGCCGCTTTGCGTTCCTGGTTTCCTGGTTCCTCAGCGTGAGGCAGGTATAGCCAGATGTGAGGCGCAGCTACACTTGGTGCCTGGCCTGCTACCCCAGGCTTAGTTCTGGGCTTCAAAAAGGAAGAACAGCAGAGTACTTCGTGTGTCTTAAGGTGTGTGCTGTCACTGGGCTTGGATGAAGGTCCTTTGCTTATAAACTGTCATTCTCAGGTACCCTCAGTCTTCAGTTACTGTGTGAGATAGGACCTGCGTGTGACTTCTTTTGAGGCTGCACCTGCGCAGCTGGAAGCAGGGACAGTGGCTCTTAAACTGCTGGCTAAGGCATAGGTTGTGCACATCTGCACCGTGCCACTGCCTCCAGCCTCTGCCCAGAGCCAACACTGCCAGGCAGCTGTACTTCAGTGCAGCAGTTTGCCAGCAGAAGGTCAGCGGGTCTTGGCTGCCAGGCCTCATGGCTCAGGTTAGGATCCCCAGGTGATAGGAGCTGAACAGAACTGCTGAACAGCCTGCCCCTGCCTTTTGCTTGCAGAGCAAAGGCACGGCCCCTCTGGAGGGGCAAGCCTCACCCAGTCGTTCAGCCTTGTTCCTCTCAGCTGCACTCACACTAGAAGACCACTACTAGAAAACTCTTTACCAATTAATAGCCACCACATAGCTTTTCACCATTTCTATAATTAAACTTAACATTTTCATAGCTGTTAAGATATGGATAATGATATTTAAAGTAACATAAGAGAACAATTCCTATCAAATACACACGATGAAATCAGTTTGTGCCCCGAGGGGTGTTTGCTTGCCTCCACCTACTCTGGAGTGCGGGGCTGTCCAGAAGCAGGCTTGTAGCAGCCGCTCGCATGGAGGCACCTGCGGTGCCAGACGGTACATGTGGTAGGAACACGCAGCTGCTGCTTTGGAAGACAAACATTAAGGCCATGCTACGTTTGCACAGGGCACCTGGGGAGAAGAAAAACTTAATTCTTTAGACACGATGGCATCTGCTGGCTCTAGAGGACCCTTCCTAGAGCATCAGCTTTTACCGGGGATAAACGACAAACTGCCAGGCTCATCGTCTCACCGATTTTCAACGAGAGAGGAGTGTTGGCAGCTGAGACCAACCCTCCACCAGTGCAGCTTAAGCTGTGCAGTGCTAGGCAACAGTGGAGCACCCAGTCTCACAAAAAAAAGCCTCTGCTATGGCTAAAAACCTGATGAAATCTATTGTGTTCATGCTGCAGACACACACACACACACACACACACACACACACACAGAGCCTCTGTGTGATCACAGGGGTTGATGCTGGTTGCCTGAGATGAAGAATATTCTATTTCTTGATAAAAAGGTACTGTCTAGTGCCAGTCATAGCCATGAGGTGACCCCCTCATGATGAACAGCCAAGGCATTCACCTGGTCAAAAATAAAAACAAACATTACTAACAGCAGCTTAAAATGGTGAACGCACTTTATGGCCATATTCTGAAATTACTATTTATTTAATTTGCTCTTCTCAAACTGGCTGTCAAATACTTGAGCTACAGCACATAACACCAGCAAGGTAAAGTAGTAACCAAGAGTTCATCCTTACGGAGGTTTAAAAAACAAACACATCCTCCCTAAACTATTTTTCCCCTCCCTGAAGCTTCCCAATTTCACACATTTGCCATACACAGCTACGGCTCAGCTTGCTAAATTAGTTACGTCTGCTCATTTGATGGTGTTCCTGCAGGACCGAGGCGCTGAGCAGCATACACAACTTTTGCATTTTGGTAGGCCGGTCAGAAAACGGTTCACTTGGTAGTCTTGCTATTTTCATGTCCCACCGTTCTCAGAATTTCGAATGCCAAGGAAGCAACAGCAACATCAGCATGAGAACTAGGAATTAAAACAAGTAATATCTATTAGACATACTCAGGGGAAAACGTTTTGTTCAAATTCCACATTTGCCTTTATCCATGCTGGAAAGCTCTTAATAGCCTTTAACTGCACTGTATATCCATCCCGCTTTTCTGTAAGTTGAATGTTTTCTTTACTTAGCAGTAACATGCAACTAGTGATTCTGCCCGGTTTCAAATCTTGTACAAAAATGAATTTCAGCTCAAATGCACAGTAACTGCTGCCTCACTCAATCTCGTCTGTAAAAAGAAGATATACTTTAGCACGCCTCCCCCCCACACACATTTCGAGCTTGACAGAAAGATGCGTTTTCACACACACAGCCCTCCTGCCGCAGCGCTGCTCCGCGCGGGGAGGCAGTGCCACTCCAGGCGTTGCTCACCCCCTGCAAGAAAGACCGACTGCCCCACCACACAGCTCTGCAGGGTTGAGATTCAACAGTGGGGTCTTCCCCCTGTGCTTCCTCACCTAATTTTTTAATTATATGTATTTTGCCTAATTTTTCTTTCTGGAAACATGTTTTTTCTAGCATTGAAACAGAGGCTTTTTTTTTTTTTTTAAT
>Ga0065711_1005106_pt1 | contig 25134 bp, 13 predicted proteins | sample Hoacrofraction12_FD_59098 | JGI IMG/M metagenome (GOLD analysis project Ga0065711, IMG submission 59098) | Hoatzin crop microbial communities from Cojedes, Venezuela - Epithelial fraction 12 v2 (version 2) | ecosystem: Host-associated > Birds > Digestive system > Esophagus > Crop | place...
GGACCGCGTCCAGGCGGGTCTTGAATATCTCCAGAGAAGGAGACTCCACAACCTCCCTGGGCAGCCTGTTCCAGTGCTCCGTCACCCTCAGAGGGAAGAAGTTCTTCCTCATGTTCAGACGGAATCATGGACATAAAAAATATTAGTTGCCTAGAAGGTATTTTTTCAATTAAATTTGGATTTTGGGAGTTCATTAAGACTTTTTTGGAGTGTAACATTTTTTTTTAATAGGAATATTGCTAAAGGAATTATGTTCAGAAATACTAAACTGTTACAGGACTCTGAATTGACTAGAGTTTTGAAATGGATGTTCCTGAGCATTTCTTCTACAGTTAGCTCCCCAAAGGCAGGTTAAAAGACTTTTACATTAAAAAGTTATACTTTATTAAAATAAAAGAATCCTTAACTTTTTAAAAACAATCATCTCAAAGGACCAGGAAGAAAAGAATAAAAATGAGAAAGGCGTTATATACTGTTTTCTTAAATTTGCGTGTGTCCCTTGTTGTTGAGTCTTTGTTGCTTCTAGACATTGCTTTTGTTAACCTTCCGACTTTCCTATTTGCAGCAACTCTTCACAGTCCCTTAAACTGTTTTTTTAATCTATGAAGCATATCTATTTGATGTTTGCTCTACTTAACAGTTTCTCAGTGTTTTCATTATCTAAAGGATCCCACTCTTTGCTGAGACTTCTTTCTGCTTACTCTTCACTCAGTAGTTGTTTGAACTTCTTCTTCCCTATACACAGTACCTCAGCATGATAATATATGATCATCTCCTGTATCCATTTTCTGTTCTTGCACTCGACCATGTAGACATTATAGGCTGCAGAAATCCACTCTGCGTAATCAATTGAATGTCAAGAGGTATTTCGCTAAGCAAAATGGTTAACTAATATCCGGTTAGTTGAATAACATTTTATGCTCTACCAACTATACAGACTAGATTGATTGGTTGTAATTGGAGTATACATTTGATGTAAACATAGTCAGTGAGATGAGATAGTTAAATTTGAGTTTCCAAAACTATAAACTGAGTTCCACTCAGATTTTCTTGTAGGAAACTTTGGTTAGTGTAGTAAGACAGCAGTCTTGGATGATGAATATTTTCTTCAACATATCCATAGTTAGCTCTATTAAAATTTTAATTTCAGTGCTTTGTATCCTCTGTACTTATTATACACGTGAATGTGTAATTGAATTAAAGACCTACTATAATCTGTCCACAACATATTGTGGGTATTTTGTAACCAGCTCGTCAGTCAGAAGTTAGCCTATGATACTCATGTTGTTACACTTGCATCTTTTTCACCAATATGAAAAAAAATATAGCTCCATTAAATGATGACTTCATGCTCACTTTAATCTGACATCAGTGCAGACTGAGATAAGTGGATGGGTGTAACTTCTCTACCACTTTAACCATTTGTTTCCCCTGCCTCACGCACGTAGCCCTGTATAGCCAGTCACTCACTCCACCCCGCTGGGATGAGAAAGAGAATTGGAAGGGTGAAAGTGAGAAAACTTGTTGTTTCAAATTTGTCTGAACATTGTGTAAGCCAGAACTTTAATGTGGACACACTCAGATCTTTACTTGTCAGTGATTATCTTGATGAAGGCATAAGTCTATTTCAGTTGAATTGCATGAAAAATTGAATACATAAACCAGATAAAATTCAAAGTGTTTAGCTAAGACTTTACAAACATTAAAATTTGCTCCTTGAACCTTTTTCTATTCAAGATACAGACTTATCTTCTTTCTTCACACAAAGGACTCTCACTCCCTTGTTTCTCTTTTTCATTTTTGTAAATAATTTGTATTAGCTACTGTGAAAATATCTTCTTTAAATATAATGTATATTATTTAAATGAAGTCTAGTATTCCTGTGATGCTTTGACTGTATCAAACAATTTGGACTTGCTTACTATGGTATTCTTCACACATTGTCTAACTCTTTTTTACAGTCTGTGCTTTCCACATGAGAATTTTGCTAAAAATATGAATAATTTATGCAACCTAATAGCGTCTTCCATGCCAAGTTGTCACTGCCTCAAACTACGCTGACTTCAGTATGTTTTAGGCTTGATACAGTTGTCCTTCACAGTTCTACACAAAGATCCTTTTAATAAGATGTGGCATGGACAAAAGCAGTTGTTGTGATTACTGTGCACAATTTGCAGGTACACAGTCATCTGAAACAGGTATGTCTCAGGTGCGTTTCTGAGCATATTTTATTTTACATTTCACCCTTAATAATATGAAAAATGTTAACTTTCTGGAAGAAATGATTCCTTTATAAGACAGCAATCTGTTAAAAAGTTTTATTCAGCAGAGAATAATGCCTCCTCAGACTTGAGTTAACTCAAGGTCATAGTGTAGATTTGAAAGTATTGTTGTCTATGTTAAGGATTTTTCACCTTAATGGCAGTATTACAAAAAACAGAGAGAAAACAACTATCTTTTTTGAACTTTAGTAAGACCTCTTCACTTTAGTTAAATTTGCAGTATAACAAAAGAAAATAAAATATGTTCTTTTATTTTAAAATCTTGCGGAAAAATAAAACAAAATGCTTTATACTTTTGTGTACTTCCTACAAGCCTTCGTGTTGTTTTTTTCTTTTCTTTTTTCAAAATTTGTGCAAAACTAAATACAGTATTTTTACTCTGTTCTTACATAACACTACAAAAAACCCCATATGTTGGACTTCTTTATGTCCATGCAGCCTGTTGAAGTTGGTAAAAGAATCCCTCTGTTTTTTGGAGGCTGCAGTATAAGCTGCCAGCAATGTAAAGATATGACGTTCATAGTGCAGTATAAAAAACATACAAGCCTCATGCATAATTCAGAATTGCCTGCTCCATGAATGATCAGGATATCAAAAAGCTTCTGATTGCTCTTCAGTTAGAACAGGAGAAGTCCAAATTTTTGGCTGATACTTTGTCAAGGAAGTCAATGTTTAAGATAGCAAAAATGAAATGTAAGTTACAGTATTTTTAGAGTACATTTAAGGCAGAAGATTATATATTTACATTGGTCCATACGTAATTCCTGGGACATGTCCTCTTTTGATCTCTCAGAAATTCTAGAAAAATAATTATAACTGAAGTTGCATTCAAATACTTTCCTGAAGTATCAGGAGCGGTGTGACCAAGGATGCTCTGAGATAAAAATGAAACTTTAAAGTGCACACAAGAGACAGAAGTATAAAAAATTGCAGGCAATTTTCACTTGCATTAATCTAAGATGGCATCTCCTATTACTGCTGCAGCTCTGCTGTTGACTGATAAGAAGGTTGCCATGACCTTATAAGCTAAAGTACACAAGTCAAAATGGAGCAAGTATATTGAATTTTTTTCAAGTAGGGGATACTAAAACTTGTATAGACAGGAATCTTATTTGTGCTAGGAAATCTATCACCATCTTCGTTGAAAAAGTGATGTCTGATGGTCAGTGATGTTTCTTTTCAGTGCTTTTGGGTATTTTGCACCTTCCTCCTAGGTTTGTTTTTTTGTTTTTTTTTTTTTTTAATCTTAAAGGCAATTTGTTATTATGAGCCTTGTCTCTCTGGTATAAATGTGAAAATCTTGATATTTTCCCTTTTTAGTGCAATTGTGCTAGATAAACATTAACACTGAGTTAATGGTCTATTTGAAATGCTCCAGTTCTTTACAAGTGTCCTCCTCTCATGATTTTTTTAAGGGACAGTGACTATTTCTATCTATGAAAAGAGAGGCACCAGTTTCAACCAGATGTCGAGTTAGTCCTCTGTATAGGAGGTTTTTTTCTTTATCTCTTTAAGAGCATGTGTCTGTATCATCTATGTCTATGTCTATGTCTATGTCTATGTCTATATCTATATCTATATCTATATCTATATCTATATCTATATCTATCTGTCTGTAACTATATCTCTATATCTACACAGATGCATACACACGAAGACACAAAGGAAAATCTTATTTCTATGCATATATGAAGTTTAAACATGAAATTGTATTTTTATGGCAGTATTGTTTACATAAATATTATATAAAACCAATCTCTGTACATTCATTACTTTCTTTCCCATCATAAATAACCTCAAAGTGCCAGGATACTGTTGCAAGCCTTATCTCTGAACAAGGAACGAAATCTGTAAGCTTATTTTTGCAGAGAATTGTCAAAGATCAAAAGGTTGGTTACTAGATCATATCCTTGCCACCAGAGAGAGAAAGTTTCCATGTATTTGCATGACTTCTTCCTCAAATTATGAGCTAAAAATTCTAAGCAACTGTAGCTAAGTGTTCAGCGTGCACAGACTACCGGTTATGTTGAGTCATAATACACTTTGTTGCCTTTGAGGCATCTTACACTTCCCTCTGGACAAGCCCCCACTGAAAATGAGCCATAGTGGGAGACAATAGAGTTTGTTTTGACTTGCCTGATCCCCCCTAGTATTTCCAGACAGACTGAATAAACACTTGTAGTATGAAAAGACTCGTGATACCACACAGACATCAATCATGGGCTAGATGAAGTGGTGTTTAGGTAGATGAATCTTTAGTGCTTCTCCGTCTACACTAGAAATGCAAATATAACATGGAGCAACCTGATTGTACTAGCTGCCCTTTGCCTTCAGATCAGGTGGGCTAGAGAAGCTCCTTAGTGACATCTGTGCCTACAGAAAATCCCCAGGCTCTCCTAGAGGTAAGAAATGCAGTGTGATGAGTCATTGCAGAATTGCTTTTCCTTCCTTGGGTAACATTTGTGTATTTGTTGTTCCACTAGGACTTAAAAAAAAAAAAATCTGTGTAAAAGAAAAAATCTTTGAAAATTTGGTCCCATTCAGTATCATTTTGTTAAATCTGCCAAGAGTTCGAACATATTTTTAAACTACTCCTTACCAGTCATCCATGGGCAAATTGCATGTGGATAGCTGGAATATTAATAATGCCGAAGACAGGATTCAAAACAATAAATTTAAGCACATGAAAATTTTTTAATGTCACTTTTAAAACTTGAAAATAATAATTACACAGAATGCTGTCTGGAGAATCAGGAACAGATTTACTTCACAGAACTCCCAGGTTTTCATGAAAATGACAAGAACTTTTTACAAGAGAAATCATCTAGTTCTTTTAGTTACTGCATTGAAAAAAGTTCCTATTCTCTATTGATTGAGGTGACATGCCGGTAATTTTAGAAACTGAAGTACTTTTTAATATGAGGGGAAAATTATCTGATACTTTGGAATAGGATTAAGTATCTGGAGATGGCATCAGACATTAAGGTATTCTAGAAATCCTCAACTAAGACAGCATACAGCTGCCTGCATCAAAATAATGAAAAACATGCAAAAATCAATAGGGAAAAGGAAAAGATTATGGTTAGGCTGGCATGGAAATGGACATGATGACATCACCAATACATGAGCGGCACAGGAGAAATTAAAATAATTTGCATTTTTAAAATTAATTCTATTCCCTTCTGCCTCATCTATGTCTCACAGTTTCCTGAAGTTTGTCAGTTCACTCTGCAGCACTGCTGTTACCCCTCTAATTTAGTTCTCAAGTAATAGACTGAAGGAAGTGATCTCTAAGGGAAAACATTTCATGAATAATTTAAAAACTCCAACTCCTTGGAATGCTTCCGCTTCTACAGGGTCATGTCAGTAGGAATCCCACACCTGCCCCTGAACAGGGAGTTAGTCCTTAAAAGTTAAGTCAAGCTGTAAAGCACATCCTGGAATAGAAAATCATTTCATCCTCTTCCCCTTTCAAATAAATTAAGAAGGATTTTGTCTGCAGCTGAAAATGTCGTTATCATCAAAGTCTTATTCTGTCACAGCAGAACAAGATCAATTTCTTAGAGACACTGCAGTATGTTGGCTGCTGTACGTGGTTATCCTTTCCCCCAAAGCTGCAAGCAACCCTTGACAAATTCACTTTGCTTGCTTGTGAGTTAAAAATTAGGGAGGGAGAATGTTACTGCAGACCGGTATTTAAAAGTATTGCTAGAATATAGCCTCAAGTAAGAAAGGAGGCCTTCTCTATCAATCACCGAGAAGGAGAAAAAAAGCCTAACTCCCAAAGACTGGGGGGGGCAGAGGGGAGAAGAAGGCAGTAAGAAAGCAGAAAGGAGAGCTATTCCCTTTCTTCACATATATGAGTGTGTGTGTGTGAATGAGTGCACACACACAAATACACATTTGTGTTTGGAGCTTTGCTGCTTGTTGAGGGTGAAATTAAAAAAATAGAAATGTTTTATTTTTTAATGTCAATTCTTTCAAATATTTCATCAGCTTTAAAATATTTCTCTGGTAGTCTAGAAGCTGATTGTTTTGCAAGAAGCCTTCTTAATGACTTCTGAATGGGAATTATTTTCACCAAGACATAGTACTTTATTGCCTTGCATGAAATATTTTCGTCTGGAAGGCTCCTTTTGACACTGAAAATGTGTTTCACATTTTAGTCTGCATTGTTTATACATTGAAGCTGGGATTTTCAGAAAGACCCAAGTACTTTAGGTACCCAAGTCCTACTGAAACACTGACCCTTAAGTTAAAATTCTCAGTATGTCCAGAGAAAAGCTGGCCAACTTTCCTAAAAGCATGCCTTGCAGATGAAAATGTTAGATGGGAAATTTATACGGAAATTTTCAGATCTCAGAAACTGAAGCTGGGAGTATTTCTGGCAGTAACTCACAGACAGGAGAGTGCCTCCTTAGAGTCTGTGTGATTCCACAATGGGACAGGGCATGTCATTGGTTTCCAGAATGACCTGGATACATTAGTCTCAGCAGTCCCTGCTGTTTAGCTCTCTCCCATGTTAACAACATAACCGATAATGAGTCATGCAGTAGAATGTTCAATATCCTTGATCTAATGAGCTGTGAATATAAATATCTTTTCCGGAAAAGTCTATGTCAATTAAGAGCCAATTAAGTCAACTGGTAGACTATGGGATTCTGTAATTATGTGTTCATTGCAAAAGGTGATTCAATGCTGACAAACTGCCCAAAACTTGTTCTTGTTCTACAGATTTTAGAAGGCATTTTTAGAAAACTCTATTGATACTAAATGTATCAAATTTGAAGTGACCAAGTTGGGTTACATAATATGTGCTAATTTTTTAAGAGAACATTTATTTATCAGTTTTGCGTGCCAAAGTTCATGAAGGTAAATAAAACATAGCATGTGGCATTGTGGCAAGACCAATCATTTTTTGTAGATGTAAGTAGTACTAGTATTATTCTGATAGTTCACTAACCAGTGTTGTATGATTTTAATCTATTTTATGACATGATTATTGCAAAGTAGAACTCCTTAGCTCGTATTTAAAAAACAAACAAACAAATAAACAAAACCAAACAAAAACGGCTGAAGCAGTGCATGGATTTGATAACATGCAATTAACCAGCAATAAGGATCAATATCAATAATACGACATATAACCCCAATTCTAGGCACATGTGAAAAGTTAATAAAAACTGAAACATTCCTATGCACCCTTTTATAACTAATTCCAAAATGTTCTCATTTCCTACCCCCTGAACACACACACGCACACACACGGACACAGAGTTATATAGAATCATAGAATCATAGAATCATAGAATGGTTTGGGTTGGAAGGGACCTTAAAGATCATCTGGTTCCAACCCCCTTGCCATGAGCAGGGACATCTTCCACTAGACCAGGTTGCTCAGAACTCCATCCAGCCTGGCCTTGAACACTTCCAGGGAGGGGGCATCCACAGCTTCTCTGGGCAACCTGGTCCAGTGTTTCACCACACTCATGGTGAAGAATTTCTTCCTAATACCTCATCTAAGTCTACCCTCTTTTAGTTTAGAGCCATTCCCCGTTGTCCTATCACTACACATCCTTGTAAAAGTCCCAATCCATCTTTCCTGTAGGCCCCCTTCAGGTACTGGAAGGCTGCTAGAAGGTCACCCAGGAGCCTTCTTTTCTGCAGGCTGAACAGCCCCAAATCCCTCAGCCTGTCCTCATAGCAGAGGTACTCCAGCCCCTTGATTGTCTTCGCAGCCCTCCTCTGGACCTGCTCCAACACATCCATGTCCTTGCTATGTTGGGGGCTCCAGAGCTGGACGCAGTACTCCAGGTGGGGTCTCACGAGAGCGGAGTAAAGGGGCAGAATCACCTCCCTCAACCTGCTGGCCACGCTGCGTATCTCCTCTCTCAAGAGCCTTGGAGATTACCAGCAACCCCCTTCCCTGAAGTGCAAGGTGTACACAGCCCTTCTAGGGAAGACTTGAATGTCTGACCTTCGCCTGTACCCATACTGCTCCCTACAGCCTGCAACTGCACACACTGGAGAGCAAGTGCCCCATGAGGCAAAACGCACTGCTGAGGTGTTGGTCCCTGTGTGTTGCACCCTGCACTGCTGCCCAACTAACTGGTGTGCAATGGCTCATGGCAAATTTTGGAGGGGCTGCTGTGCCTAGTCTGGGCAGTAGTCGTGATGCCATGGGGTGATGTCTTGTAGTGTCAAACCAGGTCTGTCTGCTGATGCTTCCACTGCAAGGTTTCTCTGTTGCCCTCTGTTGAGTATTTTCATGTTTTCTTAAGAATTCTCCTCCAGCTGTCTCCTTTGCTTCGTAAGTCTCTTTGTTTCTCTCCTCGGTTACTGTTTAATCTTACTGAGGGTTGGCTTCCTCTTTAACAAGATCAGTTTGGGGCAAACGTTCTTTTGGACAGCTTAATATATTCAATTCACATACAGACAGTTTGCACTCCCTTACTTAAGTGGTGTTGTCCAGGCCATTTGCTAAGGGCATATAACTTTATATAATTAAGGATGAACTTTACGCTTATGAATGATAGATATCAGAGATTTTATCCCACTCCACTAGATATTTTTGTCTCATTGTCTGGACTTACTCATACAAAGGTAGACTTCTGGAGGAAAGTTCATAATTTTAAAAAGTAAACAAATGGTGCTTGTATAAAATGGGGAGTCACCCATATACTTCAGAATAATTATAGTGCATTTGATATTCAGAGAGAAGACAGGCAAAGATGCTAAGAATGGAGATAATGAGAAATAGCTAGATCATGTTTTCACAGAAGTCATTTCATCATTTGGCATAATACGTGATTTACCCCACTTACAAATTCTTATGTCTTGGTTGCGATTTCTTATCTATAATCCGTTTTACATTATTAAGATATTACTACATTCTTGGTAGTGACAGTTACACTTAATTATCTCTTGGGTCTTCATCCATTTGATACTGTAATGTGTAATTAAGTCTGAAAAATACATATTTGTTTAATGACATTCGTAGCTGCTGAATAAAACTTCCATATCATTTTCTCACTGGTAATGCTTACCTAGCAAAGAATTTAGAAAGAATTCCACTAATGCTTCGGTGAAACTGTATCTGAATAAAAGCTAACATTTTTTATTTATTGAAAACCAGATTAGCTTATTAACAATAATTGGATTTTGTGTGTGTTTGTGCGTGTGTGTCCCAAAATTGCATTAACTAGGATCTGCGTAGGCCATCCTGTCTCATATGATGTAAATGGGACTTCGATAAAGGTAAGGTTCCTTCCTGCAAGAGAAATTGTGGTTAGACCCGTACTTCACATCTTTTTGGTAGGTCTCCACAGTCTTTTACTCTCAGCAGGACTTATTAACTCAAACATAGGAGTGTGTTAACACAGCTTCAAGTTTATACCTGGATCCTGCCTGGATAGGCTTGAAAAGTCAGAGCTGAGAAAGGGCTGTATTTCATAAATGATCGGAATAGCCTGCCTATTGTTGTCCAGAAAAAAGTTATGACTATGGAGTGTTCTTGGATGGACATTGAAATTATTTCAACTATTTATACTTCACGTTAAGAAACCATTACAAATTAGTTTCAAATTCCTGAATTAGGAGTTTTGTATCACATCTATATACACACACACATATACAAATATATGCTCTTTTTTAAATGATTTACATATTTTAGAAATACTTTGGGAAGGTGAACATATTTCTAAGAAATTCCTCTGTGCTCCAGCCCGTTTCTTGATTTCACAGTTCTACTCTGATGCAGGGTCATCATGTAGTTTCCAGGTTACTGTGCTGACACAATTTTATAACAGCAATTTTCTTTTTAGTTCTAGACAACTCACGGATCTAGGTATTAATAATGCTTAAGGGATCACGCAGAACAAAATGAAAGCTTTAGTAAATAGGCAGGGGATAGTTGGTGGTTTTCACATCTAAAATGTGAGACATTTTGACTGCTGGGTGCAACACATTACTTGGAAATTATTTTAAAATAATATATTATGAACTATTACATGTCATCCATTAAATACTTATTTTCATATTTTTGTACGAAGGCTACTGTTTCGTAAAAGAGATGATTTTTAATTTTAATTAAAATGTTTCTCCTTCCCCATAGATGTTTACTCGTCTTCTGTGATTTTTTTTCTGTCTTTCTTGTGTTACCTTCTGTTATGGGTTTGCATGGCAAGGTTTTGGTAGAGGGTGGGCTATAAGAGTCACTTCTGTAGGAAGCTGCGAGAAGCTTCCCCCATGTCTGATAAAAGCCAGTGACAGCCAGCTCTAAGACGGACCCACCACTGGCCAAGGCTTAGCCAATCAATGATGGTGATAGCACCTCTGTGATAACATATTTAAGAAGGGGAAGGAAAAAACTGAGGTGAGATGGCAGTTAGAGAGAGGAGTGAGATGATGTGAGAGAAACAACTCTGCAGACACCAAGGTCAGTGAAGAAAGAGGAGGGGAGGAAGTGCTCGAGATGGCAGACCTGAGAGCCTTTCCTTGCAACTTGTGATGAAGACCATGGTGAGGAAGGTTGTCCTCCTGCAGTCCATGGAGTTCCACGCTGGAGCAGATATCCACCTGCAGCCTGTGGAAGGGACCCCACACCAGAGCAGGTGGATGCCTGAAGGAAGCTGTGACTCCATGGGGAGCCCGTGCTGGAGCAGGCTCCTGCCAGGACCTGCTAACCCATGGAGAGAGGAGCACACACAAGAGCAGGTTTTCTGGCAGGGCTTGTAAACCCATGGGGGACCCACGCTGGAGGAGCCTATTCCTGAAGGACTGCACCCTGTGGGAAGGACCCACACTGGGGCAGTTCATGAAGAGCTGCAGCCCCTGGGAAGGACTCATGTTGGAGAACTGTGTGGAGAACTGTCTCCTGTGAGAGGAACCTCACAGTGGAGCAGGGGAAGAGTATAAGGAGTCCTCCCCCTAAGGGACAAGGAGGGACAGAGACAAACAAGTGATGGACTGACCGTAACCCCCATGCCCCATCCCCCTGTGCTTCTTGGGGGGAGGAGGGAGAGAAACAGGAGTGAAATTGAGCCAGGGAAGAAGGGAGGGGTGGGGGGAAGGTGTTTTAAGATCTGATTTTACTTTTCATTATCCTACTCTGATTTGATTGGTGATAAGTTAAAGACCTTTTTTTCCCCTAGTTGAATCTGTTTTGTCCGTGACAGCAATTGGTGAGTGATCTCTGCCTGTCCTTATCGCGACCCTCGAGCCTTTCATGATATTTCCTCTCCCCTGTCCAGCTGAGGAAGGGGAGTTACAGAGCTGTTTTGGTGGGCACCTGGCATTTATTCAGGCCAAACCAAAACACCTTCTAAATGCCAGATATACATATTGTGCATATATCTATATTTAATCAGATTGCTATCTTCTGTTTTTCTCTTTGTTTTTTTGTTTTGTTTTTTTTTTTCCTAGAAGTGTTGCATAATTAGAATCATGCGAACTATGATTAGATGTCAGGTAAAATCTGTCTAGACACAGACACTGTATGGCTAATCTTATTTGCATAAAAAGACATGAAAAAGTATAGATCCAAAGCATTTTTCTCAAAATTCAAAAAAATTAGACAACCCTCAAATATTTGTGAATTATTTAATTAATAACTCATTTTCAACAACAAAAAAGCCTTCATGAAACATGTATTTATGTTGAAAATCTAGCTTAATTCCAAAATGCAATTGACATCTCATACATAATATATATAACTGATCCTTAAGGTAGTGATACTCAGCATGGTTAAATTATACTTACAGCATACTGCACATTCTGATGTTTCTTTGTTTTCTTTTTTATTAGACTTCTCTCTGCTTGGATTAGCATTATTATAGCTGTATATGTCTTTGATATATGTAATTAAATAAACTTTACATAATTGTAACATATTTTTATTTTAGAGAAAATAAAAGGGAGTTTATGCTTTGGGAGGAGGAGGGTGGAGAAGTGAACAATAAATAATTACTTTCAAGCCTTTTTTGTCTTTTTTTGTAAATCACCCCTGTTGCACAAAATCTCATAAACAACTTTTACGTTACCAAAAAAATGTAATATCAACCTTATTAAGCTATTAAATGTAAAAGAATTCCAAACTGCCTTCTTCATTCCGTTAGTGGAATCCTGTGCTGCAGCATTTTCAGCACTTACCATTTCTACCTATGCATACTCAGATAAATCCATTTCCTGAAGAATAGGCAGAAATCCTTTCTAAGGTCTAAATATAGTAAAGTTCAACCTCATTATGTACAAGTAGTATTCATTGCTCGAACATACACCTGTGCAATAGCAAGGGACGACCCCAGAGTTTTGCAGCAGTGAGATTCTCATGATCATTTAGTATCCATGGCTAACTGTCTGTGAGTCAAGCACTGCTGGCCTCCTGGGATTCATTTTAAGTGGACTGCCAGCTACCACAGCAGATGCTGGAAACGGATGATGAATGTCAAATCATTAGTATACTTATTTTGCAGTTCTTACCATCATGAGAGAGAGGGAGGTTTTCTTGGTTTGTTTAGGGGTTTTTTTTGTGCATTGGGTTGTTTTTTTACCCCCCAAACCAAAAATATCTTTGTTGCTAGTTCTCATAGTCAAAGACCCAGCTACTTTTTCTTCAGGAGACACCAAGAAGATTTAGGAAATGTTGTTGTTGTTAGTTGGGGTTTTTTTTATTTTTATAATGTACTATAAGTTGTAGAAAACACTCTGGAATGAATTATTTGAAATTAATGCAATAATCATGTGCCCATAAAATGCCTAGGTCCTCTAGCATAATTGACAATAGATTATAATAAAATCTCCAAAAACATTAGGTCAAATCGTGTATGTAATACATTCAGACAGGCAGACTTCTTCAGCGTTTCTTTCCACTGCCATGACATAGGGCATCTGAGAAATTAGGTTTTCCAAGTAAAGCATTTGTCTCTTCTTTTGTGCTTCCAAGTTCATCTATTTCAGTGGTAGGAAATTTTCTAACAACTGTCTACTCCATTTTGGAGCAGAAGCCTCAGATACCCCTTCTGAGCAGAAGTGTAGTAAATTTGACAAATGGAGCAGGTTAATACCTCCTAAGGTACCTCAGGTTTTACTAGTCAAAGCTATTAATTCTAAACATTTATTCGGAGACCAATGGACTGCCAGAAAAAAATGAACTGTGTTCAAATCACACATTCCCAACAACACAACTTTTAAAGGAGTAAACGTATTCTGTGTATTTGTGTCAGTGTCCAAATAGTTTGAAGCTAAATTCCAGTAAGAAGTGAAATCTAAGAAGTCCAAATTCCAAATAAATGTTAGCCTGAGAAAATACTCATGCCACCACACATTCTGGGTACCCTAAAACAGAAAGATCACAGTTTCTAGATAGATGGATAAAGTACTGTGTTACTACTGCAGTATTCCAGACAAGATATATAATGACACCTAAGAAATACCTCTGAATCAAAGGCAAAAATTTTTCCTGTTTCAGATTTTTCCTACAAGCAACTCTCCCTTCCCCATCTTACAGGAGTTTGAATGAACAGAATCCTGTCTATGACCCTAACTCACTTTAGGCTGTTACATAGACAACAGTTATATGGCATGAAAACAACACATCCCACTCTTCCAGGTGTTCCCAGATATATACTGAGCAAGAGGACAGACAAACTACCACAAAGAGATACCCCATGTGTAATAGCTCTTCAGGAACATCAATACTATATAGTTATATACAGATCATATAGGTAATATCAACACTATTAGTGACAGTTAATGAATCTAAGAACAAAAGCACTGGTTTCCCACCATTATTAAATGGATTCTTTGGCGATAATTTTTAAAATCAATACTGCAAGATTCTTAAAGTAGCTGAATCAATCAGGACTGAGTAGTGTTGCAGTACTGTTAAACAGCACTATTTTAGGAAAATAAAGGACAACTAACAAAAATTCAAGACTTTATCATTATTATGAGAAATGTATGATTTTACACCCAAAAATTCAGTCTGAAACACCTTTCTTGGCGTAAAATCCTAGTACAGAATCACAGAATCACAGAATGCCTGAGGTAGGAAGGCACCTGTGGAGAACAGCTAGTCCAATCTCCCTGATCAAAGCAGGGTCAGATACATACAGCATGTTGCTCAGGGCTGTGTCCAGTCAGACTTTTACTATCTCTAGCAGTGGAGATTCCATAACATCTCTGGGCAACCTGTTCTGGTATTTCGTCGCCTTCACAGTAAAAAATTTTTCTCCTGTTTGAATGGAAATTCCTGTTTTTTGGTTTGCACCCATTGCCTTTGTCTTTTCACTCAGTGCCACTCAAGAGTCCAACTTCATCTTTTTAACTGCTACCCATCAGGTATTCATAAACACCTGTAAAGTCCCCCTAAGCCCTCTCTGCTCCAGGGTCAGCCTATCCTTGTATGTCATATGCTCCAAAACCTTAATTATCTTTGTTGTCTTTCATTGACTGCCCCAGTAAGTCCCGGTCTCCCTTGTACTGAGAAGCCCGAACTGCACCCAGCACTACAGAGGTATCCAACCACTGCTGAGCAGAGAGGATCACCTCCCAGAGGACTCTTTGCTTTCTTTGCCACAAAGGCACATAGGTGGCTCATGGTCAACTAGTGCACCAGGAAGCCTAAGCCCTGTTCTGACAAGATGTTCTCCAGCTGGTTAACCCCTAATTTGTACTCGTACATGGATTAAAAGGTTTACGGATTAAGCACTTTGCACCTTCCTGCAAGCAGTGTAGATAGAATCACAGAATCGTAGAACCATAGAATCATAGAATAGTCTGTGTTGGAAAGGACCTTTAGAGGTCATCTAGTCCAACTCATCCTGCAATGAGCAGGGACATCTTCACCAAGATCAGGTTGCTCAGAGCCCTGTCCAACTTAACCCTGAAGATTTCCAGGGATGGGGCATACACCACCTCTCTGGGCAACCTGTTCCAGCGACACCCTCATTGTAAAAAGTATCTTCCTTATATCTAGTCTAAATCTATCCTCTTTTAGTTTAAAACAATCACCCCTTGCCCTATCAAGATAAACCCATGCAGATGTATAAACTGATGTACTGCATTCATAGATGGCTCCAGACTACATCGAAAAGATACATACATTTGATGAGTTAGTTTTAACGATACAGTTTTAGATAATTAACCTTTAAAATTACCTTTTAGATCTGAACCTTTTAAATGTTTTATTACCATGAATACTCCAATAAATATAATAACCATTTTTGTTCACATTTGTAAGACTGCTATGAGAATCAATAAATAAAGAGGCTATGCTTTATCACCGAAGAGTGACAATGTATTACAAAGATGAGAACTAAAAGTACTCCTTTAAGGACATCTTAAGAGAAAAGCCTTAAAACTGTTATGGTGTGGTTTTGAGGTTTCTTGCCATTCAAAGATAACTTTTGTTCCATCTTCAATTGTGTTGAATTCTATGCAGCAGAAATGCAGCTTCATCATTTACTTGAAAACGTATTCAAAATTTGCAAAAGACCATTTTGTTTTGCAGAAATTTGGCTTAAAATACTGCTTTGGTTTTAAATTACTAATAACTAGGAAACAGGTTGTGAAAAGTTTGTGTTTTTTGTTTTGTTTTGTTTTAGACTTTTAGCAGTAGTGTAAAATTTTAGATGAGCCTTCTATTTACAACATGAAAGTGATCAAAACACCCAAAAGAGGGATAATTTCAGCATGCTTCATGCCTCTTTGTCAAATAATATCCCTCTTGCAAAATTAAAGCGAATTTAGTTCTAATATATATCACAAAAAGGAGATTCTAGGGAGTCTCAATCAAACCACATCTTGTTTTAGCACTGTGTTCAAGATGATTAAATTTCCCATTTTCTGTTCTTGATGGGAGTTGAAAAGGGGAGTTCTTTTTATTCCTCGTTCCATCCCATGCTCATAAAATTATAGATTGCAGATTTTCAAAGAAAGTAAAAAGTCAACTCCCATATGCACTCACTCATCCTCAGGAAGGAAAAGAAATATTATTAAAAAAGTCATTGCTGTCTTTTTTTTCAATTGAAATTATCTAAATGAAAGCAAAGGTAGTAGTGTAAGATCAGCAGAAATTCTACCAGAAAAATTCTTATGATATTATACAGCACAAAATCTATTCGTATGCAACAAAATCCAATACAGTAAATTGATATGAAACAAAGTAGCATTTTGGCAGCCTCTCAAGGATAAAACTGGCAATTGAGGACACTGGAAAATCTTTCACAGTGAGTATAAAGATATATTTCAAAGCACAACACTGACATCTGTAAGAGGCTATAATAGTTAACAAGATTAAATAGCACTCAAATACTTAGTTCCCATTACAGAAGTTTGTGGAGAGCGGAAACTTCTGGGCTTTTCTTGATGATGATATAGATACTAACCAGTCAAAGCAATGTTTCTTTTCTCTTGTACACGGCAGAGTTCTGCATTTTTTTGATCTTATTTATGCTGCTGAAATAAGTAATGTTATCATTTCAGTAGAAATTAATAACAACAATAGGAAAAGCAGAAAAAAGATTTACTTCTTCATTTTATTATTAGTAATGTAGTGTCTAGAGAGTTGATCTACAAGAATAAGTCAATAGGTAGCCAGATAGCTAAACCACTTGGTTCAAACTTGAAATTAATTGTAAAGAATTGTCTGAATAAGGTTTGGGATACAACAGAAGCAAACATTTTTTTAACCAGTACTGAATGGTGCTGTTTGCTTATGCAAAATATATTATTCAAAAACTAAAAAAAATATGAAAATATACTTCTAGGAAATTTCATTGGAAATATTGTTTTTACAGTGGTTTGTACTTCTTTTTTTCAAAAAGAAAAAAACCCCAAACAATCCAACAAAAAGACAACTCAGATAAAACCATCTTGACAGGATGAGGGGTAATGGTTTTAAACTAAAACAGGGTAGGTTTAGGCTGGATATAAGGAAGAAATTCTTTACAATGAGGGTTGTGAAACACTGGAACGGGTTGCCCAGAGAGGTAGTGGAGGCCTCATTCCTGGAAACATTCAAGACCAGGTTGGACAGGGCTCTGAGCAACCTGATCTAGTTAGTGGTATCCCTGCTCGCTGCGGGGGGGTTGGACTAGATGACCTCTAGGGGTCCCTTCAGACCCAAAACTTTCTATGATTCTATGATTCTATGATTTCAGAAGCAATATGCAATGAAATGCTTAACAGAGTGGAATTCAACAAATGCTTGCTTTACTAATTGTGCTCTTTCATTTTTGCCAATAACAGATGCACTTAAACAATCAAATTGTAACTTCAGGCCATTATTATGACATTGAATAATAGCAGATTCAATTGCATTTCATGAATTTCCTTGTATATCTTCTTCTTTTTGCTCTTTGTCTCAAATTAGGGGTACTGAATAGTTTCAAAATTTTAAAATAACTGTGTTCTGTTTCGTTCTCTATGTCTTTATATAGACTTAAATTTTGATTACCAAACTTGATTAAATAAATATTTATCTGGCTAAATAAAAAGAGATAGAATTTAATATCAGACTCCAAGCACTCCAGTCTTCATAGAAAATCAATTCAAGATTCTAAACAAGGTTCGATATTAAATATTGAGCTTTTCCACACCCTGGGCTATACTCTTAATCACAGTTAACATCCATGAAATCCAGGTAAAACCTATTAATTTTAAGGAGAAAGAGGGTTTTGTCATTTGGACTTTTTAGTGGAATTTGGTGAAACTGTTGATAATATGTTTCCAGGAACTTCTAAATAGCTTATAGCTCTTTTTCACTTGGTTTCTTGCTTTTTTTTTCCCATTCTTCATTCTGTTGAATTTTTTATTTATTGGACTTACCAAACAGAATTATGTGGTCTCATCTTTATTTAACAGCCTGAAAACTGGGCTTCTTTCCCAAAACATTCAGATTATTTCCATAGTCTACTTTTACACATGAGGACAATTGGGCATTTCCATGTTGTGACTCAGTCCATCTTAAAATAAATCTCGAAGACAAATGGATTGAACTGCATTTTAAGGTACCTATTTCTCTGCACCAAAACCAGACAGAAAATATCTGCTTCCAGTAAATAGCTTGTCATTGAAAGTCACTATAGCAGAAATCATTCTCTCTTGCTAGATTTTTTATAAAAAAATAAAAAACTCCACAAATATTTTTGCTAGTGCTAAAGATTTTCATGTGTTATGGAAAAAGGACATGAAAGATTGTAGAATATGCTTACACTGCTGTCTAGAGGGCAAGGGAAAACACTTAGCCTGATCACTGGTAACATAGGTATAGCATTACTGAGTCTAAAACTTCCTTGCTGCTCTGGGTAAGCCGACAGAAGTCTGGCTTCTATCAAACTCCTTGTTGCTAATAGTTTTCAGTGCCACTTGTTGTTATTTTATCAGTTAGGAATTAATTAACTCTTTTAAACTACGTAACAGAAATGATCATTCTACCCTATGGACAGAAACATAATGTGCAATATGAATAAATCTGACAAATATGAGAATTATCAGATTTATCCTGTTACACATGAAAAATATGAGCGAAGTCATGCGTACATGTGCATGAAGAGTAGTGATAGCACTGGGAAAGAGAGGCTAAAATCTGTAACTTAACATACCTCTGTGTCAAAGGCAAGAGTGATTTTATTACTTTACCCTGAAGTTTGGAAATAACAGCCAACTAAGAGAGCTAATTAGCATACAGCCCCAGGTTCCCACCGTTGATTAGTGGGCCACTTAAGTATTTGGGGTTTTTTTCCTTCTGTCTGATTTTGCCTCTCTCTTCTTTTAAAATGAAATTGATGCTCTTCCTCAAGGCCAGAATTCTGCCTCTTACCTGTAAAACGCTAACCAAAAAAATGGTCTTCTTTCTTATTGAAGGGTGCATTATCTGTTTGATTCACACACATTAGTTCTATTAGGTATAGTAGACATTATGGGCAAGAGTATATGTTATGTAATACTTAAAAACAGTGCTGTCAAGTTTAGGCTAATCTTGACTTCTGTCACAATAAGAAAAGAAGCTCTTTATCTCTCCACAGGATTCAGGATAAGTTATATGCATTTGATAGTGTAAGTGGGCACAGAGAAATTATTGTGGTACGTATACTTTCTCATTTGATATGTGAATTGTAATTCTGCATGCACTCAAATACATTCAGAGTTGATCGATTTTGAGCAGTAAAGGACTCAGGTGATTGATTTCAGTCTTAGGAGTCACTCCAGAACAACATTGGAACACAAAGTTGCTTTTCGACAGTGAAATCACGTATTAGAATCTTTCTAATAGTGAAATCACTTTTTAGGACCCATCAAAGACAAAATCAAGAGACTTATCTGTACAATGAATTAGCTGTATTACAGGTAAAGCAAAGGTGTTCTCGTTTTTTCTTGGGATGTTGTTTGTTAGTCGCTTGCAATATGCTTAGGTATGGAGACTGAACTGCTACTTTGAAATGAGTTCTTAGAGAAAATGGAATGAACTTGTAAAATTCTGCCACTAATGGAACTCATTTACTTAGTTTTTAAACTAGTAAAAAGTGTCTATCCCAATACTTTGAAGGAGGATAAAAACGTTAGCATAATGCTAAGCATTCATCATTATTGTCGTTGTTTTCTTTATGTTGTGGAAGCATCTAGTTGCTGGTTGCTAACTATACCTTTTTTTAATTTTTAAGCAACCCATCTTATCTTCAGCTAAAAGAAATGCAGCAGCTAGTGTAGTTTCCTTGGAAACTAATGAATAGGGGAAAAAATAGAAAAAAAAATGAAAGAACACTGTTTTATACAAAAATACCTCTGGTTTTTGTTTATTGGTTAATTCTGTGGCTCCTGAAAATTATCTCAAAGAATTTTACCCTCAACAAATACCTAGGATAAAAACTTCCTCAGACTTCAGTCCTAGTACAAATATTTGGAAGTGTTTACACAACCTTGTTATTCTTTTGGCATACCTTTGGTGCAGGTATAAAAGTTACGCAAATGCCTTAACCCTAACCACGCAGAAGTGAAAAAATGCATACTAAAACAAGCAAATAAAAAAACAAACAAGCAAAACATAGACCATAGGAAGAAACTATTTTAATTAGCGTGGTACAAATATTCAGAGAAATAGATGTACATGGAGATATTCTCAACTACTGCAATTTCTATCTATTGAGATATTTTGCCAGTATGTGGAAATTGTTTGATGCTAATTTTTCAGCTTGAAGTAGCTTTGGATAATTTTCTTGAATATTTTCCAAAGTATTTCAAGGTTAAACAGTAAATGAAATATTTCAGATAAAGCCTCACATTGAAATCCATTTTCAGTTTCCACAACCTTCAGTGCAATTTGTCTAAAGTCTTCAGTGGCAGCTTCTCACACTACAGGCACAGTGAGAATGGAACAGACATGAATACCGAGAAGGCAAACACTATGTCTGCATGGGCAGGTGCATGGTGACATGAGCTTGCTGTGCTCAGAATCCAGTCTGGCAGGGCATCTGCTGGCCATAACCCAGGAGCCACGTGGCAGCATTAGCCCACCATTGTGCCTCCTGAGAGGAGGGGTTTATTACCCGAGACCAAATTCTATGACAATAGTACTGTGAGGTTTCTGGATTGACACTGGCAAGTATGGAGCCAGTTCATATGAAAAGCAAGAGAAATGTTGCTTGCCCGCACTCATCTATAGAAACATGTCTTCTCTCTCGCTCTGTGGTATTTCGCATCTCATCATATTTATGCATTGGCTGGACTTCTGCATGTTGTGACTTTTCAGGAAGCTTGCTATCTAAGTAAGGTTTAACTGCAAAGCAAAGACATGGAAAATCCAGTACAGAAGTGTTAAGAGCTATCAGTGAGCTGTAGAGGTTATCACATGATATATTTCTGAGCAAACTTTTCAGAATACTTATATATACTCATCAGACTCACAGACAATACATAGCTTAAAAGTTTTAAAACTTTTTTAACAAAGAAAGAAGAAGAAAAAATAAAGCCAAAACTGCAAGCTCACTGGTGTTCTTAATTCAGATTTTCTGACTTTGCTGGTGCTGCTTTTATAATAGTGCATTTTCAATGCAACATATACATTTCTGTACTTTAATTGCATGCAGACAGATCCTTTTCTTATTGTCTCATGAGAAGGATCTCTCACTTTCCTTTGTAGCCTCAGAATGTATGTGTGCCTGTCATCCGGCTTCTGAAGAGCCCTAGGAAAAGGCAGACTTCCAGTTTCTTACTAAGTGACTCAGAATTTCATTAGTAAAAGAAAGTTAGAAGATCCTACAGCTAGTAGCAGTCCTAGTCCTTAGGCTAATAATGACTTTTTCTCAGTTTCTGTTATAATGTGGAATCTGTTACTTGTATGCAAAGCAGCATGAATATTTGGGACATAATCCTCAGAGCAGGCACATCTTCAGAAAATTCTTTGTTTGACCTACATGTACTCAGGTTCCTATCCCACCAAAACATATATAACCCTCATCTCATCGCCTCCTCCCAGTTCATCACATGGGATATACAAAAATACTTGTTCTGTAAAGAAACTTTTTGTAATTTTAAGACATATTTTGAATATATAGTAATTATTACCCCAGGGTTTTTAAGCTACATCTAGACAATTCAGCCTAACTTACTCTTTCCTGTTCTTTCTTCACATTTGCATGGGCTTAAAGTACTTGACTACTCCAATTTACGGCATTTTTTTTAACTCTTTCTTGATAAATTATTTAGTTTAATTAAAAATCTTGTCTAACTATCCAACAACAGTTGATGATCCTCTTTCTTATTTTGTATACATGCATAGGTCATCATGTGATTTTTTTTAGATAAAGAAAAGAAAGGCATTAATTTAATCATATGTTAATTGATCATTGATAGATTAAATAAAATAATAAGAGCTAATAAGAATTACCATTGAAATAATCCTTTTAAATAATTTTATACTTTTTATTCATGGATCTGTGCATGGACAATGACATTTGTTTATAGAAATAAAATTATGCATTGGAAGTAAAGCTGTCTACTATATTCAATTTGTTTTTTTTGCAGAATACAATAAGTAGCTTACTAATGAGGAATAAATACATGTGTTTATATAAATATTGTTATCATAACACACACCTCAGTGAAAATATGTCTAGTAAAACATGATAATAATAATGTACATGTTGAAAACAGCAAAGACGTAGATCTGTAATCAGTAAGCCTAAGCAGCAAAAAAGATAAACAAATAAGGAAGAAAAAAGTGTAAACCTTGATTATGATACGATCAATTATTTTGTTTAAATTAGACTCCTTAAAACCAGAGAGATGAAATATATATAATGGTAAAATAATTCTAAAGACAAAAAGAAAAATTTTAACATTAAATATTACAGAGGATTATAATACTATCCAAACTTTATTTCTTGAGTCTTGGGATAAACATTATATTGTACTCAAATGTACAGCATGTATACTTTGCCTAGACAGTTTCATGAAAACATACAAATAATTGCTATACTATTAGGTAAAGCAAAATGAAGGAATCCTCTCTGTCCATAAAGCTTCTTTGAAATTAGAGGAAAAATAGTTGGATAAACAAGGGGGGATTTGGGGCGGTGGTTGTTGTTTTTCTTTATTGTTTGGGGTTTTGCTTTTATTTTTACCTCACAAAAGAGAACTAAAATCTCCTTGGAACAACAGCCTAAAAATAATAACTTTCACTGAGGAGAAGCAGATTCACGTCAAGAGGTATTTCTCTCTCACCATCCTAAAGTCCAAAAAGCCTGACAAACTACTGACAAAAACTTTTATGTAGAATGTAAATCTTGCAGTAAAGAACATGATTTGTTTACGTCAAACAGTTCAATTACCAATTGATTAACTACTGTAGTTGTTTCTAAATATTAATAACAAAACTTTCTCTGGGTCTTCAAGGTCAAAGTAGACATACTAAACATAGTAACCACTGTCTCACTTATGAAGACTAAAGAAAAATGTCCTCCACCCAAAAAAAAAAATTGCGGAGAAATTTTAACTGTATACATTTATTTTCAGATGCAAAATTTTTGAGACCTACAAGATCAATATTGCACAGCTGGATAGCTTCATGTTTGTGAAGTGTTCATTTCCTTCAGAGCATTAGGTTTTATCACTGATGAGGTGAAGCCCCATGAATCATCATAACTGATGACATAGACTGTCATTCTGAAATTTTTCTGAACAGATTACTTAAGAAAATAAAAATATACATACTTTTAATTTTCTCAGAGACTTCAAGCACTGAAGAACTTCTACATCAATGAAAGTTCCACTGTACAGATCATGGACACTTTATTATGTTTTTTTTTTTCAGCTATCCTTCATAGTTTACACTTCTAGAATTACTTGTTCTTAGGTCTATACATTTAATTCACCATATGTAAATATTATTTAAATTATTACCATGTTTTTACAGAGTGTAATCTTGAAAATTATTGTAACGACACTTCAGACTTCTTGTCAGTTTCCTTAACTTTCTTTAAAAATGCTTCCAGCTTATCTCTGTAATGCAAATGCATCTCATGAAAAAGAATTTTCTGTAGATGTTTGAAACAATTAAATGATCATAGCTATTCATCTGTCAGTTGAGGATGGCTTTTTAACCTTTGCTCTCATAATCATTCATGGGGTAAAATATCTTTACGTAGTTTTCTCTAGAAAAATATCTTTCTTTCCCTTCCGTTGCCTCAAGGCTGATTTTCTTGATGTTTCTATTTCAAATTAGGGATTAGTATTACAGCTACATCACACACAACTGAATGAGGTTTGGATGAAAAAAGAAAAAAATGAAATCAATGTTATGAAACTGCCGAGCCATACTTTGTAGGCTCCCCTATCTCTTTCATGGGCAACTTTATTTGAAATAGAACCTCATATCCTCATATTGGTAGACATGCTCATTGCCCCTTAATCATTCTTTGTCACCTTTCTTGCCTCCTTATTATGGTGAAGTTTTTGAGTAACAATATACATTACTTAATGGGTTGTGCAGCCCAAAGTAAAACTTGACCCGTTGCGTTCTAACTCTCTTCACCAGAGTCAGAGGCTAGGAGAGGCTAGGTTTGAGTGATACCCAATTTGCCACTACCAGTCCAGTCACGTTTAATATGTATATTAAACTACCACGATTCTGGATACAATAATAGCAGTCTGCACCTTCAGTCCAGTGGTGCTCATGAACTATCACGGCCGTGCTTAGGGTTTGGTCGCGTTCAGTGAGAAACTGTGACAACTGGCTACTTAAACACTACGGTTTTATTTGTGCAACAGATATATAGGTTTTTTGATTTGCCGGTGATAGTCACTGTCTGCAAGAAAGCACGTGCAAATACAAAACGCGTGAAAAGGTTATAAATAATACAGCCTGGCTATAAATATTAGGGAGTAACTATTCCTGAGAAAAGCGCTTAGTTTAAGTCTCACCCAAGGTGTCCTAAGGCAGGGAGAAGCAAGGCTCAGCCCGTCGGCCAATCCCGGCTGTCGGAGGCAGTCTGAGGTGGAGTTTCCCTTGACTTGCTCATGGAGTTATCTTCTTCTCCGAAAATCCCATATTTCCCGGGCTATTTTTATATCTTTTCTAACTTTACGGTGCAGTTTGAGTGGCTGTAGTCATACATACCTTTTATCATGATTCTCGCTTCACGTTTAAAGGTATAGTTTACGAAAAATCGAGAGTGCAGACTCGAAGAGGGGTGGTCTTAGAATGTACCCTCAGCAAGTTTGCTGATGACACCAAACTGGGAGGTGTGGTAGATACACCAGAAGGCTGTGCTGCCATTCAGCGTGACCTGGATAGGCTAGAAAGCTGGGCAGAGAGGAACCTGATGAGGTTCAACAAGGGCAAGTGCAGGGTCCT
>Ga0065711_1033621_pt1 | contig 25133 bp, 6 predicted proteins | sample Hoacrofraction12_FD_59098 | JGI IMG/M metagenome (GOLD analysis project Ga0065711, IMG submission 59098) | Hoatzin crop microbial communities from Cojedes, Venezuela - Epithelial fraction 12 v2 (version 2) | ecosystem: Host-associated > Birds > Digestive system > Esophagus > Crop | place...
GGGGGGACTCCCGGCCAGGGCTGGGCTGGCGGCTGCAGGCGGGCGGCGCCTTCCTGGGCTTCAGGCGCAGCTTGGCGGCTCCTTCCTCAGACATGGCTGCGGCCCGGCCTCGGGGCGGGCGGGCGGGCGGAGCGGCTCTTCCTCCTCCTCCTCCTCTTCCTTCTCCTCCGACCAGCAGGGCTTCTGGGCGGGCCCGGCCGAGGCGCCGCCAGCTCCCGCTCCGCCCTCGGAGCCGCCCTGAGTGAAGGGCGCGAGGCGCGGCCTGAGGAGAAGCCCGCCCTTTTCCTGAGGCGAGGCCCGCCTTTCTCTTGAGGGTAAAGCGTACCTGTCTCCTGAGGAGAAACCCGCCTTTTTTTTGAGGGTGAAGCCTACCTATCTCCTGAGGAGAAACTTGCTTTTCTTTTGAGGGGGTAATTTGCGTTTCTTTTGAGGAGAAACTCGGCCTTCTCCTGAGGAGAAACCCGCTTTTCTTTTGAGGGGGGAATTCGCCTTTCTTTTGAGGAGAAACTCGGCTTTCTCCTGAGGAGAAACCTGCCCTTCTCTAGCCCCTCGTCTGCAGTCGGCACAGTGCTGAGCTCAACGGGGCCTGTAGTACCCTCAGCTGCTAGGTGCTGGTCTGCCATCCTTTACGTATTACCTTTACTCTTTAAGCTTCATGTATGTGTAGCGTTTTGGTGTATGTGGGGCTTGCATGTGGAGCATGCCCTGTTTGTGTAGGGTCACGTCGGTTTTTCGGGTCATCCTCGGCCAGTGGAGGTGGAACATTCGGGACCTTGATCGAGTGGGACAAAATGGTGGTGGGCTCTGCTCTCTTCCTCATTGCCGAACTGAGTTCTGCACCGTTACCAAGGATCTGTTTACTGCGGTGTGAGGCTGAAGCCAAAGGTTATTGATTCAAATAGTAAAGTTGATTGGGACTGCATCTCTGACCTAATTTCTCTTTCAGGAAAGAATCTGTCAAAGTGATGCAGTTTGTCTTTTTTTGGCAGGAAGGCTGCTGGGTGACTTGAAATAAAGCACTTGTTAGAGTGGAGCCATCACTGGTAGTGTTTGAAACTGGTAGACACTGTAATCAGGCTGCAGCCTTTTCAAAAACAGACATAATAGAGAAATGATGACAGACTCTTTGTAATTCTCCAGCAGTAGACAAAAGGATCAGAAAGTAACTCTGCTGATTAAATTCTTCACAATCGGTATGTGAAAAATTGTACAAGGAAATAAAAAATTCTGTTTGTCTGGTGACAGTTGTTATGAGGGAAAGCAGGTATGGAGTGCTCTTTTTCAAAAAACCAATTTATTATTGGTAGAAGATGAATCCGAGTTCACATTCCTTTTCTATAACTGCATTTCTGTAGTGCTGAATGTCTTGTGGACTGGTAGACACTTGGACTCCCTCTTCAGACTAACAAGGAGGTGTCAGCATTGACTGCAGCACTGTATTAATTAAAAGTTATGCCTGTGAATTACTGTGTTAGGCGCACAGACCACCAAAAATGTATTAAGTAACAGCTGACCTGAGTTTCTACCTGTCTTGAACAGATCTGAACCAGGAAATCGGCATTCAGATATCAGAGTTCATAGACTGACATTTGGAATAGGTTGGTGGATTTAACCTGAGAAGCAGCAGGTACTGCCAGGCAGCCACTGCTAGCTGTGTTGTAGGCTGAAGAGAATTCAGTTCGAGTGCAGCCAGAGGATCTGGAAGGCTCAGTCCGGCTTACAGCTTTCCGGTGTTGACGCAGGTACTTTGTGGTTCTGTGAGTCTGTATCTGTAGTGAGGTATTGTCTTTTACTATATGTCATAACTAATTTTATAACACTTAAAGAGCATTAGTCATTTTCCTTTTTGTGTAGGAGTGAGGATAAAAATCTTAGCAGTGCAAAGTGTTTGGTTACTAATGGGAACTGTGTAAGTTTCTACAATAGATAGCCCAGCTGAAAAATAACAATAACAAAAAACAATAGTCATACCAGAATGCTAGCATTTCTTCAATGCGATAGGCAGACCAAAATGAGAATGAAATTCAGGAAGAAAGAAGTGACAATGGAAAAGCCAATCACTGTCCTGCAGTCTAACATTTCCCCATATTAATGTTTGTTACCGCTACTGCAAGAAATACCGGGACAGTTACAGTGTTCTGCCTTTCATTTTTGTTGCCGTTTAGAAGCTGCTTCCCAGTGAGATGAAATGAGATTCCAGGAAATAGGTTCTCCTTTCTCTCTTTGGCAGGAAAGGCATTCTCCCAAAAGTTCCAGGCGGAACAAGGTAAGCTGAACAGAGGCAAGGGGTGAATTTGAATCTGAAGATTTTAGGCCTGCTGTGGAAAGAAAGATGGGGATGGCAGCAGACACAGAGCAAAGAATAGCAAGAGGAAGCGTATATAAATAAAGCAAAAGTGTCGATTGAAAGAGGGGATCAGCCATGTAAGGGGTTGAAAATGAGATGACAGAGGAGGGGTAGAAATTTGATTTCACAACTGCTGATCCTAATTGAAGAAGACAAACGAAAAAGTATTCAATTTTGGGTTTTCTGCTTGCTGGCCTTAATGACTGCTGTGAATTATAAGAGACAGCACTGATTATCGCCACTTGGCGGCAGCAAACAATATGAAAATCTTGCTTTAAAAAAATCTGAGGGGCAGTGAAAGCTATCAGATGGCACTAATGTCTGCTGGCCTCTGTACTTGTTTCTAGGTGCATCTGTGTTGATGATTGTTTATGCCACAGGATTTCTTCTTTTGCTCCTGTGATGTTTGTGTTAGTGTTTTATATGTCTTGTGACCCCTTGGATACTACTTTGACAATTGTCTGCTCCTAAATTGTGCATTGTACCAACAGATTTATTTTCTTAGATATGACTTCTCCTGAAACAGCAATCAGAAGCGTAGTCTGTTTTTCATGCTGAAGGTGTTGCTGTGTGGTACCGTTAGTACTGTGAGTCATGCATTATAGCATTTGCAAAAGCTTTATTGTGGGTGAGCATGAAAATGGTTATTGTGCAATAAGGGCCACAAATGAAAGAATATAATAAAAAAATAGTGAAATTGTTACTGTACCTGCTGATTGTAGAAAACAAAAGAGAGGACCTTGCTTCTGTAGCAACTATAGCTTGTAGGTGTTTTTGTATTTTGTGGTTTTAACTGAAAACTTGATGCTGTAATACTTATTTTTTCATTGTTATCTGTTTAATGCATACCCATCATAACCTGTGAGGGCAGGCATGTCAGTGAATGTTTTCATTCTCTCTCTGTCTGCTTCAGTAACTACCTGTGGATTTGAATAGAAATCTTTGTCCGTTACGTTCATTCAGTATTTTGCATCTGCATCTTTCCAGAATTAATGTACTTATAGCATAAAGGTGAAGTGTAGAACAGGACCTGTTCTTGGTTCTGCCACGTTGCACAAGATCATATCTGTTTCCTCCACTGACGTGGAAATCCTGTCACTTCTTGCTTGACTTTGGGCCTCGCATAATTTAATAATTAGGATGTTTTGTGATCTTAGAAAAAAATTCATGTAGAAATGCAAAGAGTACTCTTTATCATCAGCAGCCTTAATTGGATTTGAGCCAGTGGTCAAGGGATTTGAGCTTTTGGAAGCTAGAATGCTTCTACAGATTATCTTTAGGGATTTCCTTGTAAATGGAGTGCCAGCATGTGTAGTTATCTATTCCCTGTAGAGTCTCATCAAGCTGCACACACTTAATCTTTACTTACATGGTCCCTGATTCTTGCTGTAAAGTGGGCCTCAGTTTTAACTTTTGCTCTCAGGAAGAAGGGGCTATTATAACAAATTCTAATCCTTTTGCAATTTCACAATCACTAAAGCCTATAAATTGCCTGCCAAACAAACCAAGTGATCTTTTCCTGGGCTGAGGGAAAGACGAGAGTGTAAAACGCAGGTGCCAGCATTTGCTGGGGAAGAACTGGTACATTATCAACTAATCCGCCTTCTGCTATTTCTGATTTCCTACCCAACAGCTGCAACATTGAATGAGAGCTTCTGCATTTGGGAAGAATTAGAAAGCCTGGTGATGCAGGGTCTCTATTACAGATACAACAGCTCACAGACAGGGAGGAGATTTTTGCTGCCGGTGTAGAATTTGGAGTGCTAGGCATTTTATAGCCTGGAAAAATTGTAATTTTCAGCTGTTGTTATGGAGTAATCAATGAAGAAGAGATGCCATAGTTTCTGCTATGTTCCTCTCAGAGCCTGGTGTAATCGGATGCATGAGCTATTTTTTTTTTTAATGTAGTACTTTGAGGCTAAAGCATATGCAGTTTTTATTAAAATTTTTTTTTTTTAATGGTGACTGATGCTCACAGATAGTTTTTGCCCTTCTGAGATATCTTTGTTTCTGTCGTCTGTAGTGGTAGCTCCTGTATCAGATAAAAACATTCAGAATAATTTGTGCCTTGCTAGAAAATTGAAACATCATTATGTTTTGATTATTTTATCTGATCAGTGCTTGGTTTAGGAGTATGTGTTGATAATTTTTTGTCCCTGTCAAATAGTCTGTGACTTCACTGAAGGATCAGCCTGTCCATTCTGCTAAATGTCATAAAGGATAATGTCCCCAAAGATACCACAGGAGACAGAAGTATGTGTTGTAGAGCATCAGTGAAAGCTGCAGCAAATGGACTTTACGCCGTATCTCCTCTACAGCCTAGTGGCAGCAAATGTAGTGCTGGAAAGAGTAACTCAGTCATATTGGCTCACTCAGTATAGTGCTAATCACTGTCTGTAGTGAAATGGGAAAGTCTGACTATTTGCATCAACATGATGTGTTACAATTCAAGCCACAAAATTACGAAAGCAGTGTAAGGCTTCCTTTAGCATAGTCAGGAGAATAAAGATGACGTGCAGTTTCAGTTTGAGAGGTGCAGGTGGTTTGCTGTTTCCAGAGAGGGTCAGTTGAGTGGAGACAGTTTTGTAGACTCTCCTTAATTTCAGTTGCAGATGACATAGTCTTTTCAATGACAAGTCACTGCCTTAGAAACCTGCTTCCTCTGGTAGCTTACCAGAGCCTGAATTTGTTAATGTGCAGAGTCACACACTCATCTTTTCAATTCAGCCTTCCCTTTTCAAGTATAAGGACAGATCATTACACCTGTGTGGCCGTATATAGAAAATCAAGCCTTGTGCTATTTATATGCCAAGATGGGAAGGCCTAAAAAGAGGACTAGGGAGACTGGCATGGCGTTTGTGGATACCAGGTTGCCAAGGAGGCATATTGTATTGAAACAGTTGCCTGGGAAACATTTAAAAATACATTGAATGGAAAAGCATATGTGATGTGCCCACAAGTGTTCTGTGTGAATGAAATGCCATGGCTGATGATGGCACCAAGAGACTGTTACTATTGCATGTAAAGATGCTGCTAGTGATGGTGGGGTTTTTTTCTTCCCATACCCTATTTGTAGGAGGTGTGCTGAAGGAATATTGTTTTGCTCTTGGCCGATGAATTAAAGTAAATGTAGAGAAAGCAGTACATGCAGCAGTAGCAGAGCAATTTGGCTTAATTTAGGCAACCTAAACCAAATCGACAAGAAGCCTGCACAATTTGCCCTCAGAAGTAATGAGCCAACACTGCTGAAAATCCTACCGCCGTATAAAGATAAATGTTTCTCTGAACATGGCCACTTTAATTTGTGCTAAGATTGTGTTTGGAGGCCCTGACATCATTACAATAGAATTATTATGGAAACATTTTATAAAATGCAAAGAGTTTATGATCAAAGCAGGTTGGACAGCATATATGAAAAAGTCTCTCACTGACCTAACTTTTTGTTTGGGGCACTGAAGTAGAAAGAGATGGAGAAATTTCCAGAAGATAGCTCACCTAGTTCTTCCTCAGATCAGACCCAGTTACAGAGAGATGGTACTGACGAAAAAGAATGACAAAGGAAGGGAACAGTGTCACTGGAACTAAAACAAACAAGTATATCCACTCTCATTTTTCACAGAAAGAAAACTTTTTCCCTATGCAGCCAAGAAACAAGTGAGCTAGCAGCTGTAATCTATGATATCCTACCTTGGACAAAGAGGTTCATCTGCTAGTAATTTCCAGATGTTAAAATGCATCTCTCCTTCGCTGAAAATGAGTGGCAGGTGTGAGCCTGGTTAGGATTATAATCTCCCTGCCTAATCCTCCTTTGCAGATTTAGAAACAAATATCCTACTCTTGATTTGCTAGAGGCTTGAGGATCCGGTTTGGGAGCCAGCAGATTTAGCTTGGTCCAGCCTTTGTGTGGTACAGACTGAGGCAGTAAATTTGTTGGAAGAGACACATAGTGGAGAGGAGCTCAGCTGGCTCAGAAGGCAGGTCTAGAGGCCTTTTTGTTAGTAGTAGCTCTGCAACAATGAGTTGCCTTAGAGAGAGAAGGCCCCAGGGTCTTAGCTTCTTGAAGACATTGCCTGTTTGAAGCTGTGAAGTTGCTGTTCATTTGGTAACTTGTGTGCTTTTCTCCAGTGAGGAAGCATTTCGACCGACAGAGACTGCTGACTTTGGTGTCATTTTGGCCAGCGAGGGGATGCTTCCTGGCTGGCTATCTGATTTGGGCACAATCTGCTCAAGGGTCTGAGGTGATCCAATGATTGTGTTGGAAAACGGTGAATCAAATGAAGTCTTCTCTGTGTCAGTCAAGTCCTAGTATCACTCATCATTTTTCTGGCCCAGTGTGTGTTTGGCTAAATCAAGTCCTGATGTTTCTGGGCCCTAGGGTTAGTGTAAAAGAGGCAGGCAGAATCTGCCTTTCATCTTCCTCTCATGATTTTGCAATGTGACTGAAAACTGTTGGAGAGAACGTTTCAGATCTCAAACAAAGATTAGGTTTGACGGCATGAAGCCGTGGGTTCTGTGGCCCAGCCTAGAATTTTGCTGAGGGAGTTGTAAAACCTCCCCACCCTTTAAAGGATTTCGGCTCTGAATTTAGGATCAAATATGGCTTGAGGTTTTCATATTTCTTTCTTGCTCGCTTTCGTGTTTTCTTGGTGGTTTTTTGTTTCTTTTTTTTTTTTTTTAAGTGTGTCTCACAGTATTATAGCCTATAGCAGTTTGAGTCCCTCCCATTTGCTGTGTATCATTCCTTCATTTGAAATAAACATACTGAAGGGCTTCACCAAAAAAAAAAATCCATAAGTAATAGCTGTAGTAATTACAGAAGATCACATGTCTTGTTTATGGGCATGAAACCACAAAACAGTGGGGCAAAACTACCGATACTAGTTAATGTGGCGTGATGTTACACATAACTAGAATGGTGTATAAAATCAACTTAAAGTAGAATGTAATGCAACAGATGAGTATTTATTTATTATTTCAACAAATGTGGATAGTAAGTTTAGTTACTTTTGCATTTTTTTTTAAGGACTGGCTAGTGTTTTAGAAAATCTAGTAGATCTGAAGGTATAGTCAAAGCTATGGAGACAAGTATAAATCTTTTCACTGGGAAGGGTCTATTTTAGTTGCAATCTAGTGGTGTAATAATTTTGTTGCGTTATGTCCCTGCTACCCTTCCTAAATTCTTTCCGTTTTCATACTCATTTTCCCTCTGTCCTTCATTAGTACTTAGCTTTATAAAAGAAGTACAGAACAGGATTAATTTTGAAGACCTGACAGTAAAATACAGTAGAGCTATAGTTTCTTTTTTTCCATGCCATTTATTTAATTTTATCAGACACAGGCTGCGTTTGGTTTATTTACACTGTCTTGGACCCACTGAACTGAAACTATCTTGTGACATTGTCAATGTGAAAGGTCATTCTGCCTGTAATATATCTTGTTATGACAGAACTGCAACACCTAGTTAGAGATATTAAAGTAGGTGTTTTCCTTCCTTTGCTGTCACTTTGCAGCTCCCAGCATCTGTAAATCAAATCCATTTAGACTACTTCAAGGAAAAAAAAGATGATGTCTTCCTGCCACATTCAAACTGTACTGCTATCAAACGGTAACTTCATGCTACTGTTCCTTTCATGAATGAATTTAAAATTGGGCTGATTTTGGAGTGTTTTCACTAGCTGACCTCTCCTATTCCCGAAATCCACTTTGCCGTTTCTTCAATTCATCTGTGCTGCTCTGGTAGAAGTTTGATTGTTCGCTTCTAATCAGTGGAAAGTACTCTGAAAGAGACATGTAGTAGTGAAACAACATGTTGTGATGCTGGTTTAGGACAGGAAGTATGTTTAATTAGCTAAAGTTGTTACTCTGTTTTATACCATAGACTGGTTCCATTATTAGCCTATTTGTTATTAGGATGCCCTACCGTACTGGAATCTGATGTTTTATCAGAGGATTGTGAGGAAAAGTAGCAGCTTCACTGCTCTCTGTGGCTGTTCACTACCCTGCATAAAATGAGTTAGTTAGCTTCCCTCCAGATCCCACTGGACAAGAGTCAACACCACAAAGTGCTGCAAAAAAATTTGGCACTGTTAAACCTTCCTGTCAACGGAAGAGGTGAATTAAGGTCCTTACAAGAAGCTGTTTTGGCCTAATTGGACTGGTTGGACACGATGAGAAACGATCTATGACCAATGCAGCTTTGTAGGCAGAAATGTCAAATATAGATGCATGTAAGTGGTAGCTGCCTCATATTCCCTCTAATACCAAATGAGATTGAGGAGCCTGCTTGACGTAGTCTGCTGTACAAGATGCAAAAGACAGGAGTGGTCAGCAGGAAATTGTCATTAGTTCTTCTGGGAGTGGGTTTTGGTTTTTTTTTAATTATGGAGAAACTAGAGTTGACGTCCCCATTTGCTAGTCACATTATTTAGTAAGGGATGGTTGTTTTTCTGAAGAGTTTATCTGCTCAGTGGTGATTTAATTTAGGAATTACTTCAGGGAATTTCTACTGCCTGTAGTGTGATGCAGTAAGTCAGAATACTTAATTACAATGGTCCTTTCTGGCCTTAAAGTAGCCCTTTCTTATCTTATTTCATACTTATGCCTGTTTATGCAATGAAACGCAGGTGCACGAAAATGAAGGATGTTGCCTGAAAGAATGCAAGACCTGGGAACTGAACCCTGGCCTGTTGTTCACTGGATCTTTGCCTAGGCATAAGACTACTCTTCCTTTCAAGAAGCGTTTTACTCCCAAGGGCTTTCAACACAGTGTCTTTCATCAGCTTTGATCTCACTAGAAAAAATAAAAAGATGGGATATCTTTCTGAAAGTATTTGCCTAATAGCTCATGTCTTCCAGAGTATTGATAAACACGAGTGCAAATATACAGTCTCCTTTGCCCCAAAGATGTGCTCTGGCTTTAGTACCACACTTCTAATGACAAACATTCACCTAGCTTATTGTTTGCATTCTTTTATCTTAGCTATTCTCTGTGCACGTTAGGAGATTTATTTCTACTCATAATGTGTTTCATGTGTGTTAGTTGTAAATATTGTGCTCATAAATCAGCCTGGACCATCCAGCCCCAAGGATGGAGACAGCTCACAATAGGTTTGTCTGCTTCAGATTGTGAGACTGTACTAGTTCTCTGGTTTTTCCATTGCTTAGCTCTGTTAGTGGCATGCTGCCAGTCTCCTGTCTCACATTAACAGGAATATTATATATTACTGAATTTAAAGTGTTTTTTCTTCAGGACTAGAAGAATGTAATGGAGCATGCATCTGGCAGCATGAGATTATTCCTATGGTGTGCAGTGTGCCCTCCACGCAGAGAATTGCCAGCATGGATTTCTGCTTCAGTCTTCTAGGCATGAGGAGTTTTACTGTGTGCACTGAGGTAGGTCTTCGACCAGGCTGGGGACGCGTTACGTTAGGGATTGCATGCATATATACATAATGTGTAATAAAAACCTGATTCTTCTGCCTTCCCTTCACCAAATTCTCTAAATTAAATACCACAAAAGTAGCAAGTCTGGAGCATAATCCCAGAACTCAATTTTTTTCATCCCACTTCTAGAACCAGCTCCATCTGTATTCACACCTGCGGACCTCACTTTTTTCATTTGGGAGATGGAGACTTGTTATACTTGCCTCATAAGATGTTTTTGGAGAATCTATTAGTTCATCAAATATATGCATGAGGACATAATATTACAGAAGTACATATCTAGGATTGTTACTACTCATTGTCAGGTAGTTTCATTTGGACTCCTCTGCATCTGTCCACTTGTTGGAAAGTTTGTCTGCCTGGAGGGAACTGCAAGTATTTTCTGCAGTGCTCCTGTTAAATTGTTACCCTTTTTACTGATTTTCAGGATGAAACAAGGCAGCATTAAATTGCATGGTCTAAAGCAATCAATATTTGATAAGCTTCTGGTATTTTAATTGGCTTGGTTTTGGAAGTCTGAAATGGGCTGAGTGGCAGGGCTAAACTAAACAGAGTCTGTCATACCAAAAATACTCTGAAGGAGTGTCTTTCTTCATGGTAGTGCAGCTGAAAACACTACATTTACTGTCGCTAGTGCATATCACACTTGTGCCTATGCTTCCTATCTTCTTTATATATACTTAAATAAGTTTCTAGGTATCTGATTCTTGGAGGCCATGTTAAACCAGCATCTTCTGTTGTTTACTCTGGTCTAATAAACAGACTCTTGATTTGCCTCACACAGTACATCCCAAAACTATAACCCTACATAAAAAAAATAAAAAGTTCCCCAGAACAGTCTTTGTGTGACCCAAAGCACATGATGCATTTCAGGAGAGCCGGAAAGGAGAATGGTGTCATCACCTGAGGGGAAACAAAAATCAGAAAGAAACAAGGAGGGGAAATTCTGGTGCTTATTTTTAGATTCCGTGGGTGAGTATTATTTTCAGCTTTGTCTATATTAATTTCTGCAGAACACAGTGTTAACCTGTGATTAGGCTATCTACGAACAGAGTATCGTAATTTCTAGGTAAGGCTAAAGTAATCTCTCACTAGCCATCCCTGAAGACTCAATATACCCGTTTGTACCAGGATAAGGTAGCAAAGACATGACTACAGACAGTGTAGATATGTCTGAGACAGCTATAAGCTACCTAGTTAAGAAATAAACCTTACACATATATTTACACTTAAGGAGTTCAGAAAAATATGTCCATGACACTGGGTCAGTCCTTCATGTAGCTGAAGATACTCCATTACTGGTATTAATGTGAGTTAGTTTAAAGCTGACTTTCAATATGTTTATGTGGAGCTGTTCTCATACTTGCGATTGCATACCTTCAGCATCTTCTCTGTTTAGCACAGGACTACACACTCGTAAGTTTCATTGAAGAACATGCTGCTTGTTAATCAGCACTTTATCTTCTCAGTATGCTTAAAATAAGCATTTTGTCACATTCAAGAAGAAGGAACTTTATTGGTTTGCATTCTGGCACCATGCTTCATGTTGTCAAGTGCTGTCAGTTGGCTTTTTTCTGTAACTTATTTACAGAGGGAGGGAGCTCGAGATTGAAACATTCTGGTAACAATTTTAACCAGATACATATTGGGTGTGTTATAGAAGTGTGGCTAATGTTACAAAGAACAACAGACTTAATGGATAATGGTCTGATCTGGCATGCTACAGAGGTTCCCTTCAGAGCCTTTGATTGCTGTATAGGCCAGGGAACACAAAGCTAAAATTTCCCTGTTGCACAGTGAATACAGTGAGAGGAACGAAAGAAGATAGCATCTTATCAAAGGATCATCTAGTTTCCTTTATAAACAGTGAAGCAGCAGCTTTACCACTTCCCTCACTGAGTATTAAGCAAAGGACCTTTGAGAGAACAATGGATGTTAGGCCTACCAAAATTCTCTTTGACTGTCTTAGAATGTGTCTGTAGTCGAAGTAGCAATAAAAGCTAATACTGCCTTAAAGCCAGATGTTTCTAGTTAGTCTGCAATGTTGTCTTTTAATTTGATGTGGAGGCAGAAAAGTACAATGGAGTCTGATCTTTGCTTTGAGAAACCTTTTGTCACTAGTCCTGAAGCTGGCCTTTTGACTAACTCCGTGTGAGTCATTTCATCTCTACATCACATCCATACTTTGCAAACGCATCAGCGGAAGGACTGTGTACTGGTAGTGTTGTACCTTGCACAATAAAGACCAGATCTTGTTTGACATGATTAGATATCACTGTCATTAAATTTAACAATTTACAGAAATTTACAGAGAAAATTTTCTAAATAAGGATCAAGTGCCACAGACATGTTAAAGCTAATTTGCTAGTTTATATTATAAATGGAACATCAGAAAAGACAGCAGAGGAGGCCTGATTCTTGCCTTAGTGTGGACAGGAGGAGCTAAACTCTGAAGTGATAAACTAATAGTTCCCAAACCAGTCTGTGGAACCATAAAGTATATTCATTCCCAAATTCCAATAATCTGAAAAGTTTTGAGGCTTGACTGTGGCAATATAGCACAGATGTTTGGGAAGAATTGAGTTGAACAATACATCTCCTCTGTAGAAAACTGCAGGTAGCTTTTGAAAAAGCCTGCTGTAAGCCTATTCAACCTGCTTAGGTTCTTGGATAGTTTACTCTTGTAAATAGATACGGTTAGGGTCTTTATTAAATGCCACGTATAATAGCATTTGATTATGGGTATATATTTTTAACTTGTCACAGAACACATCCCATTGCAGCTTTTTTTTAAGAAAAAAAATCCCAAACCAAAGAAAGCTTTCTTAGGGCACGTGTACACATATACATGAGACTTTTGTCTTGGACAATGCAGCAGATTGTAGCTAATCTTGAACTGTCTTATTAGAAAAGAAAGCTGTGAGAATGTAACAAAATACTACACAGAATTATCCATGTTTCCAGTGGTTTGGGGGTTATTTATTGAATTTTAGTGTGCAGCAGCTTTTTCAGAAAATTGTGAGCACCAGGAATGTCCAATTAAGTCTTGTTTTGAATCACCCAACTGAGAACAAAATCTAGAAAAAAGAAATTATTTGGATTACAAAATGTCAGAAGCATATTGATATAATTATCCTTAAAAGGAGATACTGTAGGAAATAGGATGGATTAAGTTATTACAAACATTCATGGAGTAAAAACACTGTTAAAGCATAAGTGTCATACAACCAGTGAACCAAAAGTGTAAAAATGACGCTTTGCAAATGAATATTTTCCCAAGAAAACTTTCCAGTAAGAACCTGGGAAACTGCACTTTTTCTTGTGGGTGAAAGAAAATCACATTCTGACTTTAAAGAAACAGTGCTTCTGGAGAACTTACACGTTCAGAACGTACTCTGTCTCCTTAAAAACTATGAAAAAAAGAATTTTAAGGACTTCATCTAGTGTGGAGTTTTTTTTCGCAGTGTGAGCTTATTATTTTTGTGTGTTTTTCCATGTGCATTGTAAAAGTAGGTGGGACAGTTTCACAACTGCTTCTATAAGATTTCTTTTTCTGACTCCTATGTACTTGTGGAATTGCTGCTAGTGGAAAAATAATAATAAAATCACTCTAGGGAACAGAGTGCATAGCATATTTTGTTGACATTTTAACATGTATGTCGGTAACCCTTTTCTTAGCCTAGCTTTTGTAAGCTTGCTTTTGGTGAGGACTGGTATCCTTTGCTAATGGAAGATCTTGCTAATGAAATAAGAAACTTTAATTGCCGTTTCAAATCCAGTATGTGCTAGTAGCAACTTATTGGTTGTTTTCTATAGGGTTATTTTTAAGTGACCTATAAATAAACAGTTACATGGTCTCAGATGTATTCCAGCCTAAATGATAAATGCAATAGGTCTTAATTGGTTTCCTTGATAGTTCTCAGAAAGTGTTCTCAGAGAGAACCTTCACTAGTTAGTCTTAATATTGCTCATTCCTTTGACTTTTGCTGGTGGTTCTTGGAAGTTTCTCAAGGCATTGTTGATTGAAACATACTGTTGAAATGGTGTAAAAGCGAAGTCCCACCCTCTCGCTGACAGAACTGGACCTTTTGTGTAGACAAAGGACTTCAGTCTCCAGGGCTGTCATGTCTGATATCCTTCACTGGTAATAAATGCAGAGAAAAAAAGAGGAAGAGAGCACAGAAGCAGACCATTACTGCTTTGGCTCCCTTTCTATGTAGAAGCACAGACTTGGGCTTATAACATGTACCATGAAGCACAAATACATATATATATATTTTTAACTGTGTATTGCTAGGTATACAGCTGAGAGTGTGGAAGGATTCAGAAATGATGGGATGTTTGTATGGCTGGCAAGAACACCAGATTTGTTACAGCAATGATCTTTAGAATAAAATAAAGCAACATCAGAGGGGAAACAAGAGATCCCTTTTAACTCTTGGTGGTGAAGGAGGGACTTCTTTTTTGGATTGGTCCCTCTTGAAATGTCTTAAATTTTCTGTGAAGGAGCTAGTCATGGCCAATGTCAGGAAAAGGATAGCAGAGACTCTATTTGATACCTTCCAGCAACTCCTGTGCTGAAAATATCACCACCAACATTTGATGTCAAGAAACAATGGCTTGGTCCCAAAATTATTGTGGATCAGAGAAGCAAGCTGTTTAGAGAGTAAAAAATAAAATGGAATACAAGGCCTGATTTAAGACTTTTGAAAATGCTTGTTCCTGTGGTATTTTTGACAATGTTATTGTATCAGCATAAATTTGTTTTAATCATCCAGTAGTGGCCATCCTCCTCCCCGCCTTTTTTCTTTCTTTCTTTTTTTTTTTTTTTGTTGGCTTTGCTAACTGTACAAATTACTCAGTTTTCCTGTGTAGAAATTCAAACAGAGAAAAAATAATCCAATCCCTGCATTTCTAAATTCAAGTAGCTTTTAAATCAGAAATAGTTCTGAAGCAAGAACAATAATCTTTCTGGTAGTGGGTGGCATAAAGAGACTGCTTTTTCCATTCACGGTTTTTTCTTTTAAATGTATTTGATTTAGATTGATTTAGCTTGGTGTGGGAATTGAAAGTCTGACTGTGAAACTTCCTGTTCTGAGTTGTGGCTTAAGTGAGCTGCTGGATGAACGTGTCTTACCATTCTTGTATCTTCTTTCTTGCATAATGATCCTTGATTCTGATGAGTTTCCATCACATGTGTGGGCTTGATGAGGCAGTGCACTCACGACTGGTTAAAAGCACAGGAAATCTGTGCTTCTATCCAGACGTCTTATGGTTTTTGAGAGAATTAATTCGTTTCTTTCTTCTGCCTCAGTTTGTCAGTACAGCCTAACTTTTCTAAGTGCTTTGAAACCCCAAGGGAGGACTTGTTGAAATCCTTAGGTGGAGTTTATACATTGTTTTCTGTTAGTTGCTTCTTTACTCAGCTGGTAAATAACCTCAGTACTTGGAAGTGGAAATATTCTACCTTGCCTTTCATTCTTACAACCGACTTCATTGTTCTTTGAGTAAATTGGTACTTTTACTGTTTCCAGTACTTCTTTAAAGATTTTGTGGAATGTTGTAAGATGTCTGTGACAGTTCAGACCTATTCCTCCACTTTTAGCTAAGCCATGTCAAGCAGGCTGGCACCAGAGGTTTCCCTTGAGTTAAAGCAAATGAGAAACAGTTCTGTCTTTCCAGGCTGTGTAGTGATAGTCTTTAAGTTACAGCAACATCTACAGATGTTTCCCCCCTTCTGACTACTTGTATCAACAGGAAATGGCCAATATGAATAGTGGCTTCCAAACTTAAAACTTCTGCAAACAGTACAGAAAGAAATCAGAGGCTACAGGTATGCTGGTAAATTGCTAGTTCAGGGAAAGGTTTCTGGACTCTGGAACTTCCTTGTACATGGATATATTTTTGAAAGAGCATCCGCATAGTCTTGGTTGGGCCAGCGAGCGCTTTTCCAGTTTCTGATTGGGGTTGAAGAGCTGTTGTGGGCCAAAGGCCATTCATACAAGGCATTTTGCATTCAGCCATCCTGGTTTAGAGGTGAGTAACTTCATGTGTGGACATATATTGTGGCCACAAATGGCATGAAGCACTCCCACAGAACAAGCTCAGACTTCTTTAAATTAGTAATACAGATCTATGCACAGTATCTGGAATTTAGGGGAAAAATAGGTAGCTTATGTTGATTGTATGATTCCACTCATGGCAAGTAGTGTGTTGAAGCCCGTGTCCTAAATATTTCTAGATTTTTTTTGTTTTGCATGATTAAACTGATACCTTATTTACACTGAACTTAACAGTTACTGCTTTCTTATGTTTTAAGGAAATTTTCCCCTTCTTTCCCTGAGCCAAATAATATAAACTAGAGGTCAGAGCAGCTCTTCATGATGAAAATGTGCTGGTTTTATCTGTCCTCTGACTCATTTTTCGTGAAGAAAATAAGGAAGGAAAGAGTCTTTGAATCTTTTCAGTGTAATGAAAAGTATATTGAATATTATTCCTTTATGTAGTTGAGTGTACGCTGTTTTCAAGGTTCTCTTACTTCTTGAAGAAAGTTTTCAGAATTTTACTGATGATACTGACCCTCTGGATTTATTTCTGCACTTTAGCTTTCTAGTGAGTGATACCTGGGAGCACTAAGTAACAGAGTCCATTGTTGAGAACATCTGAGGCAAATCTTCATGCTTTTCAAATAGCATAACTTGTTATACCAAATCCAGTGTCTGTGAAACCTGATCTTAAAAGTCCAACTGTTAGTAAAGATAATTAGCATGAGTTTCATGAGCACAAAATTCAACTTTACAAGATAAAGCAGATAACCTTTGACTTACCTATAGAGCATAAGGTACACAACCTCCTCTGCTGAGGTGCAGAGGCCTTTGTGCTCGGCCACTGACAACACAAATACTAAGCATAACTTTGTGTGAACTATCTTTCATTGGCTGGTTCGTGTTCAGGTTAGCAATCCCTTCGAGTTAATTGACCACCAACCCTGTGCCAGTGTCATGTCTCTAGAGACTGTACGCTCCCTCTGAGTATGTTGTATCTAACCAGCCAACACAGTTTTGCTCCTTAGCTCCCCTTCCGTTACTCTGAAATATTTGCAGAACCTGTATTTCATAATTGGCCTAGTTACTGATTTATCTCCTGTACTGTTTATCCCACTGAGATCATGTTATTTTTTTCAGAGATGACCTCCCTTGCTCACAAACCACAGATAATTTGGTCTTATTTCCCCCCCTGCCCCCTCCTTGTGGCATGCTAATAGCGATTCTCACTGGCTGTTAACTTCTACTCTGCAGTTGTCACCGAGCCTTTCCAAGTTAAATATTTCAAATGAAAATTAGAATATGCTTGGCACGTCTTCAGCTAGAGGTGCAGTCTGCACTTTAGGAGGTGATGGTCATTACCAAATGTCAGCTTTGGAGAGATTCAACAGATGGGAATGCTCTGTTTCAGATTATCTGCCCATGTATTTGTTTAAACAGATTCAGAGGCACTTCAGATGCCTTTGGAAGCCAGCATTCCAGTGCACTGCAATGCACAGCACTGGAAAGGAAGGGAAACATGGAGGTATAAGGAGGTGTTTGTAGTGCATATGAAGTGCTTTCAAATAAGACTTTGAAATTGCACAAGCAGTGCATACTCCTATTTGCTCAAACTGTGTAGCAGCAAAATCCGTTAAAAAAAGTCTGGACGGCTGTTCGCTCAGGTGACTGAGACCAGTGCAAACAAACTCAACTCATCACCCACCTCTGAAAATACGGCAATCTAGTTACTCAGTTATTGATAGACATCTGTGGGAACAAAGTGTCAGGAATAGTAGCTGAAACTTTTTAGAAGCAATTTTTTCCTTCTTGCTTTTCCTAGAACTAAAATAAAATGAGAACAGGATCTGTGGCCTGGCATATCTCCAGGAGAATTTCAGGGACTTTATTAATCAATTATATAAGGAAAACCACTGGGTAATGGGTAAAAATGGCAAAGCATCTATGTGAACTTGTTGAGTTTTTCTAGCCAGCCTTTCTAACGACCTCATTGTTTTTGCTGCTGAGTGAGAAGAGTCTCTCTTCACAGAGCCAATTTAAATGGGTATCTCGTTTTGATGATGGGTTTGAGAAGGAATAAAAACAGAGCGCAAAAACTTGCTTAAGGTAGGTAACACAGTAGGTCACAACAAAGCTGTCCTCTTATTTCCAGTGCTAAACATGATCCAGTGGACTGTTTCCTCTTGTAATACACAGCTTTTTATATGGCCCCAGGTAAAGCCCTAACAAAGGAAGTCCTCTCAAGCATTTCCACTTTATGGAAGAAGTAAGGGACAATTGACTTGCTGAAAATGGCCTTGCCAACCTGGGGAAGAATTAGAGATTCAGTTTCTGAAGTTTCTTAAGTCCATCATGCCACGTGTCTTTGTTTGCCACTGATAAATATGTCGATGGTCCGGGTATAGTAAGGAGGGAAGGGAGGCATGAAAAAGATTACATGTGGATAAATTGCAGGTGAATCCTGAACATACACAACTCCAATATGGGTAAGACTGAACATTTCAAAGAAAGCATTATTATTGATATTGTTAGTCATTGAGCTCTTTTAGGTAACAAAAAATTAAAGGCAGTATAAATCTGTATCATATACCTCTGTTTGGCATGTTTTCTTTAACTTGGATGTGCTCCCCATGGAACTTCTGTAGGCCAGCATGAAATAATCTGCATTGATCCAAACAGACTGTTAATTTTCTGTGTGCAAGAAGACTAAACTTGGCATTTCTGTGTCTTACTAAACTTTTCTTTTTAGGCTTAAACACAGGAAAGACTTCAAACCTAATTTCTCAGCTTATTGTGCAAATAATATTCTGAATCTTGCAGGATCATAATTTTTTGTATAAAGCTTTCCAACTGTTTTCTGTTGATAAAAGACTCAGCTGAGCACCAAGAGATAAGACTGTAGGACTGAGAAATTGCTGAATTAGTCTTGTAATCTTCCTGCACTGCATTCCCATAGGGAAGTTATGGATAGGTGTAACTCTGTACAAGTTAATGTTCTAATCCTTGCATCCCATTCAGTGGCTCAGCCATTGAATTTGATGAAAATTTTGGGCACCGGACACATTACAGGGTTCAGTTTTATATATAGGCTTTTGATTCCTGGCAGATTGTCAGTGCAGAGCTGAAATTGATTAACTTAGTGCTGTTACTCTGAATCTGCGCATGTTGTGTTCTGAGAGCAAAGCTGGCTGGAAACTTCAGTGACGCCTTTTGGAAGGACTCTGAACTTTCAGGATCCAGATTAGGAAAAAGTGTTGGGATCAAACATGATTTATAGCATCAAGAACTTTCTTTAGTATTGCCAGCTGAGAATGACAATGGAGTTTGTGATAGCCTAGAGCTTGTATTCTTTGCTTCTGAGCAAATATGCTATCCATACTCCTGCTGAGATAAAGGCTTGTCTTGATGTTTCAGATAACTCTAATTATGTAGACAAAGAGATAAAATAAAGACAAATCAATTGAAAATGGAAAATTAGTTAGACAAATGGAAAAAATACATACAGATGGTTAGAAGCACCTAAAATCCCATGTGGCGCACTGACTGCTAAGTCAGCTAGCAATTTTTTATGAATGAGAAATCTAATAAGGAAGGGAAACCAGTTAAATTTTGCCCTAGAGCAATTGTAACTTCTACACCTCTTTTTTTGGTTTATAAACACCTCTGTTTCCTGCAAAAATACTTGTGAGGATACTTTTTAATATGGTTTGCTGAGTTTTGTTGCTTGACTTCGTTGTTCCTGCAAATCAGCAAATGAATTCCATTTGCAGTTCAATTTTTTTCTAAGAAAATGAATGTTTATGCCAGATTGCTGTTCCTATCTTTACCCTTAAAACTTATATACCACAGGAACTGTCTGTCTTGCAGAAATGTACAGCTGTAGCAAAGTGTAATACGCATGTGGAAAGATCTTGTAGAACCAGACTATGATGCATATTTTGCTAGTGCTAATCCATTAACTAACTTCAGACATACATTGAATAGCACTTTTATCTCATGTTTAATTGTTAAATACAATCAGTGAAGTTGTTACATGTATGTCACAGTACCTTTGTCTTAACTTCATGTGACAATCATTCTATTCATTTCAGTATAGCTGATTTATACCAAACTGGCAGATAAGACTTTCATAGCATGATTGTAGTCAAATAATTCCTGTTTGATGCCTATGTAAGACAAAACTGGGTCTTTGAAGTCAGATTTTTCCCTGGAGCAGGGAAGAAGAGAAGGTGTTCTCCTTAGCTGAGGCAGCTGGTGGAGGGTTTTTTGTTTGCTTGTTTATGTAGAAGTTTGTGACTTCTTACTATTGCCCACTGTAGAGAAGAGGCCAGTGCTGTTGCAAAGTATATAAAGAAAATAAGAAGCCTAGAGTAGAAAAAGTCCAAAAATCGGAGAAGGCTATGGAGCTGGTGAGAAAATGAGAGGTGACATGAGAACAGGAAGGAAAGGGGAAGGTTATGTCATTAGAGACTGGAATTCCATGTTTTGATGAAACTCCATGGATACAGGAAGGAGCAGGGCGGGTAAAAATAGCTAAATGAAAATGGTATGAGTTCCAAGACTTCAGCTCTGAAAAGAAAGAAATATATGTTCTTGGTGCTTTTATGAAGCATTACAAAGAATGAAGGAGAAAGGAAAGGGCAAAATTTGCTTTCTTTTTTTTTTCTCTCCAACCAAAACTTGAAATTTTGTGTTATTATACACATTTAATCCAAATTCTCAGTGGCTTTGTTCCCAAGAGAGAGAAGGCTTTTTCAGTGAAGTTGTCTCATCAGAAGACCTTGGAGGCTGTTCAAATTACAGGGTTTTGTTGGGCTGAGCACATGCTAATGTGACACAAAATTCTCTCACTCCCTGACTGATACAAAACACTGCTGATCATTGTATGAGAAAATGGTCATAGTATATAGAATAATTTACTTTTCAAGACTTAAATTTGTCCAAAGCCAGCAAGCAATTAGATTGAAGTCTATTTTCTTAGTACTGACTTGTATATACTCACATGCCCCGCCATCGAGATTCACATCTTATCTGTAAAACAGAAAGCTCTTACTACAAGAAAAAGAAAGAAAGAAAATCAACCAATTTACTTACTTAGATTTTGGTTTTGTTAATTTCTGAACAGATGGTAACATACTACAATGGAAGTTTTTTAAAAATTTCCATCTTTTAACTGAGTGCAGGCCTGAAATTTTTCCCTGGTGAAAATGCAGAGTGTGAGTCATTAAACATGCTATGCGCTATCTGCATGGGATTTTCACTGACTGTATTCAGAAAAGTCAGAAAGCCGTTCCATTACAGTAACTGCTTTTCTTTTTTTTTTTCCCTCCACCTGGGCAAATGGCCAATTCCATCATCTCAGGCTCAGCAGTATGAACAAGGAAGGTACAGTCTGAGAAGGGGATGTCATGGACAGACAAGGGGGGAGGTATTGCTCCACAGTCCAAGAGCAGGAGTCAATTTCTAAAGCTTAAACAATTGTCAAAAGAAGTGGCCTGAGTTATGATTTCTCCAGTCCAGTCTGAATTCACTAATTGAAAAGTTATGGCCTGGTTTTACAAGTGAGAGGTTATATTGTCTGCAGAGTGTTCAGCACCTACTGCATCTTGGCCCTAAATTATCATTATTGAGACAGAGAGTCTAAACTTAATCTTTGTTTGGACTCCATTTGAAATTTGGCACTGATTGCTGTGGGACAAATAAGGCCCGGAGATGCTGAGTGTGATTTTCTGCAGGTCTACTGATTTGACCTTGGAGAGCTATAGGAGTTCAAGCTCTCCAGTCTATAGAACAGTTCACCGTAGTGAAGTTTTAGAACTTTGCTCGTGGAGGGGAGCAAATATAAAGGGATTTTTACATTGAGGCTTCAAGGCATTTGTAAAATCCTTAGGTTTTCCAGGGCCCTGACTGCAGTCTTTGATGCCTAGTCCTCAATACACAGCATCTTCCTGAGGAGTGCAGTGCTTATTGGTTTTGTCAGCCTGCTGTTTCTTGTATTGGTCTTTGTAACACAGGTAGATCAAAATTACCTTGGGGAAATCAAATCAGGGTCTGAAATTTGCAGTTTGGAATTTCCTTTGTGTCATGTTAAGGTGGTATCTACACCCATTTTGGAGTGGAGATACTAAAAAGGCATGAGATGTATTGCCCCCTAGTTACTTACGTTAATGGGTGCGTTTTAGGAATGCAGAAAGATGGATGGATGGATGGATGGATGGATGGATGGATGGATGGATGGATTCTCTTCTAAGGTCTCTGTCATTCAGGAAAAGATTAGTTGATTATTCTCAGTCTGTGTAATACTTTATGACATCTAGAAGAGAGGTGAATGGCATCTTGTTGGATGGCAAGAGTAATATAGAACACAATTTCCCCTGAAGAAATAGCTCACATACCTTATATAATGAATGAGCTCATTTTGCCTGTGTTTGCCAGAAACAATAAAAGTTAGAAAATGTCCCAGTAATTAAAATAAAGTGTTACCCAGATTTATGGTGAGAAATGTGAAATGTCAGGCAATTGAGTGCAGCTCCACACTCACAAATAAGCTTCACATTCATCAGAACAGGTTGCATTCATTATGAAGAACAGTGTGGGTCCAGTGCTTGCCCCAGAAGGCAGTGAATGGTTTCTCCTGCTCAGGGAAAGAAAGCAGAGGGGAGGGAAAGGTGCCAGCTGGCATGTGAGCTGATGGATCTTGGGTCCTAGTGGTGATACTGCAGTATGCATAGTACAGACATGATCATTGCTTCAAGATGGGCTTTGGATTACATGAGGGATAGTAGGAAGAAGGGATAGAGAGTACTGTTCTCAGACCTGCCACATGCAGAAAAGAAATCTAGTAGAGGTGTTTGAAAGGGTGGAGATGAAAATGGGGAACCTAAGCAAGGCCAGCCTTTCCTGCAATCCTTCCTCTCAGTCACTGTTTATTACTTTTTTTAATACAAATGCTATACCTATGACTAGTATCAAAGCTTATGAATAGGAATTCATCATTTATTTTAAATAATCTTAAACCCTAATTATTCCAGAGACCCTTTTTTTTGTCAAAGGGCCATGTAACACAAGTGAAGTGGGTCTAATCTATATATAGACTTTGGGATATAGACTGCATATAGACTTTGGGAATATTGAAAATGTGGGACTGCTGGAAACAGACGTGAAACTCGCTGAAAGTCTGTGGTGTAAGCTTACTTGAGCAGTACCCATGCAAGTCAGGCTGAAACATTACAATTGCCTTTCTGCTCTTTATAGCTAGAAGAGGGCAGGCTGCTGAAACATCCTTCTGCCGTGACATGGAGGTTGTGATATCGAGAACCTGCTGCCTTAACATCTCTTGTTGCTAGCTTTTGCACTCCTCTTTTCTGACATAGCTAATTAAAAATTGAAGAAACTTGAAACATTAAAAACTAATTTGAAAATTTAAGCTGTCTAGAACCTAAAATGTTAAGTTCCTTTTCCTGAAAAAGAGAATGGGGCAATGTTAAGTCACAGACACTTCAGTGAATACCAGTCTTGCAGAGGACTTCCATTAAGTGATTCTACCAGACTGAAGGTGTCTGAAGTGTCTGATTCAAAAAACAGCCTGTCTTGGCCACTGGAGTATGAAAGAGGTCTTACGGACAAAACAAACAAAGAAACTCCCAAAAGCTTCTGTCTTTTAGTGTCGGATTCTCTTCTCACATAAATTTCATTTGGGAATAGTTCTAGGAATATCAGTGAAGTTTTGTTAGAAAAAAACAGTCATAAAGTTAAACCCGTTGATTTTAACTTGGTAAAAGGTTTGGATTCTGGTAAAAATCTGCAGGATGGCCTTAAGCCGGTTGTATATCCTCTCTGTTCCTCAGTTCCACATCTGTAACATCACGGTATGAATCTGTTACTTTTTCATTACATGCTTGTAAGAAAAACGTCATTATGCTAATGACGTGTGCATATGCTTTAATCACAGGTTCATTCAGAAAGCCCATAAATAAAATAAATATGAGATCAACCCATAAGAATTCGTGAGAGAGGAGTAGAAATTCCAGATTTTTAGGACAGCACGTTCTGAATTACTGAAGTGATGATGCAAGCACTTATCTCCATAGAGTGCCTCGTGCTCTGTGTGTTATTTATAGGTGACACAGGCCTTTAAAATAAATTGCAGGTTCATATGTCAGACCAGCAGATAGAGGATCACTTTACAACAAGGGGTAGATGTCATAAATTTCAAGCAGACCGTGGGGCTTATTCCCCACTGTGATTTTGGATCTTAAACTGTTGTAAAGTGTATAGCAAAGAACATGAGAAAAGAGACGAATCAGCAGCCTTAGTGATAACCCAACTAGCAAATAATAAGGTCTTACAGAGTCTTGCTAGCAAAGGTGCAGTTAAGCCTGTTAATATTATTTGCAAAATATGGATACTGTGATTATGAGAAATTATCTCAAAGACGGAAGAGATTACAAAAAGATATGTGAATTCCCTGGAGTCTGTGAGAGGCTATTGAGGAAGGAAATCTTTGGCCTTAAAGTTGCACATGGGTTTCAGGTGAAATGGAAATGAGGCAGTATTAATCGTGGCATCGTGCAAGTCGATACATGCTAGTTGTAGAGCCCAGCTCTGTTGCCCTTTTACTCACCACAGCAGCTGCAGCAGATCAGATCAGTATTCCCACAGCTTCTCTGCATGATGGTGTGTGTGTGGGAGGGTAAGGGAGGGGAGTTAACCCACTTCGTTTTGGTGAAGCTCAAAGCTGAGGTCTTGCTAATCAGTAACTCCTGTAGTGCAAGGTTGACACACTCATTTCCTTTGATACTGATTGCTTTGGGATACACTAGACAGCTATAAGCCCCGAGCTAGGGGAGATACTTTGCTTAAGTCTTAGGTTTAACTTTGTCTTAAATGTGTTGATTTTTCTTCCCTAGAATGGTGATAGTGACTATTTGGTAATAGCCTGGGTAAGAACCATGCTAGGAGGAAATGCTGAGGGTGGATAGCAACAGTCAGTTGCTCTTTTCACAGGGATAAGGTGTTGATTTTGTATTCTTATCCTTTCCTCTGTTGGATGTGTATGCTATGCCTTGTTTGATTGTTGCTGGATATGCTGATAAATGAAAGATTCTGTGTTAATATAAATGACAAAAAGTCTGTGCAGCCCTGAATCACCTAACAGGACTATTCTGTAAGCTCCTTTGGGAATCCCAAGACTTCCAGGTGTATTTCCCTCTCTGACTCTGAATTTTTCCAGTAAGTTAGTTTTTTTTATTGGCACTAGCAAGCATATCTTTTTTTTTTCTTTTTTTTTTTTTTTTTTT
>Ga0065711_1033622_pt1 | contig 25131 bp, 9 predicted proteins | sample Hoacrofraction12_FD_59098 | JGI IMG/M metagenome (GOLD analysis project Ga0065711, IMG submission 59098) | Hoatzin crop microbial communities from Cojedes, Venezuela - Epithelial fraction 12 v2 (version 2) | ecosystem: Host-associated > Birds > Digestive system > Esophagus > Crop | place...
GACCTTTCTCTTCCACCTGATCTCTGCTAGAAGCTCCTTGTTTAACCATGCAGGTCTCCTGCCTCCTTTGCTCGATTTCTTTCTCAGGGAGATGCACCGCTCCTGAGCACGGAGGAAGTGACGTTTGAAGAGCGACCAGCACTCTTGGACCCCCCTGCCTTCGAGAGCCCTGGCCCACGGGATTCCTCCCGGTAGCTCCTTGAAGAGGGAAAAGTTAGCCCTCCTGAGGTCCAAGATTTTGATCCTGCTTATCGCCCTGCTTCCTCCACAAAGGAATAATCACTCTGGCCCCAATTCAGCAAAGCACTGAAGTGAAGCATATGTCTATTGGGGTCGTTATCTGCAGAGCGATTGGTAACAATACAATTACACACAGGAAAACTGTTTTTCTTTGATGGAGTCACTATGCTGTTTTTTTCTGCCTTATCCTTTAATGAACAGTATGGAAGAAAAATTATCTACAATGTATAACCCTAATACTGTTTTAACTCCAATTAATATATGCAGTTAAATTTCCAAATAATTCACTTATTCTGAGAAATAATAAAGTTTCTTGTGTTTTTAAAGGCTGTTTCTTAAAGACTGCTGAATATAATACACTTAGAAACCACAGCATTGGTTCAGACCAGAGGTTGTCTTTTCACAGCTAGGCTGCTCCAGCACTGCAGAAGAATGAACCCATGATAGTGCCCCAACACTAAGTCCATGTGAACACTGGTTTTCACCAAACTGCTCCAGTTATGCTGACATTGGCTTGCAGACAGACACTGAGATTACAAATCTTTACACCCCACCCTGACAGGGCCCACCACAACTCTGTTTGTCTGCTCCGTCTGGTACCACATCATTCCTCAATGTATCTAAAGATGAGACTACCTAATTCACAATATTATCCACCTGTTCTTCATAGCAAAAGAAAGAGGGAGAGGGACAAGAAAAGCTCTACCAGGGCCTGAATCCGCTGAAGACTATTTTCTGTGAGTACCTGGCATATCACATAGCACAAGGTGATCTAACTGCTGCCCAAGGGACTCAGACTCCTCTGTTTCTACAAAGAAAGATGGCCCTTTTGGCTTGATTTCTAAGCCAGCACACATCATAACTTGACAATAACCTTCATCTCACTGGCATGTGGCTGAGGGCTTTAATATTTTATTTTCTGGAAGGAGGTCATAAGCCCAGTGTAACCTTAAGAGATTTCACAGGATCCAGGAGCCCAGAACAAACTGTTGGTAATATTTGTTAATATATTATTAATGTTGCTAATATATGCATGTGTGTGTTTGTATCATAATTTTTGGAAATTTTGCATATAAAGCTTTTTTCCCCAGACACAAATTCAGCAGATGATATGTAGTCCAGCTGCACATTTTATCCTCAGAGAAAACAAAACTATATTAGCATTGCCACAACAATTTTTCTCTCTGATGTATAAACCTTCATAACAAGATCCCCACGAAGAGCATTACCAAGACTCAGCAACCATCAGGTGTCCAGAAGGTATGTAAAAGAGTAGACACAAGTCTCTGTCTCCTTAGAAAAAGGGCATTTACCAAAGAGTCAGGTGCTTGGAAGATCACCCCAAGATGTCCATAGCTGTTCAGTATTTCACAGAATTTCACACCTAAAGATACCAGTGAAAATGAAGGCAGATACTGATGGGCTGAATCTTCAACAGGTACGATGTGTGGTTTCCTCCTAAGGCAAACCCATTCCCACAAAGCTAGTTTCTACCTGTGTGGTTTTGTTTTCTTGTATAACAAATTCATGGTGCGTTCAGAAATATCACGTCTGTCTCTGCTGGCCTCGGCAGCCTAGTATGTCTAAGCGTACACTGGACACAGCTACTTATAGGAGCTGGCAAGAGAGTCTGTGGCTTAGGTTACATGTACGTGTTTGGGATTGGCATCAATTTGTATTGTGCCTTGCTGCTAGACAGATTTGGCTTGTCTGGCCAACTTGGTCTTGGCACTCAGCCTCCAATACCAGAAAAGAAACCTCCCAGTTAGGACACCATAAGGTTTGAGAAAGTCAAAGAATTGATGGGAAGAAAGGGAAGAATATGTTTATCTTCATGGGCCTTACCCAATTTCTCATTGAGGAACGGACATCTTCTAAGGAGCCAGACTTGATAAGTACTCCTTACTAATGAGAGATTGATATGGGATTTCTGTGCAGCATGGAGATCCCTTCCTCTTAGGGAGGAATTTTCTTGCTAGTGTAATAACACAGAGACACCAACAAATGAGAGAGCATTGTGTGCTGCCTCTGCCACATAGCTTTTGAAGAGACATCCGGCACTGGAACATGCTCACAGCTGTGTTGCATTTCAGGTTGCTCCACCTCGTGAGGCACTGGGGTGTAAGTTTTCCTGGTGGCTTCAAAGGGTGCACTGAAAGTCTTTGCGACACCTGGGGCTTGTTAAAGTTTTCCTTCAGGTGCTCCAGATGGAGCACTTCAGTAGTACTTTGGCGTGTGCTCTGAGGCCAAGACTAGTGTGTCTACAACAGCAATTTACTTCAGGTCAGGAACACACTTCTGAAGCTAATCATCCAGTTAACCCCTCCAACTGCTTCTTGGATTGCATCATGGAGAGCTCTTGTATCACAGGAAATCAATACTTCTTGGATCAACATAAACCAAAGAGTATTCTTTGGCATTGCACCTAGCATGCATCAATTGATAATAGACTGCAATTTACTGGACAAAACCAGAGCTAGTTCAAAACCAACTTCATGAAATGTGTATAATGGGGTTATTGCAACCTCAACACTAACGGCTTAATAGATACACTCCCATCAAACCTTCCTAATGTAAATGTAGCTTGAGTAGACAGCTGGAAAACTGAATATCATGGTGCTGCTGGAGGCATTTTGTAATGGCCGATATTTCAGAAGACAGTGCAAGAAATCGTCATTTGAGCCTCCCCACATACAAGGAAAGGTTTCTTTATACCCTCATTAAAAATATCTATTTCAATTATCACACTTTGGTTTTGTGGTTGTTGTTACTACAGCAGGGTAGTACTTCAGTAACAACGCAGCCATACCATCGTGCTAGGCAAAGCACATGCACTGAATAGCAAGATTTAATCCTCTTAACTTATAGTCTGAGTGTAAAGCCTTTGTTGATCTATAACCCCAAGCATGAGAATTTGTTTCCATACTTTATAGGAGTGAAATTTGTGCTGTGTTATTGCGATGCATTGTTCAGAGACCTTTCAGAGTATACACTGCATGTTATGGCTTATTCATAATGCTCCTGCTTGAGTGATAACTTGCTTTAGTGCTAACATGACAAAGCATGCTCTATCTGTCTTGAGATCTTCACACCAGTGCTTAATGGCATGTCTCATTAAAAAAAAAAAAAATACAAGTGAATGTGATGCATGAATTCACATTCTCTGTGTTGTACCAAAGGCTGAAGGCCAAGAATCATCAAAGTAAATAGGTGTAAATTTATACAACACAATCTTCATGCTATGGTGTCTTTTTAAGATGATAAATAATTATGAAATGTTAGTTTAAAAGAAGAAAATCTCCGTCTTTCACAAGTTCCAAACCCACTGAGTTTTGCATAATTACTATTACAGATCTTGGAATCCAGGCTAACTTTCCTGATCTTTCAATTATGCCCAAGTGGGGAGTCTCATAAATTCTGAGCCTTTCTGAAATCTTTCTCTGTTCCAGTGATTGCTATCCGAAACCCACCTACTAAGTGATGATAGATCCAGGCTTCAAGTTCCTAGCAGCTACTTAGGTCTCTTGATTTCTATTACACATTTGTGTAGTTGACTCTGTCTTTTTGCTCATTAATCAGACAATAACTTAGGTGATCTCTATGTATGGTATCACTTAAAAAATTAGTGAAGGAGGATGACCTGAGAGATACTGAGGTCTTTTTCATGGAAACATCATGTGGGACCCAGGACAATACTTCTAAAATACACTGGCTGACTTCAGACAAGTCCCTTGACCATGTGACCTCCTTTATTAGATCTACCCTCTTTTATTCTCCCTTTTCCTTTTTTCTTTCCATGCATTATCACTTTCCTCACTGTCAGCAGTGCTTAGAATTTGCTGTTGACTGATTTATAATGTTCGCACCAAAGAAAGGTAATGCAAACTACCAAATGGTAGCTCTCCCCGTGTTTTAACCCTCACTGTTTTTTTATTCTCAAAGAAAATCTCAGGTGTAGCAGGCACCAGTTTTGTACCTCCCTCACAACAGAACCAGACAATTACCCAAGATTTTATGAAGGCCTGGCTTTGTGCTTCAGTCTTTTGGACTAACTGGGATTATTTCAAAGTGTTTGATTAGGTTTAAAATATAATTCTCTTCCTACTGGCAGGTACAACCCACGGGTAATTATCTGACATCTACAAAGAATCAAAACACTTCAGGGGGAAAAAAGTGAGCCATAACAAGGGCATCTGCATGTTTAGATTATCAGGTATCTGTTACTCCTCATATCAGGCTTTTTGGTGCATCTGATATTCTAGTTCCTCTGAAAACTTCTGTCCTTATCTCCTAAATCAATGCTGGGATCTTCTATCATAGGAACTGTGTTTTCTTAATATTACAATAAGCAAGGAAGCCAACTGAGGACACTAATAACAGAAAAGGGAGTTTCTAGTTCTTTTGAAGAGGAGTGTTATTCAGGAATGATGTCAACATGGAAATTATTAGTTTTATGCTCACGTCATTAGTTTCATAAAAATGTATATACTTTTTCCTTCTTAAACAAGTGACCAGTATTTACTGCTATGTCATAGCCCTGGATTCTTGGAGTTAGGGCACCCCTGTTTTTATAACCTAGCTGAACATCCTTCCCTCAGAGTCTGGGAAATAATGTGAATCTACCAATGAATATTTTGGATTTCAAAAGAAAAAAAAGAAAACTTGAAATGCAAAGTATGGTAATATAGGTGTAATGCTAATGCTCTTATTGAAGAATAAGTTATCTCTAACAAAGTAACAGTGAACTGAATGAGTCCTTATTATGGTAACATTTTAGTAAGTGTGAGTTAAGTCATTAGAACAAAGCCTAGAAAAAGCAAGAGAATATTTAGATATATGCATCTAAGTATCTATCTATTATTTAAAGTATAATGAGGAGACAGAAGAGAGAGACAATAGGAATGTCTTTTATTATTATGTTTTGCTTATGTTATTCCATGTTAAATATTTTTCAGTGACATTGTTGCAGTTTGTTCTGGGAACTTTTAGGCATGCTTGACCTATAATGTGCACACTATAAAATTAATTTAATGTTTTACTATATTTGCCTTTGAACACGGGTCCTCTTCATTTTTTACGGTTAAGTGAAATGTGGAATGTTAAATTCCAGAGTTAGCAGCCATTACTAGAGTTAGTACTCTAGTTAGTACTAGAGTTAGTACTCTAGTAGTTATTCATTTCTGTGCCACAGATTTTGTTTCAAAGACATCATTCCTGAGCTGCACTGTATCCATTTTTCTGGGTGTTGTTCTACAAACTAACCCCCAAATTTGAACAGTCAACCTTATTCTTGCTGATTTTTTAAGAGTACCACAATCTGTACAGTGACTTAACACATGGAAAACTAATTTTGAGAATTTTATAAACAAAGTATATATAGATATATACAAAATCTTATATTGTTCTTCTGAATATATGGACTTCCAATATTTTTCCCACAAAAAAAACTCTGAAACTGTTGTTTATGCTAGTCCTGTGCAACTGTCCTGGATTTTTACCTGTTACTGAAGATAGAAAAAAGATTTTATTGACAGCAGAAAAAAAAAAATCTAAATTTTGAGTGAGATCATCACACAAAACTTCAATCATTTAAGTCTGAACACTACCACAACCCCCTCCCCACCCCTGCCAGTGTCTCTTTGGAGACAACTAATTGTGTCAAATATTTAACAAAATAAATCATCTCAATTATTTCTAATAATTGCAACTAAACTGACCTCTGGTGAGTGGTTTTGCTTGTCTCAAGTTTGCTCTGCATGGAAACCAGAGTAAGAAGGTGAGCACCCAGATCTCTTTTACAATGGAGTCAGGGCACAGATGAGACATGCACAGGCTTTTTCTTAGATAACCTAATTTGGGTGGAAAATTAGATGTCTATCAAAGGTTGAAATGATTGTGCTCCTAGGCATTATCTATTTCTTTCTTTTGGCTATGATGAGCAAAGGATGACAAGCTCAGATTTGGACAGAAAACTCCGATGTGTAAGTTAAGTAAAAGAAGAGCACACTTATGGGTTTGTTTCCAGGGAAAAAAGTCAGACCATGGTTTAACTAAATTCGCTTTCCAAGGTGCGGAGAAGATTAAAGCAAGGAAAGCCCGCTGGGCTTTCAGTCCTGCCTTCTAAAATGCCACAGGATGAAGTGCAGTTTCAGTTTTGACCTTGAAAAGTGAGTATATTTTAAAGAATTCTTCTACTCCCGTTAGGTTTCAACGGAAGCCTTTTAATGCAACATTCTGCAGAGGGAAGACAGTGCTAGTCTCTCATATGTTGCAAAGGAAAATAGCTGCTGTCCTGCAGTAAATATTTTGTTCCTTAAGAGGTGTTTATATGTTTCTGATGTTACTGTTGGTTTAGCTGGTAAATATTTCCATTGCTCTTATCTTTTTTCTTTTGCTTCTTGTTTCTGATTCCTGAAGAAATGGCTTATTCTTAGGTATTCTAAAGCATTCAGCCCTCACTGAAGGAAGAAGTCTTCTACAGCTGGGATCTATTTATTTAAACAAAAACTTTTTTAAAAAATAAATTTATCAGTGTAGTTTTTGACATTCTGCACAGAGACATATTTGTTTTATAGATGGTCTCATTTACGTTGAACTTTTGAAATAGCAGCTCTTTTCCTGTAGCAAATAGATCTGAAGTCCTCGGTTGTTTCAAGACAGAGAAATGGCATCTTCTCTATTTCCTTCTTCTGCCCATGATCTTCTGTTTCTAGTAAGACATTTTTCAGAATGAAGAAAAGTGACTAATATTTTAAAACCGCTGTTTATCCTTCTGTCTATTCTCTGTAAAGCGACACTGTTTATCTTAGCTGTATTGTGTTTTCAAAGAAGAACAACAGCTAGACGTTTCAGAGATTGGTATCATGCTGATAAATTGCTACAGACTGAGAGAAAACTGCAGTACAGCCATCATTTCTGCTTCACTCTGCAAGAAGTCTGCATAGAAACCACTCTGGCACTAGGACAAAATTCATGGCAAACACTAAGAAAGCTTAACATTTCCACCTCATTCAAGAGCATTTCTTTGGCCTCTGTTCTGCTGTCGTTTGCTCACAGCATAACACAAATTTCCATGCACTTTATATAAAACCCAAGTGAAACAGCTGTCTATTTTAGAAGTACTAGCGTCAGTATTCTGCCATCACGTTACTTGCATACACGTCAGGTTATATCAGACTGGAGTACGAAGTAGAGAGCTAATATTCATCGTGTCAGATCTTTCGTAGAATTGGTTAAACATTTGAAAAAGACAAGTTTTGCTCCTATTAGTCTGGTCCTGCCAGGCTGCATCCATTTTAGTACGCTTCTGTTATTGCAAACCTGAGGACCAGTATCGTTGTATGCTAGTGTAAATTGCATTTTTTTCCCATTTACGTTACCCTGCTACATCAATATTAGATCAGCATCTACTTCACCTTGTATTCATTGTTATTTTAGATTTAGAATGATTGCTTCTTTAGTAGATGGTGTAGTTTAATCAGACAGAAACATAAAAATGGTTAATCTCTGCTGCCAGCTCGATAGACTACCTATGAAAATAACCTACTGCATCTTTCACTTCCTCAGCCTTTTTGCTTTCTTTTCTGATTTCTAAATTTTTCTGAGTTGAACTGTCTCGTAGTATATCAATGCACAGAATTTGGCGTAGGAGGATCATATACTCAGTTATCATCTCTATCCATTAGAAAAAATAAATGTCAATATAACTCTACTACTCAGGAAATCTGAAGAGCAGTTCTTTAATTAAAGTACCTTTACTTGCAAAGAGAGTTTTGTTGCACATTTCAGCATTTCAGGAAGCACCGATAAAGTTTTAAGCATAATCACAAGATCTTTTATAAAAAGATATTTATGTGCTTATCATGTTAATAAATCATGTTCTTTCTCTCAGAGTTTTACCAGTTCCTCTCTATAATACTAAATCCTTCAGTTTATTCACAATGATATATATCTACTTCACAATGAAACCCTCACATAGTCCAGGAACAGTCACACTGATTAAAAGAAAATGAGGCAATATCCTGGGAGAAATATCCTTTGGTGACCTTGTAACAAGTGTGTTTATGAAATGACATTGGAATTATAGGTATGACATAAATTGTACAAGCTCTATATGCCTTTATCCCAAAAGACATCCATAGGGCTAGGAGCCTATATGTGCTAGTGTACATAAAGGACTGGCTTTTGTTGTAATTACACAGCAATAAATCACAATCTGTCCAGATGAGAATGAGCTGAGTAGGGAGGATAAAGCCCATACGGGAGGAAGTCAGGAGACCTGGGCTACATTCTCAGCACTGTTTCTGTCTGACTGTGGCACATCATGTCACCTTCCTGATGCCCTTATTTCTCCACCAGTTGCTGGTGGCTTTGCCCTTGGTGATGGCAAACTCTGTGCAATGATGGCATCCTCCCATTGATTTAAGATCATTATGAGAATCTAGAAATTTAATGTAAAATAGGAAAAAAAGTACAAATAGTCACAGCAACAACTTAGGCAACAGAAATGCATTTTCTGCAGTTGGTTTTCTTCTTATATCCATTGGAGTGAGAAGCCAAGGCTCTAGGGCACAAGTATATAAATATTGTACAGGAAACTGTGTCATCATTCCCTCCTCCACAATAACAATGTGTAAGTCCAGGGCCAGTTCTTTGCCAGGCATTTGTCTGGGATTTTCCAGTAGCAGCATCTAGGACTAAGGCTTTTTCTTTGGCAGACTATTCTGATGAGCTTTGGCACTGCCCTCTTGCTGGTTTGGTTGGCTTCCATGCAACAGAAATAAGCTTAGAGTTAGGCAACAGCTGAAGATCTGGTTTGCTTTTATTTCTTTCTGACATTTTTTCTGTTTTGAACATAACATACAATGCTAAACTGAGGTTGGATTTATAACATGGGCCTTCCTTTGCAAGAAAAAAGTTGTACAGTAAAAAAAACACAGTTACTGTCTGCAATACAACTATGGTTTTTGTGAGTGATTTAAGAAGTTTGGAGTCTTTACTGCAAATAAACACACAAAACACTGATTACCAGTGATTCAGTTTGAATTTGTAGGATTATAGGATCACAGAATAATTCAGGTCAGAAGGGACATCAAGAGGCTCAGAGCAGGGTCTACTATGGTGTCAGACCAGGTTGCTCAGGGCTTTATGCAGGTGAATCTTGGGAAACCCAAAGGATAGAGCCTGCACAACCTTTCCTCTAAGTGCATCCAAGCCAAACCCCTTTTGTTTCAACTTGCACATCTTGTATCTCATCCTCTTGTCAAGCACCACAGTAAGCAACCCATGTTCTTGCTGACGTCCTCAGAGGCACAATCTGGCTGCTGTTGGGTCCCCCAAAACTGCCCCTTATCCAGGCTGAACAGGCTTAGCTCCTTCCTCCTCTCCTCACAAGTGCTCCAGAGAAGATGTGTAGCCTGGAGCTCCTGACCTGCAGTCTGCTGGAGGCCCTGGCTGCTGCCATGGCACAATGTTGGCTCCTGCGGTTTCCCCTGCCCAGACTCCCAGGGCATTTCTGCAGAGCTGCTCCCCAACCACAGGCAATCAACTTTGTACTTGTATTTACACCATCTGTCTAAACCCAGAGAAACTCAGACATGGAGCTTCAAACTTCATCTACCTCATATGACTAGGTCAGGAATACAACACTCTTGGTTCTGTAGAGCTTCAAGCACCTTGCATTTTCGTATGCTTGTATTTTTGTAATGTCACTCATGACTCATTTTTGCAATATATTCTGTTTGAGCTCCCACCTTCTGCCTGTGGTCTGAGGCAAGGGTGTTTAAACTGGCTTAGCCTTATTCACACAGGCAAATAATCTTTAGTTTTCACATCTGATGGAGTCCAACTTTCTTGTTCCTAATCTTTGTTTTAACAGCTCTCAGGTACTGTTATGTGCTGTACTCATGCAGTTCTTCAGTGACAAATATTCTTATGACATTACCTGGGAGGAAACTGAGGCAAAAATCAGAAGCAGCATCACTGAGTGTAACCAGTGTGATAAGCAGGGACAACCAGGGGACTAAGGTCTGTGAATGTGATATTAAAAACAAACTGCATGATTGAAGCCAGCCACCTGCCCTCCATGATTCTTGGCTCAGGACTGGCTGGAGTCACGGGCACTCATTTAATCTGCCCACAGGCGCAGCCTGGGAGCTGGCATGGGGCAGGGTCCATTGCCCATGGATGGCTTGAATACATCGCTTTGCTTTGGACGGTAAGGAATTTTGAGTAGGAGGGATGAGGTCAGCAGGTGACATTGTCTCAGGGCAAAAGAAAGGTCCAGGAGTTGTTCAGACTGCTAAAACAATCTGGTCAGAGCTCATACTCAGGCTGTGACTTTGATTTCAATTTTTTTAAAGATGTATCAATTTACAGATGGTGAAGTTATTCTTTACCTGTCGGGGTGCTCTGTGGATGCATCCATCTAATCCTGGTTGTGGAGTCAGGGAGCTTGTTATCCTCCTTCTTTTTCATAATCTCCTCCTATGCGATGAGGTTTGTAATGCACTGAAAGGCAAATCTGAAGCATATCATGGTGAAGTCTTAGGCCTGAAATGACCACAGAGGGGTTTACGGAGTTTTGCTCCCACTTAGCCCACAGCTTGGGGCTTCTCAGCATGGAGAGGGAAAACTTTTAGTTATTCCGTGCCTCAGTTCAACCCCTATCACTCACAGCTCACTCATGGACGTGGCATTGTGCTAATACTTCTATTTATTTAAATCTCATCTCCCTTCTTACAGAAGAAGAAATTAAGCCACAGAAGAAAGGCCTTGCCTATGGTATAGCAGCAAGTCTATAAAACCTCATGGAATTCCCAGCTGAGTACACCTACGCCAAAGAGAGAGAGATTTGTTTTGGTTTGGTGTTTTTTTTTTCCCCTCCTTCTTCTTTTTAATGTTTATTCACAACAGCAAGAAAATCTTCTGAAACCTTTTTTAAAACTGACAGACAATAAAAATACTTGCTGCATAACAGCAGCAAGATTGCATTTGTAAAATACATCTAATAAAACTGAGATCTGCTGAGGTTTAAAAATGAGCAGGTCAAAGAATTTGACCCAACACTGATGAATTCTGCTTAAAGTGTTTGTAGTTCAAAAGACTTCAAGCCAGACTGTTTAACTATCAATTTTCTGCATATGTGGACATCTGTATTTTCTGTGCATACACAGAAAATGTGTATGTGTATGGGCACATGGAAGTAGATACACATATACACATTCATATTCTTTGCATATGTAAGTGGCAAATGCAAGACAGGAATTATTTTGAAAAATTCATATTTTAGTATGGAAAATTTACCAAAGAAATCTCATTTAAAATTACGTAATTCATCTGCCCACAACTTCAGGAGACTGGTGTCAGGACAATTTTCTTCAGTTGATAATCCTTTAACCTTTAAATTCTTTTTTTTACTTCAGGCTGTCATGTCTTCTAGAAGTGAATGAATTTAACTACTAATACAAGATCATTTTAAACCCTTTGAGGAAAAAAAAAGAAAGGAAACAACAGCCCCTCACTTTGACCTATGCTGTATGTAATTTTCCAGTTAGAAAGGTGCTCTAGGCCACACAACAAAATCTGAAGGCTCCTTAACAAATGGTAATAATGCATATTCGTCTTGAAATGAAGGATGCACTTTTCTTGCTGCTCAAAACTGAATCTCTCTCAAGTCTCTTAGCCAGCAGTTACAAATCTTGTTAGCTGTTACAATAGCCAAAGGAAAATCAGCTCTCCTGATCAAAATCCCCACAGCCCTTTGATAGGAATTTATCAATACTACATACCAGGTTCAGGCAAGTAAGTTCTCAAAACAGATTTTTTCATGTGTTAGTATTGAATACGGATGTTTCAAACATTTTCCATCTGGGACAATTCTTTGAGAGCCAATAGCGAAAACTGGGTTTGGCTTTACACCTCAAATATGTGTACAGACGTGGTTCGTAGAATATGACAGCTGATACTGAGTTTGTGGTCAGGTGGTGATTTGGGACCAGATTGTTCACTATTCAGCTGCTTTGTGATGCTTTCAGCATACCTGCATTGCTGTGGGATCTGAAGTTTATGCTCTAGATAATGGTTATGCTTTCTTCCCCTCACTTTTGACGAAGAAACTAGTGCACACTACAGTCAGTATGCATTCTTGGAGTGCAGCTGTTATGTGCACCTGTACAATGAGCTCATCTGGTATTCACCCTAGTTTTCATGTTATAAATCAGGAAATAATATGTATGGGAAAAATGTAAGGTCTGATTGTGCAATTGCTGACCAGTTAGCAGGCACTCAGTCTACCTGCATGGAAGCACCACTGCAATATAGGAGCGCCACTTAAATTTCTGACCTTAGGAATATGTATAAATGGGTTCAACATCCGTTGGACTTATGAAAAATAACCATATACGTAGTTGTTTCTGGTAACATGTAATGCATCCCTGAGTGCTTTACAGCAGAGGTTCTGAACCTCAATATTTCCGTTCCAGCAACCACTTCTCATTTACCAATACAAAAAGACTGAAATACCCTCCCCTTTGGATGCATAAGCCTTTCCTTTTCAGAGCCAAATGCAGAAATATAGTGAACAGTATCTTCTTTCTTCCAGTAAAGGGGAAAAATAAAAAGTCAAAAAAACATAACCCCCAAAAATATGAGTAGAAACATTTGGTGAGAGTTAAGCTCCTTTGACCAACAGACAAATCCTATCTGATTGTATTTGAAGGGTCAACATCAGGTGCACAACTTTCTTTTGAAGAAACTAAATTCTTTCAAACTTCATAAAAAAAATTAAAAGAAAAATGGCCTTCGGAAAGTAATAACTCTTGTCAGAAAATCATGAATTGGAAAAAGGGAAAAAACAAGGGTACAGTGCTGTCAATGGCAAATCTCATTCAGCAGAATAATCAAGCTATTAAATTTTATTTTACACTGATTTGAAATTTAATAAAAAATTTGGTATTAGGTGGTCACTTCTGCAGATGTGTGAACCCATTATCTACGATCTTCACTGAACATTTTTCCTCCCAGAAAGCTGTGAAATGCATGTGTCATGGAAACAGTGAGCCTTGGAGACTAGGCTAAATCTAGTCTGAAGAAGTGTCCCCAGCCTCATACAACAGAGACTTGTGCATCAACAGCTTTAATATACTTCTCTGCTCCTATTACACTGAATTATTTGCTAATACGAATATATACAATTAGATTCAGGCAAAACCAATATTTTTCCTCCATGTTTTTTGGACAATCATGTCTGTCTAGTCTGAAATTCTTTCTTCAGTCAGGACAATTTTGGCTGGTGACACCTGCACTGTAGTTTGTTGCCCCTTGGTAATCCATGGAGAACTGCTAATGATTCACACAGAGCGTGGCTGTGTTCTTATAGCTCTCCCTCCTTTTTTCGAGGTGTCTCTACAAGGTTCAATAGCACATAATTTTTTTTTCCTACACTCTGGTATTTTTTCCATGTAGAAGTTAGAAATAATGTTGCTACAGAATGTGGATTTGTATATGAATTTTCTTCTAAGAGGTCCTCAGAAAAAACAGGCTGTTGAAAGGAAAGTAAATGAAGAAATGGTGTCAGCTGAAGAGCAGTGCTAGAAAAAAAGTCCTAACTTGAAGTGGCAGTGCAGACAACACAGTTGGAAATGAAAGTGGAAGCAGGGCAGACTGGTAATGTAGAGTGAGAATATAAGGAAATGAAGTGATGTGAGATTTTTGGCAGAGGCTAAATTGTGAAGGGCTGTGAAGCTGAGTTCCTAGAGCCGACTTTTTCATGAATGGCTTTTAATTTCAGGTATCTGAGCTGAAAAAAAACCCCAAACCACCAAAAGCCCAACTTGGAAGGAGTCCCAGTTGTTCAGAAAGTGTGGAGGATCAGCCCCTCTTTAAATTTGGAACTCGTTGTATAATAAAGGAGAAAACTCAAATTATCTTGTCCTCTAAGTATTACTGGATGAATACTGCCTCTTCAAGCTATTTGACTGTTTCTTAATTGGCATTGAAAGGTCTGGAAATTTTAGATCACTGAATAATATCATCATTTAGGCCCTGGGATTTATTGTCTTCAAATTGTATTCCTTTACTACAGAAATAAGAAAACTTTATAAGCTTAAAAGAGTGTAACATTTGCTTTGTGGTTCACATGTTTGACAGTGAGTCTTATCATTAGATAAGAGTTAAGAGTAGCTACCATCCCACATTCTCCAAACACAGCCAGATGGTTTGAGAACTAAGTAGTGAAAAAGCTCAGTCTCCAATCAAATAAAACAGTTTGCATCTTTATTGTACCATTTGTTTAGAACGTTGACATGGGATGCCTAACATCCTTAAATATCTGTATTTAGGCAGCTGCTTAATTAAATTCTCAAGGCTGCATTTTGATGGGGGTAATTCATTTTAGACGAACAACAAAACAGAAGACCTTTCTTGCCCTCCTTTCCTCTTAGCAGATAGTACTCCACTATCAGTTGCTTCTGGCTGACCACAAATAACAGTGACATCTTGAAATGAGTCACTGATCTCCACAACCCCTCCATCCCCTACCAAATGTGTCTCAAAATCTGACGGAAATTAATGTAGGTGCTTTATAATAGCTTTTAAAGAAAAAATGCATTTCTGGGTCCTTTGAATGACCCTTAAGTGTCAGAATTGGTTCAGGAGAATACCCTTTTTTAGCAGTGGTAAGAGTTTTGCTGGACAGATTTTATCTGTTTATTTTTTACATAATAAAAAAAAATATTATTACTTTACAAAAGGCTATTTGTTCTAAAAATTTAGAACAATCTGAAACTAACAGTTTGAATTTCTTTTACCTAGTTGTAATTCATCTTACTTCCTTTGTATATCTAAATGGCCACTCTCATTTTTCAAGGGTGTGCTGATTAAAATTGTCGATTGGAAAAAAAGGCATGTGCTGTGCATATTGTATGATGGCTACAGGTAACACAGCAGCAAGATGCTCTGACCCAAACCTTAACTGTGGTTCAGTTCAGAAAAGACTTTTTCTCAGCCAGAGATGTTCTTGTGCTCCTCACTCAGATATTCCTTGTTTCTTTAAATGCTCATTTCCATGAAAGATCTAAAATAAGCATCAGTATGTCTGTTTTTACCTCCCAGCCTAACAGTTCTGGAAGTGCCATTCTATCCTATTTCTAGTCGGGCAAAGAAATGATAAGGGAGAGGAAACTGATATAAGTTATCAGCTTATTTATTATTCATTATATACATGTGTCCATCTAGTTAATATCCATGTTTACCAAATAAGTAAGGGGTACTATCAAGTCAAAAATAGCTCTAGTGTAAATAAGGCAGTTTAACAAACTTCAGGGAAGAAGTCATAAGAAATAAATATGTCCTCATTTTTTTATCATTTAAGCTACGTAGAGATGGGATTGCCTTTCATTTAAATTTCATACAGCTTAAAGTACATTGTCAAATAATGGTAATTATGATGACGATGTTGAGATAGAATTGTTAATCATGAGAGTGATCACAAACCTTTAAAGTTGATTTACGTTTTCAAATAGTAGTGTTCTACCCTGTAAAATATTCACCAAGATTATTCTTCATTTCCCATTGTGATACTTCCTGTCGTCACATCCTAGACAAAATTAGCTCCTACTGAGTGCAGTGGCTTATCCAAGGAGCAACTAATCTTATCTGAAATTCACAAATACCTCAAATGGTAGCTTGTGGCTTTGATTACTAGGAGAGTAGACCTAATCAGATTCCTTTCCTTAAAACAGTGGTTCATTCAGATACTTCACTCCGAGAGATCAAAGCTGTCTCTATCTGCAGGGAAGCTCATTAGAAGAAGGTTGTCAGGGTTATAATCACGCAACAGTTTTACTTCTGGGTTATAACGCTTTTCCTTTCTTATCAGTCTGTGAGGCCCAAAGTGAGAGGAACAAAGTAGGTATCACTGACATACAATGCTTTCAATACTTCCAGAAATCACTGTGGTTTACTGTCTATTTTATACAGTTCTTCATTCTGAAAACATTTTGCAAATGTATCTCAACTATACAAGCAGTTTGGAGGAGGTTTTATCTGGCTTCTAACATTTTAAAGTCAGCAACTAGGTAAACAAGTTACTTTCAAATTAAAAAGTCATCAACTGGACAGAGTCATATATTTCATGAACAAGCTGCTTGCACAAATTCATCTTAAGGACTGTGTCATTTACTAATGTCTTCATCATTGTTTCCATGTTTATTTTACAGTAGAAAAGTATATTAAAATATATTCCTATTGTGGACTACAAAGGCAGCCTGTATCGTGGTTAGACTGTATGTCTTGCAGCTAGGAACTAGTTAACTTTAATTCTGATATTGTCACTGAAATGTTTGGTAATTTCAATAACATTGCATTTATTAGCAAATGTTAGGTCCTGATTCAGGTGTCATCTTCTGTCTCCCACAGCATTAAATGCTCAGGGTGCTCGACTCTGGAGTTTGTGATGTAACAGCAAATTCTTTCTAATCACTCTGTAAACGCTAAGTTAACCAGTGATTAGTAGCTGCTAAATCCCTGTGACTCTCTCTCTCTTTAAATTGTGAGCATACCCTGAACTGCTGCTAAACGTATTCCTTAGACATAAAACATTGTGGTCTAAGGTTGGTTCTGGATCCACCTGCATCTAGGCTCCTGTCTAAGAAAGAGTTTAGAGAGAAAGGGGGTCCAGTCCAAACCTGGTGACTCAATGGCAGGTTGTCCTTTATCCCTTACACTTTTCTTCCACCCTGTATAAATCATTTTCCACTCAAAACTTCCTTCTATTTTGTGTTCCATTCTTTTGATAAATAATAGAGTGAACCTTGCCAACAAACTTTGTAAGATCATATTTTCTAAGTTTTCAATAAAATCTTTGCTTGCAAAACCTTTGAGTGATCATTTAAGCCACCTAATCACTCATTCGGGACCACATTTAATAAAGATACTTCAGCAATGATACCTGGTGACTACTAGATAATTAATGATTGAACAGAATACTTGACAGGTACAACAATCTGTATGACTTCAAACCTGCAAAAACATCCTTCTCTCTACTGTATTCAGAGTCCCAGTAAATGCAGGTGCAGCACTCATCCAGGTAGTCAAAACATAAGTTCAAGAATTAAGTTATAAATAATACAAACCGTGGTGACATGAAATACAAACATGTTTTTTAGGCTCTTCTAATGAGCAGTTATTGAAAAGTAACCACTTTCCTGTAACTAGGAATGACCTTTGGCCAAATTTTCGCTCTGAATCCAAAACATCAAAATGTAATAATGTGTCTTATACCTGTACGAAGTACATGAAAAAAAAATTATTAGGATCTGCCTACACTGAGTAATTGATTGTGAAACAATGGGACTCGAACAGTCACTGGATGAACTACTCATGGAGCCGAGAACCAAATGATCACATCTGTATGTGCAAGCCAAACAAATAGAGAGCAATGTCATCCCAACACAGTTACAGAAGTTCGAAGAACTGAGCCAGTACCTACAGCACACTGTGCTATGTATCTATAGCCTTCCTGTATAGGGGTCTAAGTTTTCCAGTTCACTTAGAGCTGGCTCAGGGATATTTAATGTAGTGTCTTGCACAGGAGTGTTGTTACAGGTTCCTCCTCATTCCAGCATTCCGTATTGCACTGGCTTTTCCACCTTGCCTTTGTGTAAGCTCCACTGTTTCCTCCTTCATGGGTTTTATGAGCTGATCCATATAAAATACTGTCGTTGCCTCTCATGCTTGCCTCTGGGGTCCTTCTGGTGTTTCTTCCTCTGCTGCTGCCCCTTCAAATTCCCCCTCCCAGGGCTCTGCTACTGCCAAACAGCAACAGCACCTCTTGCTCACCAGCATTTCAGCTGCCTGACAGAGAGAAGTCAGTAGGCTGTAGAGCTTGATTCTGCATCACAGTTAACTGAAATCATGCTTCAGCTTTAAAAAAAAACCAACAAAAAACCCCACAGGACAAAACTGGAAAAAAAAATAAAGACACAGTAAAGAGAAATTTAGGGACTTGAAAGGCACATTGAAAGCTGCCTTACAGATAGGAAAAAATTGTTTTTAAAGAACAAACTTTGCCTCTTCCCCCAAGTAAGATCTTTGATCTCCTCTATGATTTCGGAGGTTGAAATTAGTACGTAGTTAACAGTGATCTGAACATCGGAGAAGCCAAACAGTGCACAAAACCAGCTGGAACCAGTTAAAGCTGTGGGTGCTCAGAATCACTCAGGCATATATGTAGTCCATCCTAGTACCTTGTTTTAGAGTTGAATATGAAGTTACTAAGCTATATTTACTAAGTCCTCTGGCTCCCTACACCATATTAAGCAACTCTAAAGTATTTCGTGTCTAATCTGAATAAAATAAATAAGAAATAATTTTAAATAATTTTACTCTGAGGAACGGGGACTTCCTGAACTGAGCAAAGAATAGTGAAGAGGACTGTTCTTCACCTAGCTGTGCTGAAAAGCCCCTGAAGAGGTTGTGTTTTCTGTATGCAATGTCTACGTCTAATTAACCTGGTTTGCTCAGAGGATCAGAATGGTGGAAGAAAATGATCCTGATGCCCTTTCCAAAACCACATTTTCCCATAGCATACAGAGGGCAATGATTCTATGCATTTGAAAATACAGTAAAACATTGGCTTATACATTTACATACAAATAAATTGAAAAGGGAGTATGTCCTGAAAATTTAGTTCAGTTTAAAGGTATGCATGCTAGGATCAAGAACCACCTTGAAGTACAAATGACATAAGGAAGGAATAATGCTATTTTAGCAAATTCCAGATGGTGAAGTTTATTGTACTGGTCAGAGATATTATCTAAGCTGAATTTCTCAAAAGTGCCCAGCACTGAACACGTGTCCATATTCCTATGCAAAGCAATAGAGAATATTTGGCCAACTGGACTGTGTGATTGGCAGAACGTTCAGACGTTTCATTTTGGAAAAAAAATGTCACTTTGTGGAATGGAACTTCCAGTAGACTATTCCACTGTCACTGTTGAAGGGGAAAGATTCTTTAATTTTTCCTTTATTTAAAAGTAGAATACAATACTATTAAAACATGAGCATGTGAATATAGGTATCTGGTGTCTAAAATATTGTCTTGTCAGATTATAGGAAAAAAACCTGGCTGAATTATTTCTATTGGTCTGTAGATTTATCCAGCTTTTTCCAATGACATCATTATAGTATTTACAAGAATTAATTTTATATCAACAGGTGCTGATTAATACTTTAAGTATTCTTATTGTTTTACCACCTGTAGATTAAAAAGTACTTTTACAAAAGCTGCCAAGAAAAATTGCTTTCATTTTGTACGAGGTGACTTTGAAGCACTGGGTTTAATTAATTTAGCTGGTCACCAATATGAGTCTGCATAAAATTTTGAGATAAAATAAAATTAGGCTTTTCCAATTGTGTCAATAACATAAAGTATAATAATGTTTCAAAAAAACCACTGTTCTTAGGTTGTGATGTGAAAAGGAAGCAGGAATAGGTACCTCTTCCCTCCGTTTTGTACTGGATGTTGCAAAAAATTATAGGAACAGAGGAAGAAAGAGCCTGTAGGTACTAATTTTCTTTTTCAGTAGGGAGTAACCCAGAATGCGTCAGTTATCCAGAGCTAGTGGTCCTCCATGGTCCTTTCTTATTTGTGTGAGACTGCTGTCACTTGCCTAGAGAATTTTTCTTGATTGGTGAATAACCTTAATAAGCTGTTTGAGTTAAGCAATCAGTTACCAAAATGAAGGAGGGCTTCTCCAAGCAGAGCAGCAGGCCTGAAATCTTTTGTAAAATTACAAGACTAGTTCCAGTTCTAAACAAAACCCTGTCTTTTTCCAGGAGATTGATAAGAGCTGACAAGGTAATTTTTACTAAATGACAACCTGGGGCATTTTTGTTGAAAGTCTGTAATATTTTACATCTCCCAGATTAAAGCAAATCAGAACAACAACCAAAACCAGTTTACTTCCTGGGAAAAGTAAATACTCAGTTACCCTAGTCCTGGTCTTCCCTTGGTAAGACACAAGAAGGAGAAGAGAGAATAAATGGATGTGTATGCTTCTCTTCTGGAAAGGTTGCAATCCAGCTAGTGAGACACCCACCTTGGATCTCAGCTGGATATTGTTTTTTCTCCAACTATTCTGTCCTGAGTGAGGATTTCTTGAGCTACAGTCAGGGGGGCGGGGAATGTATGAGCTGTTTTAGGGGCAGCTCTTGGACAAGCAGCAACATATCTCCTACTGAAGTCATCCAGAACAGGAGCACAACTGTAAAACTCATGCAAGAAACCTCTTTTCAGCTTATGTCTGGTGCAAAGATGGAGTGCTTTTGGATTTAAGCAGACAGACATGTTTCTTTAGTTAATAAGTCAGTTAAAAACAAAGCAGTGTGTTACGTCAGTAGGTTTTACTGATAAAAATCTTGACCTTTTTAAATATAGGCCCAGGCTGATCATTTTTAGCTGAACTTTTAATTCCTCCAAAGTCTGCCAAATTTTTGAATGAACTTGGATACATGAGTGATGATTAACCTGTACATCTATTCCCAAATTTATCCTCAGATTAATTTCACCCTTTTCTTCACAGGCAGTGTTGACAACTGCTGTGATCTCCATTTTCTTCTAACGGCGTAGACATTCAGTGAGATAAGATAAGATGTTCCTCCCATTTCCCTATTAAAATTTCTCGTAATTAGCTTTCTAGAATGAACAAACACAGACCTTAAAGAGACCTCCGTGCAGATCTACAGCTTCTCTGGTCTGTTTTAGGTTCTTTACCACTGACCCATCAAATTCCCCTGTGGCTTTATTGGATGCATACCATCTGTATGTGTCCTTCAGGCAACAGCTTCTGGAATGGAAGAAAACATTTTTCTGATTCGCTGAAGGTCTCCATTCCAAACCTTTTTGCCCTATATGTCATCTTCAGAACTGGTTTGGTTCCTTCTATTGACACTGCTTCATTTTCTTCAGATTTTGTCTCTGGGGCATGTGCAGGAGTTGTGTTTATGAACCCAGTGAGGTGTTCCAAGGAAGCGCGACTTAACACATTAACACATCTTGCTGTACATTTGAAGACATAGCATGACGTACTGTCAGTGGCAAAGGAGAATGGTTCATCACTCAGCATGACACAATGTTCTTCACTTATGTGAAGTGGGAAACACTTCATTCTTCGCAAACAGACTAGCTGTGTATGGAAATCTCCTTACCTCTGAAATGAAGCTTTTTGAATTGTGATGAAGATATGGAAAGAAGGGAAAGTAAGTCTTTCTCTCCATGTTATTTCAGCTATATGTCATTTTTTATTTCTTTTTACTGCACTGAAATACTTGATTCATTTACCTCCCAATGATACAGCTTGTATGAATATTTTTATAACTTGTTTTCAACACTACAAGTCTGAAAATATCCCATTAGAGATATCACATGACTAAAAGCTGAATTAAAGGATGACAGGAATCTGGCAGTAATAGAATATATATCATTGTTTTAATTTTAAAGTGTGTAGAATTACCTTATTGTTCCAAATATTCACTTGCTTTACCTAGCACTTATTTTAGACAGCATAACAAATATATAACATTCCACATAGACTCATATTATAACCTCCTGATAAATTGGGACCCATAGAAATGCATACATATCCTTAATTTTCCTTTCCAAGTTAGAAAAGAACTCTGTTCAATTAAAAAAGAAAGAAAGAAATAAAAGCCCAATTTGAGGTACAACATACTTGGATGTTTTTCATGAGTTATTTTTTAACTGGAATTGTATAAAGCAGATTGCTTCTTGAAGGATTGTGGTATAATAATATTTAATTTTTATAGTGATCAGAAAGATGAGGTCAAAGAAAATAAATATTATTTTACAAAGGGGAAACAGGTGCAAACAGAAGTGATTTGCAAATATCCCTTTGCAAACTAGAGGCAAAGACAGAAAGAAAACCCAGTGGTTTTGAGCTTGCAGTGCAATATTCTACTTATTAAACTATACTGCTCATAATAAAAGGAAATTATTAACTCACTGAAGATCTTTCACTTATCTAATTTTTTTTCAGTTGATTTCAATGACCATTATGGTCAATCTTTAGTTATTGACTTCTGCTAGTAGCAATCTTATAAGATGGAAGTTGGAACAAAGAAGACCCATTTCTACGATTTGTGGATGGAGAACACATTCTATTTCCCAAAAAAGAAGAGCACAGATACAGGCATAAAAATGCCTGCTCCTTTCCTGAAGAAGTATTAGATGTGTTCAGGACTCTGCCAATGGTGAATACATGAGACATGCTTGGTGGAAGCAAAATGAGAGTCAGGATAGACAGTTGCACACTGTCAATATTTTAGGCTTGAAGAAATTCCCCTATATAGGATAATAACTTTAATACACTGCATCAAGATGGGAGCAACAAAGTTGGTGAAAGGACTGGAAGGAACATCCTATGAGGAGTGGCCTGGGACTTTAAGTTTGTCTAGTTTGGAGAAGAGAATGCTGAGGGGTGACCTCGTTGCTCTCTACGGCTTCCTGAGGAGGGGACTTGGAGAGGGAAGTGCCAATCTCTTCCCCCCCGGTATCCAGTGATAGGATGCATGGGAATGGTTCAAAGCTGCACCAGGGGAGGTTTAGACTGAACATTAGAAAGCATTTCTTTACCTAGAGGGTGATCAAACACTGGAGCAGCCTTCCTAGAGAGGTGCGATGCCCCAAGCCTGTCCATGCTTAAGAGCCATTTGAACAATGCCCTTAACAGCAAGCTTTAATTTTTGGTCAGCCCTGAAGTGGTCAAGTAGTTGGACTAGATGATTGTTGTAGTCCCTTCCAACAGAAATTTATGTTCTATTCTATTCTAATTACCTTTTCTTCTGTGATGAAATTTTCAGTGGGACAGTATGGGAGTGAAGTGTGTCCTTACTAAGAAGTTGTACTGCTGTTAAGAGATTACTGATTGAGTAGAGACTACTGATTGATATTACATAGAGTGGCTATGTCACACTTTCATGTTTGCAACAGTTCAGCTTTCCTTCAGGTAGAGCTTTCTGGTCACAGCTCATGTTGTTGGCCTTTCCCTAAGGATTGTCCTGACAAAAGAGGCAAAGGCATACAGGTATGTCTGGAAATAGACTCTCAAAGTTTTAGGTAATATTTCAGAGTTACTGAGCAATCTTCAGAGATCTATCTCAAAATCGATCTGTGCTGATTTTGCAGAAATTTAGTGTCACATCCTCCTTCATCCACCCCTCAGAAGACATCTTGACAGAGGGACTAGGTACCTTATCAATATTCTTCAGGTATCTTTCCTTAAAGACCCTCTCTTAATCCATGAAATGACCTCAGGGACAGAGAAGGAGGTTGTATGCTGTCTGTATGCGTGAAAGGTGGAAGAAGTATTTAAGCAAAAATTTTGAGGCCAAGTATCTGAACTCGCTACCTGCTTTTAACTACCACAGATGGAGAGGACAAAATCTCTCTTTTCTCACTTCTTTTATGGATCTGTCATCTATTGTTGTTGAAAACACATAAAGAATTTTGTATTATGATGTAATTTATGTAACTTGTCCAAAACAATATTAGATTTATTCCACTTGCTATATGAAAGATATCATTAGAATGCAGTCCATTTGGCAAAACTTGTCTCATAGTTCCGGGCAAGGATTCAATCACCTGTTGCTAAGATACTTAAAAAATATTGTCTGTTTTTAAATGTTCCCTTTTAATTGAATAAACTGCTAGTTTGAAATATTGCTGCTGAGGTTAAAAAGGTTTAGAAAATCGTATAACTTTTTTACTAGAAAGCAAGTTTTAGAATGGCAACAGCTGCAGATTTTATTTATTCTATTCTTTAGTTAGATATTAGAAGTCATATTGAAATAATAACTGCTTGAATATTTGGAAACTGAGTTATTAGAACATTGTCACAGACCAACTTAAAATTTTGATTACCTCTACATTTGATCTGCAATATCTACGTCAGCTCTATAACAATAATTTCCAGGAAATAAAACCACTTTTAGAAGTTCTGAAAATGCACAGGAATGTTACACTGACACTGGCAGATGTTACCTCCATGTAATGAGGCTGAAAGCATAGAGGCGCATAATTCCTGTCATTGTACATTTTGGGTTATGTACCATAGTAATCAAAGAAATTAAATTATTGTTATTATTATTACTATTATTATAACTAATATCTCCATCTTTTGTCAGAGGGATATTCCCAGGAACTGGAATTACGCTGACCTAATTGCTAAAGTATGAATCTGTTGTATGTGAAAATCAGACAACACAGAACAGTAGAGTTCACCTACTGAGTGGATTAATTTTTGTCTCATTGCAGTAGAATTTACAGGCAAAAGGAGAGTTCTGCTTGCCTAATAAAATTGTATTTAGTACATTAGCACTTCTCAGGCCTGACACTCACAGGTAAATACTGAACAGGATTTTGGAGTCTGAAAAGAAAAAAAGATCTGTCCTTTGAATTTATCTCTTGTAGTCTGTAAAGAGGATGGAGTGTTTTATACCACCACTCTGACTACTCAGCTGAAGACCTGAGTGATACCCAGCAATTTAAGTATCTAATTTTTATATTTCACTGAAGAATTTTGCCACAGAAGAGTTTTGTTGCAAGCAGGAGATAATAAATCCATGCTTTTGGACAGGGGAAAAGAAGGCAAATTATATTCCAAATACATGACAGGTCAGAGACCAAGAAAAAAATATTGCATGTATCAGGACTGGTTGTTGCTATCAAGATTTAATTTAACCCTCTATAGGGAAAAAATCTGGTGTAAAATTTGGATCTGAATCTATACTAAGCTATTTCTCAAAGCTAATGCTTTAAAAACATAGTTTCCAAAAAAACAGAGCAGAAGCAATGCTTCCCCTCCCTCCCCCCCC